>JABUBM010000218.1_pt1 | contig 13699 bp, 13 predicted proteins | sample 7240321 | NCBI WGS metagenome assembly JABUBM01 (sample SAMN07256344, study PRJNA390944) | subsurface metagenome | isolation source: Methane hydrate marine sediment | place: Pacific Ocean: Eastern North Pacific, ODP site 1244 | collected 2002
CAGGAGGTTTAGGAGGTAGATTTTCTTCATTCATTAATAAAACACTTAAACATTACTAGAAAAGAGAGAGGTACAGCATATTTATAGATATCGCACCCCCCCGTAATAGAAGAAAATCAGAAAAATGGTGGGGTATGGCGGAGTTGAACCACCGACCATCTGGTGCCTCAGCTTTAGCTCAAGAAACTTATGAGCCAGACGCTTGTTAGTTTTAGGCTCTCGACCTAATAAACATCTAACCAGGCTGAGCTAATACCCCTTTTATATTGACTTCTATACTCTGTTCTATCCTTCTTTTCTTAAATTTTTCTTTTCATTCTCCCTTTTTCTGTCATACCACAATTTTTTATTATATGTTTAAAATAATGTTGTTCACTCTTGTTAGGTGACATAAATTGGATTTAGCTTTCTTAAAGGTTGTTGATGATATTCAAGTTCTTCGAATACAAGGCGCGACCAACATAGCTATTGAAGGGGTAAACGCCTTTTCATTATTGGGAGAACACATTGATTGCGCTTCATTAGAAGAGCTGTTTGTGAAATTAGAAAAAGCTAGAGAAGTTTTATCAGCTGCTCGTGCGACTGAGCCTGCTCTTAGAAATGGATTGAGGTTTATTATGTATAATCTTCGCAAAAAAGCTTCTTCTTTGCAAGATGCACGAGAACTTATTGTATCATTTTCAAAAGATTATGTTTTATTACTTAAAGAATCAAAAAAGAAAGTCATTTCATATGGAGCTCATCGAATAAAAGATGGTAGTACAATAATGACGCACTGTCATTCCTCTCTGTCAACTGGAATCATACTTGAAGCGCATAAACAAGGGAAAGACATCAATGTCTTTTGCACGGAAACAAGACCACTTTATCAAGGGAGAATCACTGCAAAGGAACTTGTTTTAGCAGGAGTTCCAACAACTCAAGTAGTTGACAGTGCCATGCGTTGGGTAATAAACAGTTACAATATTGATATAATTATTACAGGAGCTGACGCTATAACTAGTCAAGGAACGGTTATAAATAAAATTGGTACTAGACTTTTGGCGCTAGCAGCTAAAGAGATGGATATTCCATTCTATTCCGCTATTAACTTGCTTAAATATGATCCTGAAACAAGTATAGGAAAGTTAACAGAAATAGAGATGAGAGAACCTTCAGAAATTTGGAAAAATCCTCCTGAAGGATTAAAATTTCTTAATCCAGCTTTTGAGACCGTATCCCATGATTTAATTGATGGAATCATTTCAGAAGGTGGAGTCTTTGCACCATCTTTTATTTACTTCATAATACAAGAAAAATATCCATTTATGATTCACGAAGAAATAGGGATGAACAGTATTAATAAGGTGCTTAAATTATGAATGAAGAATTTAAAGAATTATTAATTGCAAAATATTACGTTGAGCACGTGAAAAGTGTTGAAATAGCCGCAGAAGAGATATGTGACGAAGAATCAGTAGGCACATGGACAGATTTAACAACAACTGTTGGCAAACCACATATAGCTCGACTTAGAGCAGAAGTATTAGACAAACAGGTTTTTGATGATCATGGAGATTACCAAAGCGGTGAAGTTACTATTGGTTTTCAAACAGAAACCTTTGACTTAGAAGCAGGGATAACTAGTATCCTTTCCATGGTAGCTGGAAATTTATTTGGTTTAGGAGCTCTACGGAATATTCGTTGGTTAGATGTCGAGTTTCCTCGAAGTATTATTGAAAATTTCCCTGGACCAAAATTTGGTATTGAGGGAGTTAGAAAGATTATTGGGACAGATAAAGGAGAGTTTCCAAATAGGCCACATATTGGAACAATTGTTAAACCAAAAATGGGCTTAACAGCACAAGAATGGGCAGATGTTACGTATGAAGCCGCTATTGGTGGAGTCGATTTTATTAAAGATGATGAGAATTTAAGTGATCAACACTTTTGTCCTCTTGAAGACAGAGTTATCCATGTATTAGAGAGGCTAGATCAAGTAAAAGAGGAAACAGGTAGAACCGTAATACATACAGTTAATGTTACTGCGACTCATGATGTAATGTGGAAACGTATTGAAACGGCTTTAGATAATGGTGCAAAATGTCTAATGATTGATGTAATTTTAACTGGTTATCAAGAACTTGCTCAAATGGCGCGTGACCCAAGTGTTAAGGTCCCAATTCATGTTCATCGGACAATGCACGCAGCTTTCACACGTAATCAAAAACACGGAATTTCCATGCTTCCTGTAGCTAAGATAGTGAGAATGTTAGGAGGAGATCAATTACATATAGGTTCCTATGGACAAGGGAAAATGGATACTGATCTCGAACTTGAACTTCAACTTAAGCAATCTTTAATCGAACCAATGTATGAACTCAAAACTACCTTTCCAGTTGCTTCTGGCGGATTATATCCAGCTAAGATACCTAATCTAGTTAAGTATGGTGGGAATAATGTTATTATACAAGCTGGAGGCGGTATACATGGACATCCTGATGCGTCAAGCGTTAGATGCAACTTTGAAAGGGGTATCCCTTGATGAATATGCTAAAGACCATCAAGAGTTAGCAAAAGCACTTGAAAAATGGGGAAAATGAGCTTTTACTTCTTTTTCCCTAATACTATTTTATTGTATCTTCTCATTTATACAACATATTCGATATTTCATATTTAGGATAAAAATAGATCCTTTCAACTAATTTTTAAGTTAAGAACGGAAAAATTAAAAATAGTAACTAAATCATGAAGAATAGCCGAGTTTGCGCTAATAGTCTAGTGGCTATGACTTCGGCCTTCCAAGTCGACGACCCGGGTTCAATTCCCGGTTGGCGCACCAAAAAAACCATGAAGCAACGTATAATAAAGCTCGCGTAGTCTAGTTGGCATGACTCAGAGTGTTTATTTAAAAAACACGAGTAACCCTGCCACGGCTGGAACCCGGGTTCAAATCCCGGCGCGTGCACCACCCTTACTTCATCTTTTTTTTCAAAATTTGATAAATAAATTCATTATCTGTGTCTAACAGAGGTTAGGTCCCAATCTGTAGACTCACGTAATACTCAGAGATTTTCTCTATAATATTTGCTTTATTATTCATCATATAGTATTTCCTTTGAGTGGTATGACTCAACAGCATAATGAAAACTATCAATATAAATATCAAGAATCTTACAAAGACAATTATGATTCAAACAATCCCCCAGATACTTTCAAGAGTTCTAATGCAGACAAAGAACTGGAACAATTTCTTCAAAAAAGGGATACTAATTCTGACAAATTTGACAGTCAAGAAGCTAATTCATTTATTCAACGAGTGCTTCGAAATAACCGAATCCTTGCTATGGGTATTGGAGGTGCAGGTTCCAATGCTATTAATAACATTACGATGCGTGGAGGAATTGTGGGAGCCACCACTGTTGCCATCAATACCGATGCACGTCATCTACTAAGTGTTAAAGCTACTAAGAAACTTCTTATTGGTCGAGAACTAACAAATGGAACAGGAGCTGGAAATGACCCTAATATAGGTCGAGCGGCAGCAGAAGAGAATGAAGACGACATCCGTGATCTCGTTCGAGGTAACGATTTAGTTTTTATTGCATGTGGTTTAGGGAAGGGCACGGGTACTGGTGGTGCACCTTTCGTTGCTAAAATTGCACAAGAAGAGGGATGTTTGGTTGTTTCTGTTTGTATATTGCCTTTTGCTTCAGAAGGAAAAGCAAAAATGGAAACTGCTTCCCGAGGACTTGAAGAATTGAATGAACACTCAAATACCATTATTGTTGTCTCAAATGAAATGTTACTAATGTATGATCCTGAACTTCCTTTGTGGGACGCGTTTAAAATTGCAGATGATGTTTTAATTAATGCAGTTATTGGGTTAACTGAGCTTGTTGTTCTTCCTGCACGCGTAAATGTAGATTTCGCAGACACAAAGAAGATTCTTCGTCGCAGTGGTCCAGCTGTTATTGGAGTTGGAAATGGTAAGGGCGAAAAAAGAGCTATACAAGCTATTACTGATGCTTTATCTAATCCTCTCATCGATGTGGATATTTCTACCTCTACCGGAGCTCTAGTCAACATAAAAGCTAACAGAAACATAGCTATGACAGAAGTTGACGCTATTACAACCATGATTACAGACCAAATTCATCCTAAAGCTGAATTTGTTTGGGGTTGTAATATAGATGAAACCATGCCTGATGATGAAGTATCTGTTACCGTTGTAATTGCAGAAGTTAGGTCTCCTTACCTCTTCAAATCTGAAGAAATGACAATTGATGCCTTATGGACAGAATAAACCTCCATTTTTTCTTTTTGTGGTCTTTTTATTCTTTAGTTCAATTATAATATTAGACCACTATGTCTAATCTCCAGATTCATGATTTAGAAGACATGCTTATTTTGGAGTCTACTTACCAATCAATCGGAATAGTAGGTTTCACGCTTCTAAAGAATGAAAGTAGCAACTTTTCTAAATTCTCAAATAAATTGTTTAACTATATTGATTCGTTTGGCTATCCGTATACTATAAAAATTACTCAAAATTCAGTCAATCTTTTTCTTCTTATAAGCACTAAAGACATTGGAGAGCTTATTGTAAAAGTTTCCACATTAATGAATCGAATGAAAAAACTTGGACCTTTTGATTCACGTTTAATTATGTCTCCTTTGAATCACAGGAAAACAACAGAGCAAATTCAAAGTTTTCTCTCTTCAAAAATCAGACGAACTAAAGATCCGAAAATTGTTGAAATCAAGAAAGAATACTGGACATTTCTATCTTTAAAGTTTTCAAAGTATGACTCTAATCATTTTACAGGATATATCAAGAAAGTTTTGACTTATCCTTCATGTTCAATTCACCTCAGTACACGTTTCTCAAATAGAAATGCAAGAAAAAAAAAGAAAACACAATTTGGAATCATGATTTCATTTAATTCTTTATCCATTAAAGAATGCAAAGATTTCATTGAAAAACTAGCCTTATTCTCTAAAGAATATCAGCACAAAATTTCTTGTGTCTTGGATTTCCATTCGTATCATGATGTAAAGAACGCTAAAATAGCCCATTTTATAGGTTTAACTAAAACAACTCAAACCGCTATTTTATGGAACAATGTTTTAAATTTAGAAATTCTTATTCCTAATATTAACTTTCAGAATATTTTATCCCAAGACAGAAACAGTGAAGTTTTGCAAGTAACTAAAACAACACAAGAACCCTATCAGAAAATAAATAAAACTCAAACACATAATGATTTGATTCAAAAAGCCATTACTCCACTACAAGTAGAAAAAAGTGCTCTAGGAATTAAAGAAACAGAGAAGAGAAGCGAAAAAAAGAAGACTTCACCAACCTTGTCTTTTTTTGGTAAAGAAGTTACAGATGATGAAGTGGAACAGCTTGTAAAAACTATACCCTCAACCCCAAAGTAGACATAAAAAATATCACGAGGAACCACTCGTTATTTAAAACATTACAAGAGTAAGTTTCTGCAAGGAAGCAATGTTGATAAGGTCAACATTTTACCCGTAGCAAGGAAGAAAAGGATGCCAGAAAATACAAAAAGAAAACGTTTTCATAGAAATAAAACTTTAGCGCTATCTAAAAAGGACGTTGAACATCAAGTTATCCAACTATTAGAAAAAGCAGATAAAATCATTCAATCAGATATTGATCTCGCTCAAAACTATGCTAAGCAAGCAAAAAGAATTCAGATGAAAACAAGAGCAAAGTTTCCTCCCCAATGGAAAAAACGTTTTTGTAAACATTGTAAATCTTTTCTCCACCCAGGAATAAACTGTAGAGTTAGGCTTTCCTCATCCAATAAAAGATTAGCTATCAAATGTTTCCATTGTAATCAATATTCAAGAATTCCATACCACAACAAGGAGGGTAACAGTGAAAGAATTAATCAATAAAGTGCGCCATGGACCCCCAAAAATTAGAATTGGCAAAAAAGGGATAACAGAGAACATCATAAAGGAAATTAAATCTTTACTAAAAATAGACAAAACTATTAAAATAAAATGTCTACACGTAATACCCAAAGAATCAGTTGAAGCAATTGCTCAAAATATAGTAAGATTAACTAATAGCAATATCATAGAACTCAGAGGAAAAACAATTATTTTACAAATAAAGAACTAACAATAGTCCAGAGACTTTTGTACTTCAATTACTTCAGGGAAAGAGAGAATTTTTTGAATTTGTGTGCTTACTGGCTTTTTATTGACTAAATCTAGATACTTTTTGTAACTTCTTTTTATATTTCTGTCAGCAACATCTTTTTCCAGTAAAAACAGGTTTTCCTCTTCAATCACTTCATTAAGATTTGATGATATTTTATCTCTAAAATATGTCTCGAAAACTAGATGGTTTAGCGTGATGACAAGAGATTTTCGTAGGTTTTGAATATCTCGGCTTAAAGCTCTATTTTGGATTAACCTTAAGTTAATCACTATTTTTACTATTTTCCGGAAATTTTCTTGATTTCGTAGTTTTGGAATCGGAATTTGGGCAATTTGATTGGTACGGAAATCATATAGATTGTAGACTTTCTTGTTCACTATTTGAGTGTAATATTGAATCATGGTAGAATTAAGAACAGCAAGGAGATAATACCAGTTTATTTTTTCGATAAATTCATCCTTAATCGCTAATGTAATAACATCTGTTTCATTTATTGTTGAAGGAGAGTTCTCATCAACAAAAGCAAATTTGTTTCTTTCATTTTGGTAGGGGCAGATTATTTTAGGCACACGATTTATTAAAGAAAGAGAGCGGTAGGCAGCGTAATCATAAAAATCTTTTAATTTGTATTTTACCTTTGAGCGCTCTAAACGGGATTTATGTTTTTTCAAATAATCAAATAATGTTGGGTAATCTTCTATATTTTTTTCTTTTAAAAAAATCCAATACTGATTACTTTTGTTCCAGAAAAATTGTTGTATATCTCTATTTTTTATCAACAACCGTAAACCATCGACTTCAGAATCAGGTAAGTTGATTTGGATACGATTATACCCTTCATAGGTTGATTTGGATAATTTTTTTAGACAAAATATGTTGTTGTTGCCTGTTGAACACCCTTTACCAATACTACAAATACCTGTAAATGATCGTGATTTCTTATCATCACCGAGATAGTAGGAAGAATGATCTTCTATATAATCAATTATGTGGGTCTTTCCAAAAATCCATCTTTTATCCGTGAGTTCAGCTTGTTTTATCTCTACATTCGAAAAATTAGCCTTATTGATATGGGATATAGTCCCTATTTTATTGAGGAAATAAACATCAACCAATGTTTGAACCGGGAGTTTTTTCTCAATAGAAACGATAGCTGTATCTACTCCTAAACGTCTTTCTCTTTGATAAAAAACCGTTCTATTACTCCGAAAATCTATAATTTCTCTAATAGTAGAATTGGATAATAAAAACTGTCTTAGGGAATCGCTATCAGTTCCTTCAAGCCAATATCTTGGAGTAATAAATGAAATTAAACCTCCCCTCTTACACAGATTCAGTGCTCTTTCCCAGAAAATATTTGAAATATCTCCATTTGGATTATAAGTTGAATAGATACTTTTGTAGACTCTTCGTTCTCCAAGATTTAGTTTTTTTACATTGATGTATGGTGGATTACCAACAATTACATCAAAACCACCACGAGCGTGAACCCTTGAAAATTGTTTAAACCAATGAATAAAAGGTTGTTTCATTAGCCATTTCTTTACAAAAATTATATCTTTTTGTGATACAATGGAGAAGACTTTTTTTTCCCATTCTTTATCTATATTTCCAATTCCAACAGGATATTCTTGAAGAAAATCGTACCCTAAAAGACTATTACTTACAATAAAATTGGGTGTTATAAACGGTAGAGTTTCACTATTAATGTTCTTGAAAGCGTGCTCATACAGTTTTAGTTTAGCTAAATAAATTGATTCAGAAGAAATGTCTAAACCATAAAGATTGTTTCTCATAATACAGAAAATTATCTTTTCCTTTATAGTTTCGTCACCCAATGACGAATAATTCCCGTAGTTTTCACTTTTTAGTATATTACTACATGTTAAATAAATATCAAACAAAAAGTCAAATGAGCGTAAAAGAAAAATACCCCAACCCATTGCAATGTCGCAAATTGTGAACTGAGGCAGTATTTGATGATATAGCAATGAAGCGATATGAACATTTCTCTGCTTTAGAGCTTCTTTAAAGTTTGTTTGTTCTTTTAGACCTAATATTTTGCTTAATTTGCTATTTAGTGAATAAAGTATGGTTTTATCAAGAATATAATCTACCACAAAATCAGGAGTGTAAAAGAGTCCTTTACCTTTTTTTTGATCACTAGACCGAGAAAATATTTGCTTTTCTGTAGAAATTATTTCATTCTTTATCTGATTAAAAGAAACTTTTTTACCACTTCTTAACATAAAACCAATATAACCTTAAAATTTAGCATTTTTCTCTTTTTCGTATCTGTACAAAATTAATGTGAAGGAAAATTTTCTACTTGTATATTGATAAAAACTCAATGAGTGCGCAGAAAAAACCAATTGTCTCTATGAAAAAGTTCTTGCAGTAAAATTTCAAGGTTTAAGTGAAACTAGTTTCAAGAAAGAATTTCTGAAACTCTACTGCAGCCAAGAAACGATTGATGAAGGCACAAAAGCTTTGTATACCAAACTAAAGAGGGTATGCTTACTGCTTTTCCTAACTAAAGGAAAGCAATCTTGCAACCTTTTCAGCAGCTCTAGACATATCTAAAAACAATAATCCCAATTTTGCATCAGGAGTTGAGCTTACAGTTAGAACAGCATTTTCACCGGCTTGCATTGTTATAATATGTCCATGTTCTCCTTCAACAAAAATCTTCTTTAATCCACCCTTTTTTAGTTCTAATGCAACACGCTCCCCCAGAGACAACATAGCTGCGGTCATCGCTGCAAATCTAGTTTCTTCAATTTGTTCAAGTACTACGGATGCAATTGGTAATCCCTCTGCTGAAACAATGGAAACATCAATGATGCCAGGAGACCTGAATCTCAATTCGTTTATACATTCCATAAGTTCAGAGTTCATAGATTCTAAGTTTATGCTTGAGTTAAATAATGCCATTTTAAATCATCCAGACATTATACTGCACATAAACATAAAAACCCAACAATAAATTAGGAGGAGATTAGTTAATTTCAATTTTAGGGCAAATATCCAGACATAATTGTTTTATTTCTTCCTTTTGTTTCAAAGGATTGCCAGATAGAAAGATGGACTTAGTGGGTTTAGCGAGTTTGACTATTTCATCGGTAGTGGTTGGTTTATTGCGATTAATAGATCTGTAGTTATCAATTGCCCTAAAATAAGATTGGGGCTCGTAAACAAACATTGTACCTGGACCTACTATAACTACAATATCAGAATCTCTAATACACCATGCAGGATGAGCAGAATCATTAAAACTTTCTATAATTATAATTTTTGAATTAGTTTTAAGATAATCATAACAAGATTGCACGGCATTGGCGTAATATTGACCATTCAAAGCATAATATTCGTGTTCACTTCGATACTTTTTAAGTAGGCAATTACTTTCAATTACGGAATCAACAAGGGTTCGGTTTGTCCAAAACTTTTGATTAGAATATATTGACTCATCTAAAATGTAAGTATTCTTCAGTTCTTCTCCTCCACTATAAGTTGTAAAACGTTGAAGCAAAGGAACACTACCAGAGAACCGAGAAAAAAAGGTATTCAATGTACCTTCCTCTGAGAAATAAAAAGGAAAGGCTTGGGTATTAACGCGATGAACAGGGTTTACTAGTATAGGAGAAACATCATTGGAGGAACAAGAAAGTAGATCAAGTACGTCAAGTGACACAAAGTGTGAATGTTTTTGCACGATTTCCTCAATTTGAGGGGAATGGAAAAAGAGATTGTTCCCACTTAAGGGTTTAAAAGGAGTTGTTATTATAGATTTCTCATTTTCAAAAAACGTAATTATTTCTTTAGCTACGGTAGTTTTACCAGAATTAAATTCTAACAAACCACCAATGAAGATAGTGAAAACCATCGATAATACCTAAAATAACGAGAAAAGAGTGTTGATATATGTTTCGAAAAAGGAGAGGAACAAGGAAACTTCTTGTTAACTGATAAGTGATTTTTAATGTCTCAAATACTTGGTTTCAATGATATTTTCACATAATCTATGACATTAAGATATCATTCCACCTTTTTGCTGGCACCGATAAAATATAATGTTTTCCAGGATATTAATACACTTGGAATAATTTATCTATTAAGTGATGTTTTATTCTCTCCTTTTCTCTTTTTCAAATTATTATATACCGGACAGAAGAAAAGAAATTAAAAGATAAACTAGACAGGATAATGTTGCTTAGAAAATTAGAGTTGGAGCGGGGTGGGAGATTCGAACTCCCGTCCATGGCTTTGCAGGCCACTGCATAAACCGCTCTGCTAACCCCGCTTATCTAAGGTTTTTTTCTTCACTTCCTCTTTTTTTCTATTAATAAAAAATATTTCTATCTTTCAGATGTTAACTTTTTTTAGTTTCAATTGTTTTTATTGTCTTGAATACACGATATGTTTAAACTCTACCAACTCTCTAATCATCATAAAATGTGTATCCTTCTTTGCTTCGTTTTGCATTGACTTATCCATTGTTATTGCCTTTCTTAGTGATTTTATAGCTTTGCGCTCTCTTCTAGTGTTTGCTTGTAATATTGCCAATATGTACCAGTATTCAGCATTTTTTTCCTTTCTTTTTATTTCCCTTAATAGGTTTGCTATTTCTTCGTAGGAACATTGTTCTAGAGCCAATTTCATTTTCAATGACAGAATTAACCTACGTTCTTTTTCCTGATTCAATTGTTCTATCATTTTCTTAGCTTTGTCATATTTTGATTGATTTATATAACATGTACTCAAAGCGAATAAAACCTCTGATAAACCCTCTTTCTTCCCTTTTACTTCTAATAGAACCTTCTCAGCAGCCTTATTATTCTTCATTTTCATATAACATAAGGCTAGATTAACCCATTCTATTACTGATTCGCCTCTTAAGGATAAACCATCTAGAAACAGGTTTATTGCTAAATCAAATTTTTCTTCGTTCATGTAAATATTAGCAAGTCTAAAATATGCTTTTGAATAAGCTTTATCCGTCTCTATTGTTTTTCTAAAATAGGTTTTCGCCATCCTTATTTTATTTGTTTTTTCATAGTTTGAGCCTAAGGAATACAGAATCCATACATCGTTCTTGCTAATTTTCAGGCTTTTTAGAAGTATCTTAATCGCTTTTTTATGCTCATTCATGTTTCTATAGGCGATACTCTGAAGTTTCAAAGCTTTTATTGACTCTGGATTATTATCCAAATATTTGTTAATAATTTTTATAGTTCTTCTATATTTTTTAGCATATATTTCTAGAGTTGCTATTTTCAATAAGAGCTCCTTTTCCTCATCATATATTCTATAACTTATTAACAATATAATTGCACTTAAATGCTGCTTATTACGTGTTTCAAATTTCTGTGAGCATTTTAATAAGTTTTGTGCGAGTGTATATCTAAAAGAGCTCATCATCTATTATTGTTCTTTTCAAAGTAAAAATCTATCGGAATTGGAAATAATTCTTAAGTTATTAGTTTATCAAAAAGAATTAATAGTTTTGTCTATTGTGGTTACATAATGGTCTCTTCAAAGAATATTACTTGGGATTGGCAGGGGAGAAATTTTTACGTAAAAGTCCTTCATTCTTTAGCTGGTGTAGCTACACAAATTCTTGTTAGAAACAAAGATAATAATCGATGTGTCCTCATGGATGTTGGTGATGGGATAATTCGGGATCTTTTACCATTACAATCAGATTTATACAACAACATTCATACAATATTGATAACTCACGGACATTTTGATCATATGGGAGGTCTTTTTTCACTTCTGGGTTTCTTTAGGATGATAGGTAGAAGAAGTAAACTAACTATCGTTTGCCCTAAAGATGTTGTTGAAATAAAGGGAATCATACAATTATTCAAGAAAAGCTATAGAGATTCTATTCTATATGAAATTGAATTACTTGAGATAAGTCGAGAGCTTGTTATTGAAGAATTAAAGATTGAAGCTTTTCAGGTTCAACATCGAGGTTCTCTTGTAGACGGGAGTGAGCTCTCTTCAATCCCAGCTGTTGGTTTTATTCTTTCAGCAGGAAAGGATGGGGAAAAAATCGTCTATACAGGAGATACTGGTTATTTTGAAAAATTAAAAGATTATATTTCCAATGCAGATTTTGCATTAATTGAAGGTACTCACAAAGACAAAACATCGTCATATCATCTATCTATTCAAGAAGCTGAAAAACTCGGAAAAAATGCTAAACAATATTTAATCATTCACAAGACACCTTCTTTAGAAAGATAAAAACAGATTTAGATTATCAACTATTTTTTGCCAAAAACACGTAGTTTTAAATACGGAAAGTAAAATTGTTTTATAGATAATGGTTAACAAAAAATCAACTTCAAAAAAAGAATCAAAAACTAGACCATCTAAAGGTCCCGTTATTTTTGACGAGAATATTGAAAAAATCGAGACTATAAAAGAGGAAGAAAGTCTTAAGATAGAAACATCAAGCGAGGTAGCTACAAGTACATATATGATAAAACTTGTTCTTATTGGAGATGCTCAAGTAGGTAAAACTTCAATACGTAAAATGTATTTAGGGGAGGGGTTTCCAAAAGAGCATCTAGCAACGCTAGGAGCAGATTTTGCTGTAACCACAAAGGTAGTTAAAAATCACACCATAAAATACCAAATCTGGGATCTTGCAGGTCAACCAATGTTCAAAAATGTCAGACCTCGCTTCTTCAAAGGTTGTTTTGGTGCATTGCTTGTGTTTGATATCACACGTGAAGATACTTTTAAAAATCTTTCATCGTGGTTAGATGAATTATACCGAGATAGTGGAAGAGGCGTTGTTCCTGCTATTATTCTAGCTAACAAGACGGATTTGGTTGATGATCAAATTATTTCTATTGAAGAAGTAAAAAAATTCGTTGAAAATCTAAACAAAAAGACAAAAACTCATAGTGTTGAGAACTTTTTCTTAGAAACATCAGCTAAAACAGGTCTCAATATTGAAAAAGCTTTTGAAATAATTGGGCACTATATTATCAACAGTTTTGGCAAATGAACCAGTGTTTCATTATAGCATTTTCAGCGTATAAATACCAATCAGTACAATTTCACAAATCAGTAGAATCAAGCCTGCTATTAAATGCCCATATATGAAACTTACAGTTACACTCATTCCATTTAAGAGAATACCAATTAAAATGAAAATATCGTCCAAAGAATAGTTAAACTTGACCTTTCTTTTTTCTGCGATTTGTTTATTAGATCCCAACGCTATTTCACCAGTAATAGTACAAAGATTACTTCTTAGAGCTGTTTATTTGCCTTTCGAATGAGCACACAGACTATCTTTTTTAGTTTTAGAATATATGATATAATGTTGTTGACAAGAGCTAACGTTTTTTCACTCTATGTATAAGCACATCTCTATCAAAGCAATATTTTTAAACGTAATATTGTTCCACAAACACGGAAAGGGCGAAAAAGAGCTTTCTCTTCCGGTAAATGAAAATGAGTGAATAATATGCCGACAGCTTATGATGTACTTTT
>JABUBM010000219.1_pt1 | contig 13604 bp, 21 predicted proteins | sample 7240321 | NCBI WGS metagenome assembly JABUBM01 (sample SAMN07256344, study PRJNA390944) | subsurface metagenome | isolation source: Methane hydrate marine sediment | place: Pacific Ocean: Eastern North Pacific, ODP site 1244 | collected 2002
GGGGAAGCTACTTGAGCATGTAACCGGTAGCGGTCATCTCTGTATATTGTGTAGCGACCCGCGCAAAGAAGGTCTTATACAGCCAATTTACCCGGGAATTATTAAATTTAATCTGGCTAAACTGAAGGCAGTTATTGTTAAGGTTAGTGAAGGTAGAAGCCGTTACTTTGATTATGGTAGTGCTGCCTTTATACCTATTATCCATGAGTATGCCCTCATCTTCTCTAAGCGAGATAATAAAGTCTTATGATTAGACATCCAGAAAGATTCAGTCAAGCACAGCCGGCAAACTTTGACGGTGTATTTGATTGGGATTTCTTAATTCCTGCTTTCGTAGGCACGAAGATAGAGCCGACGGATGTTGATGCTATGGTTGAAAGGCATCGCAAAATATTACTTTTTGAAACGAAAGAGCCTGGTAGGCAAATACCCCAAGGGCAGGTTATTGCATTAGAAGCCCTCCTAACTATCGGCAAAGGAAACATTTACTTAATGATACTTTATGGTAAAACCAAAGAAACTATCGTAGGTATGGATGAGTGGTCTTTCAACAAATATGGGGTAATTAACAAAAAAGGCTTACACCAATGCGATTGGAATTATGTCCTTGAGAGAGTTAAGGCATGGTTTAACTGGGCAAATAGTTATGACGAACGAAGAAATTGAGAGGCCATACCCCAAGTTTAACAAGTGGTGGAAGAAAGAGAAAGGCTACCTGACCGCAAACGGTATATGGCTCATAAAGCTCTGGCATGAGTTCTTAAGGAGGCACCTATGCGACGATCCATCGCCCGGGGAAGAATAGTCCCCCAGAGCCTGTCAACAGGAGGTATGTAACAGTTACGTAACAGTAGACATGTAACGGAAATGTAACGAAAGCACCTCTACTTCTTCTTCTATATCTCCTTCTTTAATAAGGTTAATAAATAAAAGAAGTAGTAGAAGTAGACTGTAACGGTTACAAGGTCGTTACATAGGAGTTTAATAATGCCGCTACCCTGGATAAAAATGTGGCTTGAGAGCCTAGACGACCCTAAGTTAACCAGGCTGTCCCTGGCTGAGAGAGGAGCTTGGTGGGGTATTCTTGAACTGGCTGGCAAGTGTGATGCCGGCGGCAAGATTTTAAGTGGTAGTGTGGGGCTGGATATGGATGAGATTGCCGATGCACTGCATGTTAAAACCAGTGATGACCAGCAGGCACTGGAGTCTATGGTAGCCAAGATGGAGAAGCGCGGCAGCCTAAAATGGAATGAAAACAATGTACTTACGGTAATTCATTGGGAGGAGCGACAAAGAATACCACCATCGGCAAGGCCAGAGGCAATTGCCGATCGGGTTAGACGATACAGGGAACGCCGAAAAAAGACGGAAGGGCCGGAGGAGTTGGCGCCGTCACCCACGCTAGGCACGAGCGAAGAGGCAACGCCGGAGATGAGTCAAGACGATGAGGTACTAGCCATCTGGTCGGGAGTAAAAAATTTCCCCTTAATCACGTCGGAAGATAGCAATGCGGCTACACGTTTCCTGGCTGAGCTGAAGGCGGAGTTTCCTGATGTAGATATCCTGGAGGAGTCAAAAGCCTGGGCAGCAGCCAAGCTCTCTGAGCCTTTGGCAATGAGGTCAATGCCATTCAAGCAACTACGGACTTGGATGAAGAGAGCCCATGAGTTTGCTAGGCAGAAGCCCTATCAGGAGAAGAAGGGAGAAGACCCTGATAAATACATCAAGGGCAAATACGGACATATGGTGCGAAGATGAATAAGAATTTAACCAATGTAGCCTGGAAGTGCAGAACGTGCGGCGAGGTGACCTACCACCCTGATGCCGACAGGAAGGCCAAAATCGAGATAAGGACCGGGACGCAGTGTCTGAAATGCTTTCGGGAAAGAAGATGAGGATCGAGGTTACTCAGTTGCCGCCAGCTTCATCGTCGCCGAACTGGCGGGGACACTGGGCTGAGAGATACCAAGCAGCCAGGGTATATCATGACACTGTTTTCTACTCCTGTGTGGACGTCATAAATAGAGCCTTCCGTGAAGGTAAGCTGGCGTTTACAGACCTGCCTTTTAAGAAGGTGAAGCTAAGTCTAACCTTTATTTTCCCTCAGCGTCGCCGGAGGGATAGGGACAACTTGATTGCCAGATTTAAGCCTGGCTTAGATGGCATAGTCCAGGCAGGCCTGGTAGTTGATGATGACGCAGAGCATCTGGAAATCTCAAATGTGGACATCGTTGTAGACCCCAAGCGGGCGCCGCTTACCGTAATTGACCTGGAGCAAATGTAAAATGGACAAGCGTAAAGTTATAGTCAATTTTAGCGGTGGTAAGGACTCAACAGTGGCTATACTTGAGGCACTGAAGGTGTACCCCAAGGATGAGATTGTCCTTTGCTTTCAGGATACTGGAGCTGAATACTTAGAGACTGAAGCTCATGTTAAGAAGATAGCAGAGATGGTTGATTTACCCATATTAGTTTTAAGGCGAGATAAAAACTTCTGGGACTTAGTAAGGGAACAAGGGCACTTTCCCTTAGCCAATTATAGATTCTGTAGCAGTATGTTGAAATATAAGATGCTTCGGAAGTGGATACAAGATAATCGGAAAAATCTCGGCACCGAGGTTATCGTGGTTTCAGGGCTGAGAGCCGAGGAAAGCCGAGAGCGCTACAAAATGCCAGTTTGGTCAAAGCATGAGGTAAGCCTAAAAGAAGGCTTTACTGCTTGGAATTGGAGACCTTGCCATCAGATGACACAAAAGGAAATATACGAACGCATCAAAGCCGAGGGGCTACCTTTGCACCCGTGCTATGACTTCTCTACCAGGCTATCCTGCTGGTGTTGTATATTCGCTCACCCTAATGAAGTGAGACCTTATGCCGAAGCTCACCCCGAATTATATGAGAAGGCTTGTCTTATTGAGGATGAGATTAAATGTAAGTGGAAGCCTGGATTTGCCCTTAATGACCTTATGAAACAGGGACGGTTATTTTGACAAATCGCGCTGGCTAGATGAGATAAAGAGACTGGAGGTGGAGGATGCCCGACTTGGAAGTGGAACTTAACCTGGCAGAGGCGAAAGCATGGCGTGCCCTGGGCAAATACAAGTTTATGATGTTTGGCTACTGGGCAGCGATATGGGTGCACCTGAATAAGGTTGGTGGGTTCGGCCGGCGAAATCCCTTTGGCCCGCTCGTAGAGTTGGCCCAGCAAATTACAGGAAGGAGGTAAAGATGAAGTTACCGGAAGCACAAGCAATAGCCAGCGAGGTTTATTACCGGCTTAAGCCTCATTGCAAGAGAATAGAGGTGGCCGGCTCGGTGCGTAGACAGAAGGCTGAGGTTCGAGATATAGACTTCGTCCTGGTCCCTGACAACCCCGGGCAGTTATCTCAGGAGATTGACCGCCTGGGCCCGCCGATAAAGGACGGGGAGAAGCTGAGGCGATTCGACTACAACGGCACCCAGATCGACCTATATTATGCGACCCAGGAGACCTGGGCGACCTTGCTCCTTATCCGGACAGGCTCCAAATGGAATAATATCCGCCTTTGCAAGCTGGCACAAAGCTTAGGCATGAAACTCAAGGCCAACGGCGACGGGATCATTGACGTGGACGGGCAGCTGATACCGATAGAGTCTGAAAAGCAGATATACGATATATTAGGTCTGTCCTACCAGGAACCCTGGGAGAGGAAGTAGTTATGCCAATAACGGTTGATGTAGACCAAACTAGAAGAGAGATCCGCCACACATTTACACTATGGGACATCGACCCATCTGAGTTCGAAATCCTCTGGGAAGAGGATAGGAGTTCCGGGAGAATTATCCGAAGACCAGGGGCTAGGGTTAGATATATGAGGAATAACCAGTGGCAGGAGGTGGCCTGCTTTGGCTTCCCGAACCGCTCGATGAATCTCAGGCAGTGCTTCTTGCTGATTGAGAGGCTACGGATTGCCGAACAACACGGTGTTCAATACCAGGGGCTCACTTACACCAAAGACCTGGCGACAACAACCGGGGAGACAGCCAGGCGAGAGAGCCTGATGGATGCCTATGACATCCTTGGCGTTAGTCCTGATGATACCATAGACCTGATTAAAGATATTTTCAGGCGAAAGTCGATGCATTATCACCCGGATAAAGGCGGCACTGACGAGAAGTTTAAGAGGCTAAACAAAGCCTACGAGCTGATTATGAAGAGTCGGGGTGAAAAGTGAGTGGAGAAAGCATGAAAGTTTTACTCATGGATTTAGATATCACTAACAGGCGGCGCCCATTCCCCAATCTGGCGCTGATGAAGCTATCCGCTTACCACAAGGGAAGAGGAGATCAGGTATTTCTCAACTCCCCTCTTTGGCAACCGGATATCACTTACATCTCCTGCGTGTTTACTTGGAATGCTAGAAGAAGGGTTGGGCTCACCCCCGATGCCACCTTTGGTGGCTCAGGGATTGACCTAAAGACAGAGCTACCACCGGAAATTGAGCACATCATGCCCGATTACGGTCTCTATCCTAGTTTGGATTGCAGCATGGGCTTCACCTCGAGGGGGTGTATCAGGAGATGCCCCTGGTGCATAGTGCCCGAGAAGGAAGGGGGGATCAAGCCCTGGGCACGAATCTATGAGTTTTGGGATTGCCGGCACCAGAGGATAATGTTGTTTGACAACAATCTACTTGCTTCCCCGAACTGGCGCCAGACCATGGAGGATCTGATGGCCGAGGACTTGAAGGTGGACTTCAATCAGGGGCTGGATATAAGGCTGGTGAATGAGGAAAATGTAGGCTATCTCAAACGAGTGAAGGCAAGGCAATTCCGCTTTGGCAAAAGGGGAAGGAAAACACTGCGTTTTGCCTTTGACGACGTCGCCTATGAAGGTGCTGTAAGAAGGGGCATTGAGTTGCTTTTAGATGCGGGGATAAACTCCAGGACGCTCTCCTTCTATGTGCTGCAGGGCTTTGGTGATGATGAAACAGCTGTAGAAAGGGTGAATATCCTCCGCTCCTACAATGTGGATATCTACCCGATGGGCTATAGGGGAGCTGATGGCAAAGAGCCAAAGCGGAGACTGCTCTATCACGGTACCGAGCTCTGGCATGGCCCACGGCGGAATATAAGAAAGTTCTTAAGACTGGTAGGCAGGCTGCCGGAATAGGAGGAAGTAAATGAAATATCGCCTGAAGGTCTATTATCGAACGCCACTGATGGACAAGATAACCGGCTATATGCAGCAGATAATTGATGAGTGGAAGAAAAACGAGAAACGGCTGGAAGGCTGCCGGGTCTTTGAGTTTGAGACGGAAGCCCCGTTGTCGGCTGAAGTGAAGGCAAAGTTGGTAGCTCTCAAGGAAGATTGGATGGAGGGAGTAGAGCTAGAAGAGGTGAATAATGACTAAATACTATCTTCAACCTGGTGACCTTTTAGTAAATATCAACCGGGAGTATGACCCTTGGTCCGTGATAAGGAGGTGGGCTATGGGGTCTCGCTACTCGCACTGCTTCCTGTATATGGGAGTGGTGAGGCTGGGGGCTACAAGATATAGGGCCTGCGCCGGCAGAATACCTATGCTCTTTGAGTCATATGGTAGAGGAGTATCCCTTAGGCTTCTATCAGAGCGGTATGGCCAAGATGTTGTAGTTATGCGGCTAAAGCCCGAGTACAGGAGGCGGATACCTAAAGTGCTGAGGGAGGCTATCAAGCTGGCATCTGATCCACAGGCTTACTTCGACTACCTCTGTGTAGTAAAATATATTATACCCCGCATAATCTGGGAGAAGCTGCACTTACCACTAGACAAGATGCCCAGTACCTGGCATCGAGATCCAAGGCAGATATGCTCAGAGGCGCTACTGGAGATATGCTTGAGAGCAAAAGTGCCTGTGCTACCCGATGATATTGTGCCGCTCCCCGGCGACTTTGTGGAAAGCCCCCTATTTGACGCGGTGCAGTGGGATAAGGTTTCGGAGGAATGGGTTTGAGCCAGCATGTTCAAGAAGGTAAGGGAGTACATCGTCATCTGCCCGGGATGCCTTACCTGGGAGACATTATGGTTCAAGGGAAATAGTATGGAGCCCACAAGAAGGTTCACCCGGGGGCTAGACGGTAAGGCCTACCATGACTGCGAGATGACAGATAAGCCCTGCAGGTTGTATCCTAGGTTTGTGGGGGAGAAATACTTTTAACTTAGCAGGGTTAATCCGAAGAGATTGCCCAGGGGGAAATAAATTAAAGCTCTGCCTGCTTCATCTAAACCCGGAATATCAATTAGAGCACCCAATATCCAGCAGACTATACCAATACAGATAATGAGCACAGACCCGTACCAGGGCATTGGTGACTGCTGCCGTAGCTCAGGGCTATATCCCACCTTCTTATGGCACTGGGGACAGCGAGTTTCCTTTGTGCTGAACCGCAGCCGGCAATCCGGGCAGTAGTAGTAGTATATTTGAGTCCTGGGATGCCTGACCGACTTCATGATAGCAAAGATTAAAAACTGTACTCTGTTCATCACGGGTTCCAACCTGACTTTAATAATTCCTTCTTATTTCAGATAAGGTTCCCCTCCTTGGTCACACCAGGCAAAACCATATCCCACACTAGTCATCATTCTAATAAAATAATAAGTGGAACCTCCTGCGGTAACTCTTCTGAGGCCACCGCCCAAATTTTCAATTAAGGTAACAGTCCCCATATCAGTAGAATCTTTGTAAAGCGGGGTACCTACCTCAAAGCCAGAAACTACCCATTCACAATCTGGGGGGGAGACGGTACAAGGATAAACGAGTTCTCCAGTATCCGACCACACATAGTAATAGGCATGGATGGTAATATACCACCGGGTACCAACTTGGTAGGGTGTGGGGTCTGATATCTCCCAGCCACTTATACCCAAAAGGCAATCAGGTAGAGGTTTATCAGCAGGCCAAGCACTGAACCGGTGCTCCAGCTCTGTCTCATGTGGTGGAGCTTCCTCCTCTGGGGGCAGCAACCACTCGCTCCAACCAGGAGCTATCTCATCTATTCTGATATATGCTTGCCAGTAGGCAGTTCCATAGCTTCTGAATAAGTCGTTTATATTAGTTATTCCCAAAACTTCTCTCAAGTATGTCCAAAGCGAATCCCTCTCGCTTGAGCCAAGATTTTTCCATAGATACTCACCACTGACAATGTTGTCCATTGCCCACCGCGCCCTAGCAAAGAGCTCTGGATTGGGGTCGATAATATCGTAGAGGACTAGTTTGCCACCCATGCCCCCGAATGAGTCGGCGTTTATTGTCCCTGCCGGATAGGTATAGCCATAGTGGGCCTCGGCGGCATGGTGTCCAACTTCGGCATCGCTATCACCCTTGTACCCGCATATCGGGCAGATAAAGGCTCCTGGTGGTGGTTCTTCTTCTGGCGGAACATATATCTCGCCCTTAATAAGAACTGAAAGTCCATCGCAGTAAACATCCTGGTATCCTTCCCAGGTTACAGTTTCAACAAAGACCACCCCTTGGGTCTCGTGAGGAGCCAGGGTTACTTCTTGCTCAGCCTGGATGGCACCTGTTAGCCGAACCAGATAGGTAAGAGATGTTTCCCAGTTTGGGTTGGCAACATCAACAGTGATGGTAACTTTTTCTCCTACAGTAACAACTTGGGGGCTGGCAACCAGGTTACTTAGTTCAACCTCCAATATCTCAGATGTGATATACGCCTCTAGTCCATTAACCCTGACTAAGTAACTTCCAGAGGTTTCAAGGGTGATGAGGAATGATATTGTGGTTGTGCTATTCGGGTCCAGCACTACATCTCTTATCTCTGAGAAATCACCACCAAGCACGATGGTAGCCACAACCTGGGTATCGTTCGGATTAGTAGCATCCACGGTGATGTAGACTGGTTTCCCTATCGGGATTGGCTCTGTGGGCACCACGAGATTGGAAAGGGTAACAGGTTCTTCTATGGGAGGAGCCGGCTCAGGTTCCGGCTCCACTGGCTCTTCCTCTGGATGATGCCAGTAGATATGGGCTTCCAGTAGATCCGGTCTTAGGAATATCTGACCGCAGTAAGGGCAGGTATAAACCGTGGGCGGCGCCTTCCCCCTGGTAGCAACGTAGATAATGCCGCCAAGCGCAGCGACTCCAGCAATAGCTACTGGCACAATTACGGCTGGTGATATCTTTCGCTTTTCTTTTTCTGCCATGGTTACCTCCTGCCTATACTAGGCAACTTCGTACACCTTCAGTTCTACAATATTGAACAGATACTTTCGTCCATCAGCAGAATAAAATGGTCCGCTTGTGTACTGAGGGGAGAGCACGCTTGGGTCTGATGTTCTCAACACCCAGGCTGCAAAGTACCCTCCCGATTGGACGTCACTAAAGGTTATATACTCATAAATATCATGCCACTCTTGGTCACCAATAAAGTCACCTATGCCTGGATCGTAATAGGCGCACATCCATCGGTCATATCCCTCCCAACCAGCCGGGGTACCAGCCACGCCAGCCTGGAAAGTAATGCCCTTTGGCGCTGCCTGGGCCAGGGTAAGCCCAAGCACAGCGGCGAGTCCCAAACCTCCGAGTCCCGCCACAATGAGCAGTGCTGGCGATATCTTTCGCTCTTCATTTTCTCTTGCCATGATTGCCTCCTTAATCCCTTTTGTTTCTCCTTCTCTTGGCGACTGCTATGCCGATGAGTGGCCCGCCTACACCAAATAGCCCAGCCGTCACCTTCATCATGAGCATGTAGACGGGCGCCCCGGTCTGTATCTCTAATATTACGGCGAGCAGTGTCCCCACAGCCCCCAGTGACATTATTACTATTCCCAGATAGAGTAGCTTATTCATTTATACCCCTTTGTTAGGCAGGGTGCTGAGCACCAATTAAGCCCGGAGCCAAGCATTTGGCACGGCGAGACAATGGGTGAAAGACCCTGCTGGTAAACAGGGAGAAAACCCACTCCTGCTGCCGAAGCAGCTTTACCGATGGATAAATCCATAACAGCACCCTGCTATTTACTCCTCTCATATACTTTATTCTGGATATGTTAGCTGAATGGTGTAGGTTACCTTTAGCTGGCCAGTGTCAGGAACGGTAACGGTTGAAGCGAGCTTATCACGAGACGTCATAAAATACGCACTAGCAGAAAGTTTCCCCGCTGTCCCCAAGCCAACCTCATTGACGCCGACATTACCTCCACTGTTGTTGTTAAGGTAGCGAATCCACGTAATTGTGAAGGTTGGTGCTGACCATGATTTTGATGGAACATCCATAAGTGCGTGGTTTAGCTGTCCAGCACCAGTCCCCTCAGCGATTGGTGTCTGTAGAACGTAATCCTCAAAACTTTCAGCATTAGTTCCACTACCTACTGTTATTCCGTGTGAGATAGAGGCAGCATTTGCACGGTATCCATAGGTAATCGATTCATGCCCATCAGTTGATATTTTAGCACCACCAGTTTTAATTGCTCCGTAGGCATCTTTAATGCTTAAATATCCAACTCCAAATAAACCAGTATCCTTAAGGTCTTTACTAGCCATCTGAGATAATAGCAGGTTATAGGCATTTCTTACCCAGCTATGGCTTCTCTGCTTAAGTGTCTGGATGACCTTACCATTTTTATCCGTGACCTCGCATTCTATAAAGTGCTCGGGGATAGGAATATGCAACTCCTGCCCCAGCTTCTTTAGTTGCTCGTATTTCTTTTCTTCCGTCTTGTTCATACTAATACCTCCCCTTCTCTAAACATAAAGTCGGTGTTTGGGTCCTCCGACCAGCTAGAGCCACCGTCTTCTGAAAATACTCTAGCTCCGCCAGCATAGGTTGGAGCTGTTCCATCTTTTCTCCAAACCATATAGTTTGACCCATCACCACCGGATGCTCTAATAACCTTGGCATACTTCACGCCAGAACCAAGAGCATAAGCTGTAATATACTTTGTTATCCAAGAATCGGATGCCGGCAAATCCGAAGCGGGAAAGGTAACCAAGGTCAAATCTGCACCTGTGGGTAAGCCGGCAGCTGTAGCTCTAATGCCTATCGTGATATTGCCCACAGTAGCGGGGTTGCCTACTACACGGCACTTTATCTCGACTATCTCAATGCTATGGGCAACATTAACCGTGAAGGTCTGCCCTTCCCAGAAAAGGCCATAGTTTGAAAAATCTCCATCATCACCACTTTCATAAAGCTGGTCAAAGAGAGCTATCTCTGAGAGATTAATGCTTGGCGGCGTAGGGATGACCAGGGAGGGAGTGGCAGTAAACCCTCCTCCAGAATGGTCTTCGGCAACAACAACGCTTATATCAGGTGGTTGAGGTATAACCAAAGTTGGTGGGGCTATCATCCTGTTTTCCCCGCCAGTGATATAGCCAATAATCTCCTGAATGTCCATCCACTGCGGCTCATCAATACCGGTATTCTTTGCATGTAGGAAGTTGTAACCAACACCATAGTCAGCGGCCAGCTTCTTCAGAATTTCAGGGCCTCTATAAGCAATGCCCCCCTGGGCCATTGCTGCGGCAACCTCCTTGAGCTTGGTGATGCCTCTCGATTGTCCGTCTGGGTCAACCCATTCCTTGTCCACGTCTATCCGGAGTTTGCGGAGAGTGGGTATGTCCAATCCGTAATGCTTGCCCATCTTTTACTCCTGGCTTACCGCTGTAATGGTAAGGAGGCCTTTGGTTGGTGCTGTCGTCGCTGTTATCCTGACGCCAATGTAGGGGCACCAGTGGTCCCAAGCCGGTCCAATGCTGATATTGTCATTCTTTGGGCATGTTTTCGCTATGTCTATGTCGGTAGCCAGCTCCATGTCGTCAACAATGTTTCCTATGAGCTGAATCTCGACATCCTGGTCAAGTGACGACTCCACTTTGACAAGGAGCCTCTTGCCCCTGGTCCAATCAACCATCTTGTTGGAGTAAAAGGTGCCGATTGTCCTGATGGCATAGCGGTATATCTCCTCCGGCTCTTTGGCTACCCAGGCTGTTTTGACGGTAACCTCCACCCCCTCGCCAGGCGGCACGCCTTGGGCAGCAAGCCACTGCTGGAGCAATGCAATTAGCTGGGCGTTGCTGTCAGCCACCTGCGCCAGCACCGGGACCAGAGTCGTCAGGCATTCTATCAAGTAGTCGAGCTTTTCATTGGGGGGAGCTGCTTCAGCCGGCTTAGCCGCGAGCAGCGTGGCAATAGCTGCCCCCAGGAGGGTGCCCCCTATGCCGCCGATTACTATTCCCTGCGCCGCTTTCCCCTGTTCTTCCTTACTGACCATAAGACTGACTCCTTCTTACGGGACTACGCCGCACAAAGTGCTCTCCCTGGCTTCCTGGGTTGCTTCAAGGTTGAAACGGGCACAAAGGATATCCGTTAGCTTATACCGACCAATAGTAAAGCGGACATATCTATCTGTCAGGTCGGCGTCCGCATAGTAGCTAATCTCCAATTTGCGGAGTGCCGGGATGAAAGCTGGGAAATCATAGGCGCTATCCATTGGGAATGCCGGTAGTTTCAGGTAGTTCGTGTCATCATCACGCGTGACATAGATTTGGGCATTATTGGCCAGCGTCAGGTCTGTATTGTCGGCTGTCACGGATTCAAGAACCAGAAACTCCGGAGAAGACTCGGGAAGGGATAAAACCACGATTTGTGTTGCCTGCCCGGAGGTAACATTGGCCACAATCTCGGCATAGGTCTGTTTGAATCCCATGCACTCCCGCTCAATCTGATAGGCGGTGGGGAACGGTAAAATGCCTTTGGCAACAGCACCCCTTACGCCCCTTTTCCTAGAAAGCTCCTCATGTCCAGGGGTTAAGGGCAGCCCCCATAATATCCGCTGCGCTATCGACGGCTTGAGAACCCAGATGCCGAGGTACATCTTGTAATTGTTGGCAATGGCATCAGCGTTAAGGACAAGAGAGAGACTCCTTGTAGCCAGGGCCTCGAGCGGTGTGAGCTCTCCCATAACGTCAAGGCCTACGGTTTCAAGCTTATGGGCCGGCTTGTCGGCTTTTAGCTTCAGGAGAACGTTGGCGTCAGGGGTTGCTGAGAGCTTATCTACCAGTACTGGTATGTCAGTGGAAATGGTGGGGCTGCCAAGGGTAATTATAGGGTTGTCGCCGGCAGCTAGGTTCTGCGCGTGGAAGAAGGGTATCAGCTCGGGATAATATCGGGCTTTGCGGATTACTGTGGCAAGTTCGTCTTGGATAGGCATGACGGTAAACCTCCGTTTAGCTTATTTTTTAAGTCTTATGTGTTCAGGAAGCCTATTTACATGTTCCTTTTTGGCCGCCGGTCTTAGCACCTACTCCCGGTCCTGGTCGCCCTGGATTACCTGCACCGCGACCATCTCGGGGGCCTCTTGCTCCTGCTGGTGGTCCTGTGCCATCTTTTCTAGGCATAATTACCTCCATTATGGCTCTGGCATTGTTTCTGCCCTGGTTATACCGCTAATAGTGAGCACGACGCCTCCGGCGCCAGTTGTGGTGAGGTCATCGCCTAATTTTATCTTGTCCCCAGCAGGACTCAGGGCTATTTCAGTGGCCAGAATATCGGTATCCTCATAGCTTGTCTGTACCGTGAGCGCTTGCTGAATCTCGGCAGCACCCGCAGTGGCAACAGCTATATAGGAGCAGGGGTCACTTAAGGACCTAAAGACACCGGTAACCCCAGCGGGTAGTGCGATCTCCGCCTTAGCTGCTACACCAACGCCAATTCCAACAGAAAATGACTTCATGCTTTACCTCCTGCATCTGTTCCTTGCTACTTATGGCTCGGGCATTGTTTCTGCCCTGGTTATGCCGCTGATAGTGAGAATGACCCCACCAGCACCAGTTATACTAAGGTCATCGCCTAGCTTTATCTTAGTCCCATCAGCCGATATGGCGATCTCATTAGCCTCGATATCGGTATCCTCATAGCTTGTCTCTACTGTGAGCGCCTGCTGAGTCTCGGCAGCACCATCAGCGGCAACGGCTATATAGGAGCAGGGGTCACTTAAAGACCTGAAGACACCGCTAACCCCAGCGGGTAGTGTAATCGCCGTCTTAGCTACCGCACCAACGCCAATTCCAACAGAAAATGACTCCATGCTATTCCTCCTTACGCCATATCGATAATCTTGCCGGCAATAGCCGCTACAACACTATCGGCTGCCACAGCTACCGAGGTTTGGTGGATGACCCCGCCAGACTCCTTGTAGGCATCAGGGATACCGAGGCTCGAAGCCATAATGACCTGGGCGTCAGCCAGCCTGGGGATGGCGAAAAACTCCTGCCAGCCGAGGAGCGAGTTGGCCTCACCGAATATCAACGAGTTATGCGTCGGCACCGTGTAGAACCTGGATGAAGGCATATATGCGCCAGCTACCCTCAGGGCAGTGAAGTGGGAGTCGGCGTGTGGCCTCACACCAAGGGCCTCGATTATCACAATCTTGTTGTCCACGGGCTCCCAGCAGAGTGTCCGCCTTTTCTCGGAGACCTCAGCGTCATCGTAGTGGAACCCGTAGTCCTTGTTTATCGTGGTGGCCTTGGCATTCCAGGCGAATCTTAGCAGGGGCCATATCTTGGGCACGGTCTGAGTCCTCCCGCCGGGGAGCTTATCCCACAGATCCGGGCTGACTCGCCGA
>JABUBM010000220.1_pt1 | contig 13587 bp, 18 predicted proteins | sample 7240321 | NCBI WGS metagenome assembly JABUBM01 (sample SAMN07256344, study PRJNA390944) | subsurface metagenome | isolation source: Methane hydrate marine sediment | place: Pacific Ocean: Eastern North Pacific, ODP site 1244 | collected 2002
CTTAGCACTACACACTACTTCTCTCTTTCACTTGGTTTCTAAAATATTGAAGGGGGAAACATCCCCCCTCAACCGCCTTTGGCCTGCTCCCCCCAAGTTCAAAAACAGGCAGAGTACCTCCGGACAATTTTCTAAGGAATGAAGCTTATCCCCTCCTTTATCTCTAGAACAAAAGCACTCAATAGCTTTACAGCAGCTTCAAGGTCTTTTAAGGAAAGAACCTCCACAGGGGTATGCATATAGCGTACAGGAACCGACATTAGAGCTGTAGCCACGCCAGCTCGACTAAGCTGAATGACATTAGCATCAGTGCCGGTAGCCCCACTTACTCCGGCAAGCTGGTAGGGAATCCCTTTCTCTTGAGCAATCTTCATCAGCATTTTTCCCAGTTTAGGATTTATATTTGCTCCTCGGAAAAGAACAACTCCTTTACCCACGAGTATCTCCCCTTCTCTCTTCTTATCCACATCAGGATGATCAGTAGCATGGTCTACTTCCACAGCGATTCCCACCTGAGGGTTGATAGCATAAGCGGCTGTGCGCGCTCCTCTTAAGCCTATCTCCTCCTGTACAGTAGAGGTAGCAAATACTGCTGCCCGCAATGGTCTATCACTAATTCGTCTTAAAACTTCACAAATCACAAAAGCCCCCACTTTGTCGTCAAAACCCCGGGACACTACTAACTCTCCTGCCAATCTTTCCAATCTCTCCCAAAAAGTAATAGGGTCACCAATCGAAATCATTTTCTCTGCTTCTTTCTTATCCTTTGCTCCTATATCAATCCATTGCTGGGAAAGCTCAACTACCTTCTTTCTCTCTTCTTCTTTAAGCATATGAATAGCTTTTCTTCCGATTACTCCCAATACTGGACCCTTGCCGGTATGAATTTGCACTCTTTTCCCTGGAGTAATATGAGCATCTACTCCTCCTATAGAAGAAAAAAAGACAAATCCTTTCTCGTCAATATATTTGACCATAAATCCAATTTCATCACAGTGACCAGCTAGCATTAAACGAGGCTTTCCCTGAGGGTTTTTTATCCCCATCACATTTCCATGCACATCAGTTTTTACCTGATCAGCAAACTTTTCCATCTCTTTCCTGACCACCTTCTGGACTGGCTCTTCAAATCCAGAAGGACTGGGTGCCCGCACTAGGTCTGTTAGTAATTGAAAAGACTCTTTTTTCATTTCGTCACCTTACCAGTTACCCTTCTCCGGCTACTGTATAGTGGAAACAAAAAGCAGAAAAAGATAGGGTGTAGTTTTTTTCTAAACGCTATACGCTAACCGCTATATTTATCCTGTATTTCAAGTAACTTCAATGGCTCTACCCGCATTAATCGATGACGTCTCAGTTTCGGGCTCAATTTGGGGAGGTTTACTCCCTGAGTAAAATACAGACATAAAGAGGGTCGTAGTCATAAAGATTATAGCCAAAACTATAATCACTTTCGCCAATGGGCTAATTGCACCCATAGCACCAAAAAACGTTCTTACTCCTCCTCCAAAAGAAGCTCCTGTACTAGCTCCTTTTCCTACCTGCAACAAAATCGTCACTATTAACAAAATACAAACCATGATATGTAAGGTTAAAAGCAGCCCCATTTTCACTCCTTGTATTTAATTATTCTGGCAAAAGAGGAAGCTTCCAAGCTTGCTCCTCCCACCAAAGCTCCGTCTATGTCAGGTTGACACATAAGTCCTTTTATGTTATCCGGCTTGGCACTTCCTCCATATTGAATACGGATGGAATTTGCTATTTCTTTTCCTAATAGCTCTTCCAGAGTAATTCTAATGAAGCGGTGCATCTCTTGAGCCTGCTCAGGAGTAGCTGTCTCTCCCGTGCCTATAGCCCATACAGGCTCATAGGCAATAACTAATTCCTCTCCATTCTGAAGATCAATTCCTTCCAGACACCCTCTTAGCTGGACTGATACTATTTCTTCCGCTTTTCCATCTTTTCTTTCTTTAAGTCTCTCTCCTACGCAGAGAATAGGTATTAAACCAGAGGAAAGAGCTGCTCTGGCTTTTTTGTTTATCTGGTTATCGTTTTCCCCAAAATATTGCCTTCTTTCAGAATGACCTAAAATAACATATTCACATCCTATATCAAGAAGCATAGAAGAAGATATTTCTCCTGTGTAGGCTCCTTCTTCCTTTTCGTGCATGTTCTGCGCTCCTAAGGCGATACTACTCCCTTCAATTACTGCTTTGACTGAACTCAAGGCAGTAAAAGGAGGAAAGACCACCACCTCCACTTCATCCAGGTTCTGAATCTCCTTTTCTAGCTCCCCCACTGTACGAACTGCTTGCTGCATTGTTTTATGCATTTTCCAGTTTCCACCAAAAATCGGCTTACGCAATTCTCTCTCCTTCTTCGTATCTCGATACTCGATACTAGATACTCGTTTTGTCCCTCGTCTTGTTTTTCTTCTTTTACGAGTATCGAGCATCTAGGATCGAGTAGCTATAACTTACGCTTTCCTCTTTTCGAGCAACAAGCGACTAGCAACGAGCAACGAATCTCTATTTACTATTCAGAGCGGCTACTCCGGGTAGTTCTTTTCCTTCCAGGAACTCCAGGGAAGCACCTCCTCCGGTAGAGATATGGCTCATCTTATCTTCTAAACCTATCCTTCTAATAGCAGCAATAGAATCTCCCCCTCCCACTACCACAGTCGCATCACATTCGGCTAACATTCTAGCTATAGTTTCAGTGCCTTTGGCAAAATCTTCTATTTCAAACATTCCCATAGGTCCGTTCCAGAAGACAGTCCTTGCTTTGTTGATAGACCCGGCAAAAAGTTTCAGTGTCTCAGGACCTATATCTAAAGCTAACCAATCAAGGGGAATCTTATCCTGCCCTACTATCTTTGCTTCTGCTCCCTTTTTTGCCTCTTTAGCTACCAGATGGTCAAGTGGAAGAAGGATTCTACATTTTTTTTCAAATGCTTTATCTATTATATTTTTCGCCTCTGATATCTTTTCTTCTTCCAGTAAGGACTTACCCACAGGAAAACCCTTTGCCTTGAGAAAAGTATAAGCCATTCCTCCTCCTATAAGAATATCCTCACATTTGTCCAGGAGATTAAGCAATACTCCTATCTTATCAGAGACCTTGGCTCCCCCCAAAATAGCCACAAAAGGAGCCTGTGGATTGGCCAAAATCCCTCCCAAAACTTCCAGTTCCTTACCCATTAGAAAACCGGCTGCCGAAGGTAAAAACCTGGCCACTCCTACAGTAGAAGCATGAGCTCGATGAGCTGTGCCGAAAGCATCGTTAATAAAAATATCTGCCAGAGAAGCTAGCTTTTTGGCAAACTGAGGATCGTTATCTGTCTCCCCTTTATAAAAACGAGTATTCTCCAAAAGCATAACCTCATCTGGCTTCATCTCTTCAGCTTTTTTCTTTACCTCGCTACCCACACACTCATCAAGCTTTAGAACTTTTTTTCCCAGAAGTTTTTCCAGACGACGAGCTACTACATCCATCCCTAGTTTCTCTACCACTTTTCCCTTTGGTCTTCCCAGGTGAGACATAAGTATAAGGCTAGCTCCTTGCTCTAAAATATATCGAATAGTAGGAAGGGACGCCCTTATTCTTGTATCATCAGTAATATCCCCTTTATCATTCAGGGTAACGTTAAAATCCACCCTCATTAGTACTCGTTTGTTCTTTAGCGCTATATCTTTGACAGTCAATTTTTCCATCACTTCTTTCTTCTTTTCCATCATTGCGAACAATATCCCGTAGTCGTGATGCGTCGTGCGTGATGCGTATTGCGCAATACGACATACGATATACGCAATACTATTTTTTTATCATATATTCGGCTAGGTCTATTATTCGACAGGAATATCCCCATTCATTGTCATACCAACCCAAAACTTTTACCAGCGTTCCTTCGATTACATAAGTATAATCTGCATCTACAATAGCCGAAGCAGAGTCTGTGGTAAAATCATGAGAAACCAGAGGTTCCGAAGAGTATTTTAAGATTCCTTTCAGGCTTCCCTGAGAAGCTTTTCTGAGAGCCAGGTTTACCTCATCTACTGTCGTTTCTTTTTCCACCTCAGCTACCAAGTCCACTAAACTAACATCAGGCGTAGGAACTCGAATAGCCAGACCATCTATCTTCCCCTCCAATTCAGGTATTACTTTTCCTGCTGCTACCGCTGCTCCAGTACTGGTAGGTATCATAGAAAGAGCAGCTGCTCTCGCTCTTCTCAAATCTTTGTGAGGTGCATCCAATAAAGCCTGGTCATTGGTATAAGAATGAATAGTGGTCATCACGGCATGCTTTATCCCGAAATTGTCTATCAAAACCTTGACTATAGGTACCAGGCAGTTAGTGGTACAAGAGGCATTAGAAACAATATCATCCTGTGCAGGACGGTAGGTTTCTTGATTCACTCCCATCACTATAGTTGGAACAGCACCTTTGGCTGGAGCACTGATAATAACTTTCTTAGCTCCGGCTTGCAGATGAGAAGCTGCTTGTTCTTTGCTTCGGAATAAACCAGTGGACTCTATTACAATATCCACCCCCATTTCCTTCCAGGGAAGACTGGCTGGATTTCTTTCCGAACAGACCTTTATCTTTTTCCCATCAATTATTATACTATCTCCTTCTGCTTTCACCTCACCCTGGTAAGTCCCGTGAATAGAATCATACTTAAACAAATAGGCCAATGTCTCGGCATCCACCAAATCATTTACAGCTACAAAATCCAAATCTGTCTTTTCCCCTAAGGCCACCCTTAAAGTAATTCTTCCAATCCTTCCAAATCCATTGATTGCTACTCTTCCCATCTATACTTCCTCCTTTTGTTTATTATTCTTCATTGATAGTTAGTCTAAATACAAGAATCATCCTTTTTCAAGAAATGATCGTATCCCCCTCCCTCTATACTGGTGCGGGTACCTCTTTTGTTGATAATAGAAATCCCTTCTCTTTTATCAACCACCTCTCCGATCAGACTACAAGAAAAATCCAACTCTTCCTCCACCAGTTTTCTTTTATTGGGGGGTACGGTAAAAAGAAGCTCGTAGTCTTCCCCTCCATAAAGCGCCCATTTCAGAAAAGACTGCTTCAATGTCTTAGCCACAGTCTTACTGGAAGGAGCTACGGGAAGTTTTTCTTCCCAGACAACCGCTCCCTTGTCGCTTTCCTTTCCCAAACGAGTAAGATCGGAAGCCAGACCATCACTAATATCTATCATTGCTGAAGCTATTCTTCTTCTGCCTATTTCCCGACCTTCTCTCAAACGGGGAAAAGGCTTAAGATGTCTTTCTATTAAAGACTCTCTTACTGATTGTCCTATAGGCAAGCTACTTTTTTCTAAACAGGCTAAACCGGCAGCCGCTGTTCCTAATTCTCCGGTGACGTAGATTAAATCTCCCTCCTCAGCTCCAGACCGCAGAACAATCTCTTCCCTCTTCGCTTGTCCCAGCAAGGAAATAGTGATAAAGAAAACAGAAGAATAAACTAAGTCCCCTCCTATTATACCCACCTTACTCAAAGAAGCTACTTCCTTCAATCCTTCATATAATTCGTCTACCAAGGAAGTCTCTTTATCTTTAGAGAGACCAAGCGAAACTAAACAATAAGTGGGACTTCCCCCTATTGCCGCAATATCAGAAATATTCACTGCCAGGGCTTTCCACCCTAGCTCTCGGAAAGAGGTATAATCCCATTTAAAATGGATATCTTCCACCAGGGTATCGCTAGTGAATAAAAGTGAATCGCCCCAAGGTACCTCTATAACTGCTGTATCGTCTCCTATTCCTACGACCGCCCCTTGTTGAAATGCCCTTAAACTAGACCTGATTCGTTGAATAAGTCCAAATTCTCCGATTTGCGATATTTTCATCCGGGCCTTCGTTCCCAATTTTCTTTAGCACTATATACGACATCCTGTATACTACATACAACTTTTGTATGGCTGGGGCGGGAGGATTCCTTCTTCCCCCCTCGCCTTCACTCGTCCTCCGAAGTCCGGCCGCCCTCACTGCCATTCGTTCCACTCATTCTTCCTCCGCGGGACGCGTTCGGGTCGGCTTCGAATCCTCCTGCGACGACACAAAATGTTCTGCTCTTTACTATATACGATATACTCGATACGATATACGGGTTTTTGGCTGGGGCGGGAGGATTCGAACCTCCGAATAACGGATCCAAAGTCCGCTGTGTTACCGCTTCACCACGCCCCAATCTCCTATCTAGTATCTCGTAAGAAAACATAGGTTTTTCTTTTCGAGATACGAGATACTAGATACGATTCACGAATTTTTACTCCAATACCAAATCAGTTACCGTATTTTTGATACCTTTAAGAGTGCGTAATTTGTCCACAACTACCTGAAGAATATCCTCAAAACTATCCGCCTCGATTAAGGCTAAAACATCCTGATCTCCTGTGGTTAGCTCTGCTCCCTTTACCTCATCAAATGTCAGCAAAGCATCCCTTACGCTTCTCTCCTTTCCCATCTCTACTTCAATCTTTAAATAAGCTCTAGCCATTTAACTCCCCCCTTTTCACTTAAGCCTCGCTTTTTCCTCCAATTCCCTTAACTCACTCTGGAAACTGTCTTTTTCCTGGGAACTGGCATAATCAATTATTAAGATGCCGGAAAGATGATCGACCTCATGTTGAAGGACATGAGCAAGAAGACCTTCTCCCTCTATCTTTGTCCTCCTTCCCTCTTCATTCAGACCCTGAACCAATACTCTCATTGCTCTCTTTACCTTTATCGTAACCCCGGGGATAGAAAGACAACCTTCTTCTATAGCACTTTCATCTTCTCTTAACATAATTAAAGGATTAGCCAGTTTTATCAATCCTCCCCCCACATCTACCACCATTAACTGCTCATCTATTCCTACCTGGCAGGCGGCTAATCCAATGCCTTGAGCTTCATACATAGTACGTGCTATTCTGTCAAATATCTCCTTTTCTCTCAGCCCTACACTACCCACTCGCACACACTGTTTTCTCAATATGGGCTCTCCGTATTCTCTAATTCTATAGACAGACATACTCTCTATCATTTCTTCTTTAGCCTATTTCTCTCATCTACAAAAATAATTTTGGACTTTAGACCTTTTGCCTCTTCATCAGTAAGCAAAACATAAGAGATAATTATCACCTTGTCGCCCACTTGAGCTAACCTCGCTGCTGCTCCATTTACACAGATTATACCTGACTTTCTTTCTCCCTCAATCGCATAAGTACTAAATCTTTCACCATTGTTCAGATTGAAAACCTCTAGTCTCTCTCCCGCTAGAATATCTGCCGCCTCCATTAGCTCTACATCAACAGTGATGCTTCCCTCATAGTTTAGCTCAGCCTGAGTAACTGTGGCTCTATGTATCTTCGACTTATATAGTGTTCTTAACATATAATTCCTTTTATTAACACTTGAAATTCACCTGAAATTCTATCACAAGACAGACCTTTGTCAACATCATGCATCATCAAGTTATAGTGTTAATGAAATGTCCTCTTGAACTTTCAATCAGAATGGATGGCAAGTTTCATCACAATATCCGATTGCCCTTCTTTCCCACCCGGATAATCCGCACCTGGCCTACCAACGTCAAAGTAAATTGATGCGCGATGCCTTTGAAAAAGAAGAATCTGTATCTTTTTGATATAGTATTGCAATTGGCTTCGCCTTTTCAGATTTCGTCCTTTTAAAACTCCTGGGAAAACCCTGTTAATTTCATTTCTTGCTAGTCTATGTAACTTCTGCTATAATCTTGCTTTCACTTACGCTACATTGGATCTTAAGAGATTTTGGAAAGAGTACAGAGAAAAACATAAAAAGGAGTTTGATAATGACTAAAGAGGAAATGATTAAGAAGAACCTTGATTTACACGCCGAATTTATGAGATATACCTTTGAAAACCCAAATGCTCTAGATAGGATACCCAAAGGCTCCCGATTGGTAATTTTGCCTGATGATGATCCCCAACTTTATGAGGAGAATCTAAAAATTGTCAAAGACTCACAGCAAAAGAAACTACCCGTTGTAATTGTGAGAATGAAAACTCCCACACCAATAGTTCCAAAGATAGAGATAATCTCTTCTTCCAATTAGTGGAAAATCCCTGAACTTTGAATCTTGAACATCGAACTTGAAAAACATTTGAAATAACTATAGGATTTCCTTTTATTCCTAACTTCATACTCTTGCTTTCCAGCTCATTTCTCAAGGCTCCCTCTCCTACCAGTAATAGTTTAACTCTTCCTCTTTTCCTTTTAGTTTTCTCGAACGTTCTTTGTTAAGCATCTTTTCATAACCTCATCAGCTTTAGCAAAACAAAACAAAATCCTGCATGTAGGCAATATAATAAAAGGGAATTACCCGAGCAAAGAATCCGATACACTGGCAGAGATAAATCATCAGTCACTGGAGGAGGAAGATGATGATCAAAGCATAAGAAAAAGAAGAGATTAGAAAACTGTATGTATTTTGTAGAACGAGACTTTAAGCGAAAATGGTTGACATTACTTTTCAAAATCCTATAATTACAAAAAGCAATGAGAAAATCTACAGAAAACTATTCAAGAAGGGAGGTTCTTACAGGTGATCGGTGAATATATTGAAGCTGCTCTAGCAAGAGCAAAATATGAAATTATTGAAGATAAAGAACCATACTATGGAGAGGTGTTGGGACTAGATGGAGTATGGGCAACTGGTAAAACCCTGGAAGAATGTCGTAAAAATCTTGCCGAAGTCATAGATGGTTGGATCGTGGTGAGATTAGGAAAGGGACTACTCATTCCTCCCATAGGAAAATATAAAATAGAAGAACCCAAAAGATTAAAAGTTGGCATCTAAACTCTCGCCGGTTCCTTGGATAGAGTTAGTGAGGCGATTGCGCAAGTTGGGCTTTGAAGGGCCTTATCGAGGAGGAAAACACCCATACATAGTCAAAGGAAATCTAGTTCTAACTATCCCAAATCCACATAGAAAAGAAATAGGAGTTGATCTCCTTATACGTATTTTGAAGCAGGCGGCAATTACGAGAAAAGAGTCGCTTAAGTAGGTTCTAAGGTAGAACCTCGAAGATCAACTCCCTTAGTCTTTCCATTACCACCCTACTCATGAGTAGCTATAGTTTGTAGGGTCCTGCTCATTGTAGGCAACCTAAAAAGCAAAAGAAAAGTGAATTAAATGAGAGAAGAAGCTACTTTGCGTATTCCGGTGACAGTGGATAAAAGCCATATTATAGCTTTGGGAGAGAGACTCTATGGAGAGAGCATTGAACTTATTCGAGAGCTGGTCAATAATGCTTATGATGCAGATGCTAGCGGAATAAATGTTCAGATAAACAAAGATAACATTGTAGTAGAAGACGATGGAAATGGCATGACTCTTGAAGGATTAAAGGAATACTTTAATATTGGTTCGCCGCAGAAAAGAATACTCAAAAAATCCCCCAGATTTGCTCGGGAAATGATTGGCCAATTTGGTATAGGTAAATTCTCCAGCCTCTCTGCCTGCCAGAGATTCGAGGTGTGGACAAAAAAAGATAACTTTGCAGCCACAGTAACCTTTGATAAGCATGAGTGGGAGAAAAATAAGGATGTCTGGCATCTTCCTTTGAAAATTCAGACTCCTTCCCCTAAACAGAAAAACGGGACGCGAGTTACCCTCACCGGATTAACCAAAAATTTCAAAGTCTCCGATGTTAAGGCTCATCTTATGGAAACGGTACCCCTTAAAGCTCCCAATTTTTCTGTCTATGTTAATGGAGAGAAACTATCTTCCCAGTATATAGCCGGCAAGAAAATTCCTTTTTTGGAGGGAACTGAGTTCGGGACAGTTTATGGGGAGATTATTTTGGTCACCTCTGATTCCTCTCCCCAAGAAAAAGCAGGTATTCAATGTAAGGTGAAAGGAGTAACCATCAAGAGAGACTTTTTTGGCCTGGAAAATTTAGGTTCGCCGGCCAAAAAGATTTATGGATTCGTCAATGCCAATTTTCTACCTATCACTAGCGATAGAACTGGCTTCATCATCGATTCTCCTCAATACCAGGCTTTTGAAACAGTAATGCAGCAGGTAGCCAAGAGAGTAAGAGAGCAATTAAGAATCCTGGCCGATGAGAGAGGTAACCGGAAGATAAATCGAAGATTAAAAGAAGCTATGAAAAGAATTGAAAAGGCTCTTTTACATAATCCGGACCTGTGCCCTTTTGGGCTGGCAGCTGAGGGAGAAAAAATTGAGCAAGGAGAAGAGAAATTAGAAATCACTAAAGAGGAAAAAGGAGGACCTCCTCCGGAAGAATGGAAAGAGCCGAAAGGAAGGAGCAAAGAAAAGCCAAAATTTGAGGAATTCCCGCGAAAGAGGCCAAAAATAAGATCCTTGACTTCAACCGGGGTAATCAGACAACTAAAGGCAAAAGAGATGGGAATAACCTGCCTGGTCGATCATTTTGGAGAAGATGGACCCGAATCCTATATTGAAGGGTCGATGGTCTATATCAACCGAGACCATCCCGTTTATAAGGAGGCAGCTAAGACAAGGCTATCTTTTGTTATGCATCTGGCTCGTTTGTTAACCCAGGAAATTGCCCTTCTTTCCCACCCGGATAATCCCCACCTGGCCTACCAACGTCAAAGTAAATTGATGCGCGATGCCTTCGAGAAAGAGGAATCTACATCTTTTTAATTTAAGCGTTGACCAGAGGTTTTCACAAATAATATTTAGATAGTTTTATATTCACAAAGTTATACTTCTACAGTATGTTATATATAGATTCGATTCAATAGGAGGCGAGAACAATGGGTAAAACTACATTTGCCATAAAGATTAGTGAAGAAGTTGTGAAGAGTTTTAAAACATTCTGTAAAGAACACGGCATCAAATATTCCTTCTTTGTAGAGGAAGCCATCAAAGGAAAACTAGAAGAGGAAGAGCTCAAAGAGGATCTTTTAGACTTGAAGACTCTTGGCAAGGAAGAAAAACTCGCCATTCCCTTTGAGAAATATTTAAGGAGTCGCGGTGCATGAAATAAATATTATTCCTTCAGCGAGGAAAGATCTAGGTGGCTTAGATAAAAAGGTTTTTACTCAGATAAAAAATAAGATAATTTCTTTAGCCTCTGATCCCCGTCTTTCTGGTTCTTTAAAGTTGACCGTCGAGGAGGGTTATCGCATAAGAAGTCGGAATTATAAAATTCTATATCGTATAGATGACAAAGATAACATGATCTACGTCTATAGGGTAAAACATAGAAAAGAATCTTACAGATAAATTTCCTTTGATGATAGGGGAAGTGGAGAAGATCATTGGCCGCAAAATCACGGCTGAGAAATGGAATCGATTGTGATTTGAATATATGAACCTTGAACTTTTAAAACCCAAACTAAACTTCTTTTGGAGGCTTCAGCTGAGCCTTTCATAAATCTTTTCCAGCCTGAAGACACTCTTTTCTATCCTATGAGCTTGTATCATTCGATAAGGCTCTTCCTCCATAGATTCTCTCAATTTCACATCAGAAAGAATTCTATTTATTGTTTTCTGCCTCCTCCCTTTTCCTCTTTTTCCAGGAAAAATACTTCCACCTGAGCACTTCCCTGCCCTTCTTTTTTGACAATATAGTACCATCATTTTCCTGCAAAAGTTGGCTGAAGACTAACGGTGCAAAGAAAAAGACCCATAATCCCATTACCGTGTATCGCAATAAGTCGTATAAATAGATGGTGGGAAAGATTTCTTTCAGTATAGTTCGAATAATAAACAAGATGACAAGACCTATTAATCCCTTGAAAAACTGTATTTTAAGAGAAGCTCGTTCAACAAACCCAATATATTTATTTTCCAATGTACTACCTACTCCCATCCCTACAAGAAGACCAAAAACTTTTGCCGAGTTGGGGTTATGATAAAGTGCAAATAATAGTAGGGGCAAACAGACTGATATTGTTATCTTGGCCAGTAAAGACAAATTCATCAATCTCTTGCCAATAATATTATATATTTTGATAAAGATAAAAGTAATGAATAGTCCTATTAAAATACCACCTATAACATCATGTGGGTAATGGAGCCCGAGATAAACTCTAGAAAGAGAGATAAATATCACGAAAATCACTCCTAAGCATAATAAAAATCTCTTTTTAGCTTTGCTTACCACATATGACCAAAAAGTAGTTGTTCCTTGTGAATGTGCACTAGGAAAACCTACAGTACCTGCAGTGGCCTCTTTATATAATATCCTGATTGAGGGGTCCGATGGACGGGGAAGGTAGAAAAAAGCTTTTAGAGTTAAATTTACAAATGCTGATAATGAGAAAAGTAGAGCTAGCCTAAAACCATTCCTTTTACTAAAACACCAATAAATAATCGGAATGATCAGCATATAAAAGGTCTCCGAGCCTAAATTAGTAATAGCCCTGAAGAGCATATCAAAAGTAGAGTTAGAAATTGACTGAATTAAAAGAATTATTTGAATCTCGCTCATGGCTGAATTTCCCTTAATTTTCTCCCAATCATATATTCACTTATCTTCAATGGTTTAGCATAGACCCAATATAGAGTTTGCATTCCGGTATGTTTTGTAGTTAGTGTGAAGGGAGCAAGGAGATGTAGGTATTCGTCCTTGCAATACTAAGGTGAAATTGCTGCCCTACACAATGCTATTTGTATCAAGTTATTTTGATTTCCTTTTAGTCTATATAGGGTGAAATGAATTTACACGATTCTATCCCCTCTTCTCCTGAATTTGTATTGCACAAAAAAGATAATCCCTCCAATGAGTTCTATCCCTGGCAATAGAAGACTCCCCCAATATACATTTGTTTTACTTATTATCAAAACGGGAATAAGATGAGATCCCGAAAGACAGAAAAGTTCTATACTGGTAATAAAAGAGAAATGTTTCCAGAGAATATTTTTAGCAACGGCCTGCCGATAATAATATTCGGCAAAAATAACAAGAACAAGCCATAAAACACCCAATATGAGAAAAATCATTTTATCTACTGCGGAAGCAGCCCATCTACTAACTGAGAAGAGATAAAGAATAGATAAAGATAAGTTTCTAGCGGAAATTAGACATAAAAATCCTAACCCTGCAGTAATAACCCAAAATACATAAACCAATATCCATTGTATCCAACTAGTCTTCATTTTATGAAATTTCCCCGGCACCTCTTTAGTTAATCTTTTTCTGTTAAGCATTCTTTTATAACCTCATCAGCTTCAGCAAAACGAAACAAAATTCTGAATGTGGGTGACAAAATTAAAAGGAAACTACCTCAGTAAAGAATCCGATATACTGACAAAGATAAGTCATCAGTCACCGGACAAGGAAGATGACTCTAATTTTACCCTTTTTTAATTAAAACTGCAAGGTGGGAGGCTATGAAAAGGATTGAAAAGACTCTTTTGCATAATCCGGACCTTTGTCCTTTTGGACTGATAGCTCAGGGAGAAAAGATTGAGGAAGGAGAAGAGGTCGAATAATCCCCATTTAGACATTCCATTAACGCTCTTCTTTAAGTCTTGTTTTAACGAACTACTGCCAATAACTTAATTTTCTGTTCAGAGGTTCCATCGCTACCTTG
>JABUBM010000221.1_pt1 | contig 13573 bp, 6 predicted proteins | sample 7240321 | NCBI WGS metagenome assembly JABUBM01 (sample SAMN07256344, study PRJNA390944) | subsurface metagenome | isolation source: Methane hydrate marine sediment | place: Pacific Ocean: Eastern North Pacific, ODP site 1244 | collected 2002
AAAATAATGGTTCTTGACCCTGTAGTCCCAACATCAAAAACACACAATAAATCACTCATTTCCATCACTTAAAATATTTAAATTTCTTTAAGAACAACTTTGAGATTTTAAAATTTATAAAGTTTTCATTATTTAAGAGTCTGTTTAAAATTAATTTAATACCTGATGTTAAAATTATAGTTCTAATTCTATCTTTTTTAATTCGAACAGTCGAAAAGACAAGAATGGAAATAATTTATGTGATTTTCATAAATTAGTTATTTAATTTGAATAATAGCAAATGAGCTTAAATTAGTGTAATATTTTGCAATATTTCTTTTTTCCATCTCTTTTTTGAGATCCTCGTATTCAAAAGCCAGATCGTCTAGCTTTTTATCGATAGATGAGATATTTTTTTTGAGAAATTGTAGTTCTTCTTTCAAATTCTCAATTTTATCTAAACGCTCTTGCTTTTTGCTTCTATCGTCTATATTTTTAATGTTTAATAGTTGTCTTTCGGTTGGGCTCTGGCTTTTTTTTTTCTCTAACTTTTGTCTTAAAGATTCTTGTCTAAAACTTAATACTCTCCTTTTGTAACTATATATTTTCTCTTTCTTAGAGGTCTCGATGTCAAATATTTTAGCGTTTAAAGCTTTAATTTCCTTTTTCCATTGAGAAGTTTTCCATTTTACAAGATTTTTAGCTTTTTGAGTAAGTTGCTCAAGAAAACTTAGGCCTAATTGAGCTTTATTAGGAGCATCTAGATCGCTAACTAAGTAATCTTGAAACCTTTTAATATCTAGCACTGTATCTGCTAAATCTGGAATCTCATTCCCGTTATTATCCACTATTACAGCAGAGAATTGATTTTCTAATATGTAGCCTTGAAATTTTATGTTAAATACGAATAAATAAAGGTCTTTTTTGGAAGATAAAAGATTGATTAAATGTTCTGGTAGGTTATCCTTCATTAAATTGAGTATAGTAAATGTCCCCTCTAAATCACTTGATGTACAAAAATCTAATACTTCGTTAATTAGTGGATGTCCTAACGCAAAAAAGTCGATTTCTTCTCGTTCTCTTGCCAGATTCAAATCAAATGTACCTACATATTCCTTTGAGAAATTATACCGGGGATTTTTAAGTAAAATGTCGTTTATCGTAATTTTTGTTTCGAAACCTATTTTTTCAGAAGCTTTAATACCTTCTTCTTTAAGGACATCTACAAAACCAAACTTATTATGATTGAGGTTAAAGAAATATTTCGTTAGTAAAAATAATTCGTTATGACTAAGCCTTACTTCTTTGCATGATGTCCAAGAAGTTATTAAATCGTCGATTCGAAAAGACTTTTTGTCAATCAGTAAATCGTCTAGTTGCATTTCCATTTCTCGCGCCCTTTTTACTTCAAGATCTAACCTTCTATTGAATTCGTTTAATTTTTTCCTTCTCTTGCCTTTTTCTTCAGTAAAGATAATATTTTTTATATCTTTTTGTATTCTACCTATAATCGGTTCTAATTGTCCTATAGATTCTTCGAATAGGTGAATTCTTTTATCGAGCGCGAACATAATATCTGTTTCTACAGTTCCTTCCATATAAAAGTTATAAATGTAAATCTCTTTGGACTTTTGACCTATCCTATCAAGTCTACCAATTCGCTGTTCCAATTTCATAGGATTCCACGGTAAATCGTAATTTATTAAAACCCGCGCAAATTGAAAATTTCTACCCTCGCCACCGATTTCCGTAGAAAGTAAAATAGAGAATTTCTTACTTTCCCGGAATCTCTCTACAGCTTCATCTTTTTCAACTTTATTTAAGCCTCCGTAAAAAGTTTCCACATAATAATCTTCTTTTTGTTTGTTCAACAAATCTTTTAAATACAACAGAGTGTCTACAAATTGTGTAAAGACTAATATCTTTTCGTTAGAATTTTGAGAATAAATCTTATTTAATAATTCGACTAGTTTCTCAGATTTAGAGTCGTAAGGTAATGCTTTTAAATTGTTATAAAATTGTCTTATTATTTTTTCTTGGTTAAGCAAACCTAAGGAAGTTTTTTCTGATTCTTTAACCGAGTTGTTATCGTTATTGTAAGTAAAGTCAGAATCAATATATTGATCTTTCAATTCTGATTCATAGTATTCCGGATCTTCTCCTCTTAATATATCTATTTCAAGAGAAATGCTTTTTAAGCGGTCAATTTGTTCTAGTCTTCTATCCAGGCTTTTTAAAAACGCGTATTTGGAGCTTGTAAGTAATTTTTGTAAAGTTGTTATAATAAATCCAATTCCTATGTTCTCTTTATTTGTTGCAGTATTGTAAATTTTCGCTAAATAGAGTCTAATTTCGTTATATATTTCTAGTTCTTGCTTCGTAGGATTTATAACAATAGTTTTAACAACTCTTTTATTTAAAAATTCTTCAGAAAATACATTCTTTTTACGATTCCTAATTAGAAATTTTGATAATGTGTGGTCCTCTTCAATTTTCTTTAATAAATTTAATTTATAATTATCATTTTTTAACAGTTTTAGTATTCCTTCATTGTTTTTGTTACTACTGATGTACTTTAGGTTCTTAAGAAGTTTTATAGTATTTTTTACTTCGAAATTATTTAATTTATCAATTTGGTTAACGTTAGCAACTAGTAAATTTATGAATGGCATATTTTTTCTAAAATGTTCGAAATCTGAAAAATTATCAAAAGCTTCTCCTTGGATTAATTCTATAAGCGAATATAATTCAAACGAGTGTAATTGTAAAGGTGTTGCCGATAATAGTAGTAAAGCTTCAGTAGAGAGGCTTAAATTCCTTGCTAAATCGTAATTTAAGGTTTCCCGATAATTTCCTGTTGCGGCATTAATTAAATATCTTCGCAAATGATGGGCTTCGTCAAAAATAACTATGTCCCATGAAATTTGGGAAAGAAAGTTTATATATTTTCTATTTTTCGCAAATTGTAGAGAACAAATAATAAGATTATCGTAATAAAATGGGTTTTGAAACAACTCGTTGCTAGTACGATTTCCGATTTTCTTTAATTCTTTGATTTTTTTCCCATCGTATATAGTAAATTCAATGTTAAACTTGTTTTGCATTTCAAATTGCCATTGTTTTACTAAAGTAGCAGGAACAATAATTAAAATTCTCTCGGCAAGATTTCTCGCCATCATCTCTTTAATATAAATACCAGCTTCAATTGTTTTTCCGAGTCCAACCTCGTCTGCTAAAATAATTCTTGGAAAGTATTCTTCAGACAATCGATGCGCCACATTTATTTGGTGTGGCATAAGGGAAAGTCTAGAATTGGTTATACATTTTATTTGATAAGATGTGTAATAAGAATAAAAAAGATTAGCCCAGTACTTTAGTAAGAAGTTCTCTGGAGGATCAATTCTCTGCTTTGAAATTATTCTTTTTACGGGAGTTTCATACTTTGAAATTATTTCAGATTCGTAAACTTGAGCTAATTTCCCATTTGGAAATATAGTTTCATAGGATAAATTTCCATCTTTTATTACGAAGTTTTTGGAATTAATTACTCCAACTCCTTTTTTAGTAATTATTCTTTCGTTAACCTCAAAAACGTAATGTATGAGATCAAGAGGATGAATAATTTTAATTATATTATTTTCAAATAGAACTTTATATTTGGTTATAAAATAAGAATCCTCTCCATCTAACGACCTGGAAGCTGGGATGTCTATTTTTTTTACAATCCTACCAATATCTAAATCAGAATTTAATCGGAAGATGACTAAATTACCTAAGTTGAATTTATGCCCTTGACAATATACATTAAAGCATTTCGTCAATCTTGATTCTAACGAGTTGCTACAAAAAGGGCACTTATATTTAAGAGCCTTAGGATTGTTAATCATAAAATTATTATTCTCTCTATTTAATCTAAATAATACAAATAAAAGTAAAAATTTTGTTATTATAAATTATTGAGGTATATTTTATGGAGAATAAAAAAGTTGAGCCGACTTTTGTTGGAGAGAATGACGATTTAGTATTTATTGTTCCAAAAGAGCTTTTTACAATGAAATTATCAACCGAAGAGAAATTGGACCGAGAAACCGCAACAGAATATAGTAAATATTTAACAGGGACATTTAAAGGCTTTCAAAAGGCGAACAAAACGAAATATCAAAATGGCGATAATAATAAGACCGAGACGACACCTGAATTTTGGGTAGAGTTTGAGAATTTAGCTAAAGAAAGGGGCATTGCTCTTATTGGTTATACGCCCGTGTTAGAAAACTATATTTTCAAAAACCTTCCAATTGTAGGAAAGAACGCGATAATTTTAGGTATGGAAATGGATTGGGATAAGATCAAAACAGCTCCAAGCATTCATGTTAGCATTGAGGCGTTTAGAGTGTATTACGACTTAGGAGAAAAAACGATCGAGTTAACGCAGTTTCTGCAAGAAAAAGGATACAAGACGGAAGCTCATCATCCCTTTGGAGGAAAACTCTTGTTTACAGCTCACGCTGTAGCTGCTGGGTTAGGAATAAAGGGGCGGAATGGGTTAATTATTAGCTCCGAGTTTGGTCCGAGACAAAGGTGGAGTGCGATAACTACGGATGCCAATATCCCCGAAACAAAGGAAGTAGATCTTAGCGATATGGAAGATTTTTGCGAGGATTGCGGTATTTGTATAAAAGATTGTTTAGGTGGAGCTACTTATGAAGAACCAATTGAGAAAATAAAGGGTTCTGGCATTTTCACTCACATAGATCGCTCAAAATGCATGGAAAGTTTATTGAACAATAATTATTGTTCTTATTGTTTAAAAATATGCCCCCAAGGGCATCAATAAGCTAATTTTTTAAAGCACATAAAGCTCTATTGGTATGTCATAGAGCCATTTTTTAATTTTAATACTTTAAATAGTAAAAAATTAAATTTGTATAAAATAAATCTATGTTTTATCTAAATATTTTTCTTGAAGATACTTATCAATTCCGTGAGCTGCTCGCTTGCCCGCCCCCATAGCAGAAATTACAGTAGCGGCCCCCGTTACGATATCTCCACCAGCAAATATCTCTTCAATATTGGTTTGAGATTTTTCATCCGTTTCGATGTAGCCCCATTTATTTATTTTCAATTCCGGTATTGATTTAGTTATGATTGGATTTGCTCTTGTTCCTATGCCTATAATGATCGTATCTATATCGATTAGGTATTCTGAATTTTCGATTGGAATGGGACGTCTACGTCCAGATTCATCAGGTTCCCCTAATTCCATTTTAATTACTTCCATTTGTTTAAGATCGTCGTTTTCATCTCCAATAAATCTTACTGGGTTTGTTAAGAATTGAAACACAACGCCTTCTTCTAAAGCGTGATGATACTCCTCCTTTCTTGCAGGCATCTCTGCTTCGGACCTGCGATAAACAATAATAACCTTTTCAGCACCTAATCGTAAAGCGGTTCTAGCGGAATCTAAAGCGACATTTCCCCCTCCTAAAACAGTTACTATTTTTCCAATTTTAATAGGAGTATCGTAGTCAGGAAACTTAAAAGCCTTCATTAAATTCGATCGAGTGAGGAATTCGTTAGCAGTTAAGACGCCGTTTAGGTTTAATCCCGGTACTTTTATAAATATTGGAAGTCCTGCTCCAACTCCAATAAAAAAGGCTTTAAATCCCAGTTCTTTCAAATCATCGATTGTTAAAGTTTTACCAATAATTACGTTATATTCAACTTTAACATCTAACATCTTTAAAGTCTCAATTTCGCTTTTGACAATCTCTTTTGGCAACCTAAACTCTGGAATTCCGTAAGTTAATACGCCTCCACCAGCATGGAATGCTTCAAATATAGTGACATCGTAGCCATTCATCGCAAGCTCTCCGGCACAAGCTAAACCCGCCGGTCCAGAACCTATAACTGCAACTTTAATACCTTTAGGAGCTGCACATTCGGGACACTCTTTAAGGTTGTTTTTTCTTTCCCAGTCTGCGATGAATCTTTCCATATATCCTATTGCTATTGGTTCCCCAAGACCACTTAATAAACAATATTTTTCACATTGAGATTCTTGCGGACAAACTCTTCCACAAATAGCTGGCAATAAATTATATGATTTTATTTCGTATAAAGCTCCAACATAATTTTCTTGCTTCAATAATTTTATAAATTGAGGAATTCTTATGTTAACGGGGCATCCAGTAACACAGAGCGGGTTTCCACACTGTAAGCATCTTTGTGTTTCTAACTTGACCATATCAATGGTCAATCCCTTAGGAACCTCTTCAAAGTTATTTTTCCTAATATTGGGGTCTTGCTCAATCATCTTTGGGCGACGATATTCTTCAAACTTCTTTAATTTAGATTTTGCTATTCTACTTAGGGATTCAAAACTTTTACTATCTTCTTTAATTTCTTTCTTAACGATCATATGAAGGTCCAAAGCTTTTTGAAAGAATTTAGCACCCCTTTTAGTCCGTATAAATACCGTTGACCAGCCAGGATCAGAACCAATAGAGCCTACGGAAATATCCGCGTGTATCGATGTCAAATCGTCGCAAAAAAAGCAACCGAACCGACCATACTTTTTAATTTTTTTTATTGGAACATCAAAAGCAGAACCGTTATGATCGTAGATTATAAAACGCCCTTTATTAATATCCATTTTTTTAACTTCAGCAGGAGTTAATTTAAACTCATTTTTTAAAAGTTCAATAATTTTTACATAATCAAACGATTCCATGCAGAGTAATCCGATCTTTAAAGCAATTTTTTCACAAAATGGTCTATTAAACGGATAAAATGAAATTTTTTTAAGCGCTTTCATGATACAAGGCGTACCCACTACTGCGAATTTATCGTGATCCTTACAGCCTTGAAATATTTTTAAAATAGGAGCATTTGTATATTTTGTCCCTGCTGTATGTAGGAGTTCGTCTTCGTCTTCAATTAAATGTGGTAACGGTTTTAGATGTTCTTCTCCTTCAGTTACAGCTAAAGCACCGTCGATTAATTTTTGTTGAAACGCCATTTTCAGCAGCGTAGTTACAATTCCTCCATCTTGAGCAACTGTTATTATTCGTTCATCTGTTGTCTGAGCCGTATAAATTTCACGATAGTAATTAAATTGCTTTAAAAACTTAATATCAGGAACATTATTTTCTTCAAGTTCCTCTAAAGCTTTTGGAAAAAAAGTTCGTGGACAACAAGTATAGCATAATCCGCAATCAATGCATAATTCTTCATCAAAATCAAATGTTCCCTCAGAATATATTATTGCACCAACTGGGCAAATAGACATGCATAACCCACAGCCACAACACAGATTCTTATCTCTAATTATTGAAACATTAGGAAAAACAGCTTTTTGTTTAGAAATTTCTACTACATCCTGAAAAAACCTTGGTTTCTCCCCAATAAATCCTAAAAATCCTAACTCTTTTAGATACTCAATATTGCATAACAGATTTTTTTCTGACAATTGTAGTTCTTTTTTCAATTTAGGAATATCAATAGAGCCATATTCTTCTATCTTTTTTAGAATTCCTTGTCTGGAACGCTCTACTTCGGTTAATTCGCTAATTAAATCTCCAAATTCTGCCTTGTTATATTTTCCTGACTCCAGACTCGTTTCTTTATTTTTAAGTAATATATTAACTAAAGAACTTTGCTTTTCCATTTTAAGACGCCTCACTCTTATGTTTTTTTAAAGCTCTACATTCTTCGTCGTAACATTCTAAGGATTCCTTCTCTTGATCAACAAATCTATTAGCGCGTTTCAATAGATTATCAAAATCTACGATATGACCGTCAACATCGGGGCCATCAACACACGCAAATTGAACGCCTCCGTCAAGCGTTGAAAAGCGACAACCGCCACACATTCCAGTTCCATCGATCATAATTGTGTTTAAGGAGACAAATGTTTTTACTTTAGGCAAATCGCCAGACCCTTTAGTAGTAAGAGCAACAAATTTCATCATTATTAAAGGTCCAATTGCGATAACAATGCTTATTTTTTCTCTTTTTATTATTTCTGTAAGTGGTACAGTAACAACTCCTTTCATCCCTTCGCTTCCGTCATCTGTACAAATAATTAATTCATCGCTTACGGAGCTCATTTTATCCTTCCAAAACAATAAACCTGTATTTCTAGCACCTAATATTGAAATAACTTTATTTCCTGCTTCCTTTAACTCTTTTGCCTGAGGATAGCATGGTGCAATACCCACACCACCTCCAATTATTACTACGGGATATTGGTACTTTTTAATATGAATATCATTTCCTAAAGGTCCCACTACATCAAGTATCTTATCCCCTACTTCTAAATGTGAGAGTAATTTTGTGCTTTTTCCTACAACCTGAAATACAATAGTTATTGTACCTTTCTCTCGATCGTAATCCGCAATAGTTAATGGAAATCTTTCTCCAGTTTCATTGATTCTTAGCAATATGAAATTTCCCGCATACGCTTTTCGAGCGATTAAAGGTGTTTTTAATATCATTTCGAAAACTATACCGCTAGCACCAAGTTCCTTTTTCTCTAAAATTTCAAATGGCAATTTATAATCATCAAATTTTTTAACTATTATAAGTTTATAATCTCTTCTTATAGGATTTAAAATCAATTAGATATTTTTAAATTAATGATTATTAAATTTCATCATTTATCAATTAAAATAAGCTTGATAAGAAAAATTATGATAATTTTATTTTTGATAATAACAATTATTCTTGTCAAATGAGACAAAAATATGTTTATCCGAATATTTAAATATTTTTGTCTAAAATTGTTCTATAGTAGAAGAAATTAAATTAATCTTAATTACTTAAATGCGGTAATTCAATGGAAGTTTTAGAGCTTCATCCTATAAAAAATAAAACGGTAAATATCTATTTAATAAGAAGAGAAGATAGAGATTTAATAAGTTTACATTATAGTAATTTAGAAAAAATCATAGAAGCGGAAAAATTTAAGTTTGCAATTGTTGATTTTAACGATCCTGATGTTAAAAAATATTACCAAACTCCTTTATCAGAGTTTATAGAGAAATTCCATTTGCCTTATTACGAATCTTATTTTTATGTTGAGCTTTTAGACTTGGAAGTACAGATAGAAGAATTAGAGCAAGAATATGAAAAACTTCTTTTGAATAATCAAAAAGATACATTTAAAGCTCAGAGCTTAAACGCCTGGATATATTTGTTAAAAGATAAAGTGGAATATACTAAAAACCTATTAGAATATACCATAAAACCAAAATGGATTGTAAAAAAAATATTAGATGTTGTAAATAACATCAAAAATGATAATTTATCTATAATCCATTTTGCTCATGAAGATTTAATTTCTGAACTGAAAAAATTATTTGAAGAATATAATATCAAAGTCATAAAATATGATATTCGAGAAGAGAAATTAAAATCAATCGTAATGTTAAAGGAGGGATGAAAATAATGCAAGTTTTAGAATTAAAACGATTAAAAGAAAAAAAACTTAAAATAATATTAGTTGAGAGTGAATTTCCGATAGATTGGGCTTTAGAATTACCAAAAGAAGAAGGAATACTGGGTAATCTATTTTTTGTTTCAAGGGTGTATATGGAATTTATTAAAGATTTAGTAAACAAATACCACCCTAATTTCGTAGTAGAAGATAAAGGAATGCGCTCAATTGAAGAACCATCTACTGATGATGAATTTGGAGCGATTTTTCTAAATGCAGATATCCCATATGAATTTGTGGATATTCCGGATTATGCACTAAATGTAGTTTCAGCACCACTAATGGATAAGAAAGGTTTTATGAAAAAAATCACAGAAGAGATTGAAAGTTATAAAAAAATGGGTCGTGTACATTATAACGATCCTAATTTTCAACAGTTAATTATTTGGAAACAATTATTAAAAGATGATTTCAAAGCACAAGAAGATGAAATAAGATATAAAGTCCGTGAAGCTTGGATGATGATGACTATCTTAGAATTAGCCAAAAAACAAGAAAAAAACCAATTAAAAGCATTTTTTATTACTGATAAGAGACATTTTGATGGTATCTCATTTTTAGCTAAAGAATTGGATATAAGAATTGAAATAATTAACCTTAAGAAAGTTGCTAAATATCCTGATGAAGAAACATCGATTAATGACTTATTGAATAGATCTATACTTGAAATAATGCCTATAAAAGTTATAAAAAAAGAAAAAGAAGAAAGAATTTTATACTTTTTTGATACGGATGAGTATTGTTCTCCTTTTGATACAAATATGGGCTATGATGCGGGATTTGATATAGTAATACCATATTCTAGAATGAAAGCAGACAGAGTCTCAAGGCTAGTTCAAGATGCTATGTTCTCTCGAAAAGCGGGAGCTTCTTCAGTTTATTTTGTTGGTGGTTCTGATGTTATAGAAAGTGAAAAAATTGCGGAGGAAGTTTTGAAAACAATTATTCCTCCATTTGAATCTCCTGTAATTATAGATCCACGTGGTTCTCATACAACAGCTTCAGCAATAGTTGCAAAAACACTAGAGGTTGCAAGAAAACATGGATTTTCAGATTTATCAGGTAAAAAGATAATTTGTTTAGGAGGAACTGGCCCTGTAGGGCAGATTTCCGCTCTAATTGCTTCAAAACTTAACGCAATAGTAGTCATGACCTCAAGAAGAGAACAATTCGTAAAAGAATTGGCAAAAAATTTGACTAAGAAGGCAGGAAGAGGTGCCACTAAGATTATAGGAGAGCCCGCAAATTCAGATGAACAATATCTGAAAATAGTGAGGGATGCAGATATAATATGGTCTGTTGGTAAAGCAGGAGTCCAAATGATCTCAAAAAAATTAATGAACCAACTACCTCCAAATAAAATTGTCATAGATATTAATTTGGTTCCTCCCTATGGAATAGAAGGAATGAAACCAGACTATTATAATACGGAGTTCTATCCTGGTATTTATGCGATAGGTGCTCTTAACATAGGAAGATTAAAATACAAAATTGAGAGGAAAATCTTTAAAGAAGCCTTAAAGACAAAAGGTAAAAAAGTCTTTGATTATAATATTGCTTTTGAAATTGCTAATAAGATAATATTTGGCGAGGAAATAAAAATCTTAGTTTAAAAAGTATTTTTGTTTATAAGATTAACTTATTTCTTTTTTTTTTTAATGTGTTTAGGATTTGCTGATAAAATTTTGGGAAAAAAAGCATTATAGACAAGCGAGAATTTATCCTAAATGATATTAAAAATATCAATTAGTTGAGAAACAAGAGTTTACCAATAAAGCTTGTTAGATCCACGACTTTGATTTTGTTTTTCAATTCTTTCTCTTCGTTCAAGTAACAATTAAAGTGGGCTAAACACTTGGGGCAACTAACAATTAGATAATCAGCACCCGTATCGATCGCCTCTTTAATACGGGTAGCTTGAATCTCTTTTGAGAATTCATTACAACTTATATAAGCGGAAACCCCACAACATAAAGCATCTTTTTTATTACTCTCCATCTCAATTAATTCAATAAATGGAATCTTATTTAATACTTCTCGGGGTGCATCGTAAACATTACTCAATCGTCCTAATCTACATGCGTCGTGATATGTAACTCTTATTTTTTCAGAAATTGGGAATTTAACATCGTCTATTAAGTGTTCCTTTAGGATGTACTCTGTTACATGATAAATCTCAAAGTTAAACTCGTCAGTTCCTTTAAATAATTTTGGATACTCATATTTCCATGTATGATAACCCTCTGCACAACTAAGTATTAATGTTTTTACTCCAGCGTCGTTGAATAACTGAACATTGTGTCTTGCTAACTTTTCAAATGTATCAGTATCTCCTTGCCATAAACTATCGTGTCCACAACATTTTTCGTTTGAAAGAACAACAGGCACAATTTCTTTTTGGTTTAAAAGACCTATTACTACTCTTGGAATCTTAAGGAAATCCAACGCGTTATAAAAAGGAACAACGGGTTGTATACCATAACTACAATCTTGTATATTAGATTCATCGCATGAATTTACATAAACATCTAATTTTTGGTCTGTACTACAACAAATATTGCAATTTAAACACCTACTTGCTTCTTGGATTGCACTTTCTTCCGTGAGAGGTAATTCGACCTCATTAAAGCTTCTTAATCTTTCTTGTATAGGCAACAAGTCTATACATTCTTTGGGCATTTTACTGGCTTCTTTTTTAGGTATTGGAGCAAGTTTAGAATGTTTTCTAATGATTCTATTTTTTTTTAAACCAACTCCTCTAAGATATCTATCAATAGAAATCGCTGCATTATTTCCATTTCCTATGGCTCTAACAGCTATCCCTTCGCCTGGGATTACATCTCCCCCTGCAAAAATGTTAGGAACATTAGTTTGCATTGTTAATTCGTCTGTTATAATTCTCCCCCACCGGTCTATTTCTAATTGGTCATGAGCAGCTTCTAAAAGCGTTAATTCTGTACCTTGTCCAATAGCAAGTATCAGAAAATCAAGTTTCATTTTAAACTCTGATCCTTCAATAGGAATTGGTCTTCTCCGACCAGATTTATCTAGTTCGCCAAGCTCCATCCGAATGCATTCTATTTCTTTAAGAATTCCTTCTTGATCTCCAATTGCTTTTATTGGATTTGTTAAAAATTGAAACTCAACATTTTCTTCCTTTGCCATTTCAATTTCTTCTTCTTGAGCGGGCATTTCCTTTTCAGAACGACGATAAATCACTACGACTTTCTTAGCACCTAATCTTAAAGCAGTTCTAGCAGAATCCATGGCAACATTTCCTCCACCTACTACGCCTATAATTTTATCTTTGAAATCAAATTGTTTTTTTGTTAAATTTTTATCTTTGAGAAAATTTAGACCGCATAAAACGTTCTTAAGGTTCTCTCCTTCCATTTTAAGTCCTAAACAAGTCTGTTGCCCTATCGAAATAAAAAAGGCTTTATAGCCCTGTTTTTCTAAATTTTCAAAAGATAATTTAGGTCCTACGGGAGTATTTAATTTTATTTCAACTCCCATTTTTTCGATAAACTCGATTTCATAATCTAAAATATAGGCAGGTAAACGATATCTTGGGATCCCAGATCGCAAAGTCCCTCCTTTATAAATTTCTGCTTCAAACACGGTAGGTTTATAACCTTGTCTCGCTAAAAAGTAAGCTGCGGATAACCCTCCGGGACCAGCACCTATTATCGCTATTTTGTCCTTAAATTGCTTAACTGGTTTAATATTGGATTTTGCTTTGTTGTTTAATTCCCAATCTGCGATGAATCTCTTTAAAGATCGAATACCAAGAGCTTCATCGATATCTTTACGATTACATTCAAGTGCACAAGGCTCTGTACAAACTCGCGCACATATCATAGGAAAAGGGTTGCTTTCCCTAATTAAATCAATAGCTTCTTGAAATTTACCTTCCGAAATTAATGAGATATAACCTTGAACATCAACTCCTGCGGGACACGCATTAGAACACGGAGGAATGGAATTCATAAAAGGAAGGCACCCCATAAAATAGGCGATTTCCCCTTTGTCTGTAAATTTTAAATTAGTGTAATCTAAAAACCCGAGTTTGTTATCGATACTAACATTGTCATTTGC
>JABUBM010000222.1_pt1 | contig 13559 bp, 11 predicted proteins | sample 7240321 | NCBI WGS metagenome assembly JABUBM01 (sample SAMN07256344, study PRJNA390944) | subsurface metagenome | isolation source: Methane hydrate marine sediment | place: Pacific Ocean: Eastern North Pacific, ODP site 1244 | collected 2002
TCTATACCTGGAAAACCTTAAGAATTTGAATGTTAAAGTACAAATCGCTACCGAGGACGGAAGTCAGGGCTACAAGGGCCTGCTTAGCGAATTCTTCTTTCATCTTCTCAAAGAAAATTCTCAAATAGACTTAGTTTGCGCCTGCGGCCCTATGCCTATGCTCAAAAAGATAGCTCAATTAAGCCTGAAGTACAAAATCCCCTGTCAAGTATCATTGGAACAAAGAATGGGCTGTGGGATAGGAGTTTGTTTGGGATGCACCATAAAGGGAGAGAGTGGCTATCTCCGTGTCTGTAGTGATGGCCCAGTTTTCCAGGCTAATCAAATCCGCTGGAAAGAAGAAAGGTAAGTAGTTGAACATAAATCTGAAGAGCAAGTTGGGTCGGGTTAGTCTAAATAACCCGGTTCTGGTTGCAGCGGGGACATTTGGGTTCGGAGAAGAATACACCGCCCTCATCAATCTTAACAAACTGGGAGGAATAATAACTAAGACAGTAACGCTGGAACCCAGGAAGGGAAATCCCCCCCCTCGTTTGACAGAAACACCTGCTGGACTTCTCAATGCTATCGGACTAGAAAATCCAGGAATAGATGTTTTTCTTAAGCAAAAATTGCCCTTTTTTGAGTCAATTCGAGGCTGTGCTCATTGTCAACATTGCCGGAGAAAAAGAAGAAGATTATCTCACTCTTGCTGAAAGACTGAATGAGAAAGAAAGAATCGATGCTCTAGAAATAAATATCTCCTGTCCCAATGTGAAAGAAAAAGGCCTTATTTTTGGCACCGACCCGGGACGAACTTTTTTGCTAGTAAAGAAATTGAGAGAAGTTACCAATATCCCTCTTATAATCAAACTAACGCCCAATGTAACTGATATCAGTGAAATCGCCCAGGCTGCTCAGGAGGCAGGAGCGGAAGCCTTATCATTGATAAATACCATACTGGGTATGTCCATTGATGTAGAGACGAGAAGACCTAAGTTAGGTAACATCACCGGGGGTCTTTCTGGGCCAGCAATAAGACCTATCGCCGTAAGAATGGTACGAGAAACTTTTCAAAAGGTTAGCCTGCCTATAATAGGAATGGGGGGAATAACCTGCAGCGAGGATGCCTTAGAATTCATTCTGGCAGGGGCCAGTGCAGTAGCTGTAGGAACGGCAAATTTCATCGATCCTAGCACAGCCCTCAGGATAGTTGAGGGGATTAAACAATATATGCAAAGAAAAGGTATTGAAAACTTTGAGGATTTAATAGGTTGGCTTAATATAGGTTAGGCCAATTTCGGGCAAGCGCTGTTCTCGATGTCTTGAAACGCTATCTTTGAGGGGGAAAACATTTCCCCTCAACGTGCTCTAAAGGCTTCTAGCTACGGAAAAAGTGTAAGGAGTATGATTGATATCCGTTTCGCCTCGTAGGTGGACAAAGCTTGTCCAAGCGAGATACGAGATACGATTCACCAAATACGATATAGAGGATATATTTCCATGTTCGTCTGGTTGAAATTTCTTATGTGTGGTGCATCTATCCTTTATGTAGGCTACAGACTATCCTACTATGGGGATGTCATTTCTGAAAAAACAAATCTCAGTCGAGGCCTGATAGGATTTGTCTTTCTTTCCCTGGCTACAACCCTTCCGGAAATGGTTACCAGCGTTAGCGCTATAACCATCGTTCAATCACCTGACCTGGCCGCAGGCAATATCTTTGGCTCTATCGTGATGAACATAATGTTTATTGCCTTACTAGATTTAATCCAGGGAAGAGGCTCTCTCCTTCATACAATAAAAACAAGTCATATCCTTTATGGAGGTTTAGGCATCATAGCTATGGCTATTGCTACTTTCTCTATCATGCTGCGACACGAGTTCACAGGCAATCTGGGCCTATTTAATTTTGGATTGGACAGCCTTATTCTCATTATTATTTATGCCGTTGGGTTGAAACTCATCTTTGGCCAGGACAAAAAAATTAAGTCAGAGGAAGAAAACTCGGTAAAGCCACCTTCAATATACTCAGGAATTCGCCTCAGTTCAGCCATAACGCTGTTTTCCCTTTGTTTTATTATCATAGTCTTCCTGGCAGTATGGTTAGCTAGTATTGGAGACGAAATAGTAATATCTATGAATTGGAACGAGGCCCTGGTAGGCACCGTTTTCCTTGCTCTGGCTACGTCACTACCTGAACTGGTAGTCTCTATAAGCAGTCTTAAGTTTGGCGCTGATATGGCTGTCGGTAATATCCTGGGAGCTAACTTCCTGGACATAATGATCATCCCTGCCTGTGATATTTTCTTTCGCCAGGGAGAGTTTCTCTCTCATGTAACTCCCAAACATACCATAACTCTCATTTTAGGTATAATCCTTACCGGAATTGTAGTTATAGGATTGATCTATAGATCCCGCAGATCTTTCTTAAAATTGGGTTGGGATGTCATAGCTATGCTGGCTACCTTTGTAGTAGGTGGATATTTCCTGATTTTAATAATGAAGGGTTAAACAAGAGATATGGATTGAGAAAATGGGGAAGGTGAAAGAGCCCTTACCGGTGAAGTTGGTAGTAGGTATGATTTCGGGGGAAGAAAGTCTATTTGAGCAAGCAGAGAAAAAACTTACTCAAAAATTTGGATTGGTTGACTTCACAAGCTCGCTTTTGCCTTTTAATTGTACCGATTATTATAAAAAGAAGATGCAAATAAATCTAAAAAGGAAATTCATTAGCTTCACCAGCTTAATCGATCCAGCAAGAATAGTAGAGATAAAACTGTTTACTAACCAGCTTGAGGAAAACTTCTTCTGTCCTCACTCTAAACAACGGCGTCTCAATCTCGACCCCGGATATATCACCCTGGCTAAACTGGTTTTAGCTACCAGTAAGAATTTTCAACACCGAATTTACCTTGGCAAAGGAATCTATGCTGAAATTACTCTTAGATATAAGAGAGGGAAGGGATTTACTTGTTGGGAGTGGACCTATCCTGATTATAGAAGCAAAGAATACATTGAAATATTCAACCATTTGCGGGAAATTTACTGCCATCAAGTCTTACAGAATCATCCTTCCTTGACATAGTCAATTCTAAGAAGCGTCTCCGGATAAACTATTTCTGGCGCCATTCTCGTATCGCGTCGTGCGTGATGCGTATTGCGCAATACGACATACGATATACGCAATACGAGATTGTCCTTCGGTAGGCCATATATCATCAACGTTATTATTTTGAAGATTGACAGAACAGAGAAAAAATGTTATCAATGTACCCTCTATTGACAAATCGTAGCATCGAAATTTCAATGATTTTTTCGTTTAACAGGGGGAGCAGGCTGAAGGCCGTTGAGGGGGAATGTTTTCCCCCTCAAATATCTTGAAGGGAAAGGAGAAAGTGAGTGAAGGTTTTTATTGATACAGCAAAATTAGATGAAATTAGGGAAGCCTGTTCCTGGGGGATAGTGGATGGGGTAACCACAAATCCGTCTCTCATTAAAAAAGCAGTGGATGCGCTAAAAGCAAAGAGCGAAAATATTGAAATGGAAGTCTATATCAAACAGATATGCGAGACAGTAGGCGAAGGTAAACCGGTTAGTCTGGAAGTGATTAGTCTAACTAGAGGGAAGATGATAGAAGAGGCAGAAATCCTCTATCATAAATTCAATAAAATAGCTGATAATGTAGTCATAAAAATTCCCATCAATACCTATAACGGAAAGGACACCACCTCTGACTATGACGGCCTCAAAGTCATAAGTGAATTAGGCAGGAAAGATATTCCGGTAAATGTAACCCTGATTATGAGCTCTGAGCAAGCACTTCTAGCAGCCAAGGCTGGCGCTAAATACGCCAGTCCCTTTGCCGGAAGAATAGATGATTATATCAGAAAAAATCTAGATATAAAGTTTGAGAAACAAGACTATTTTGACTTTTGCTTAATGGAAGCCATAGGAGAACAGAGATTTTATGAAAGAATAGAGGACACCTCTGACAAGCCACCTCAATCAGTCTACCTTGACCAGGAAATAAAAAAATATATTGACTTCGCTAAAGACAAAGGAATTGGCAGTGGAGTGGATTTGATTAAAAGTATCATGAAAGTCTATAAAAACTACAATATGAAAACGGAGGTAATCGCAGCCAGTATTAGAAATGCAAGGCAGGTAAAAGAAATGGCTGAGGCGGGAGCTGATATCGCCACTATACCATTTAATGTAATCAGAGAAATGATTGGGCATCCCAAAACTGCAGAGGGAATCAAGAATTTTGTGGCTGACGTGATACCGGAATACAGTGCTTTATTCAAATAAGGAGCTATCTGTCTGAAGAGATACTATGAAAGGATATAGAGCAGGACTTGTTCTGGAAATAGTGGGTATTTCCTACGCTCAGCTCGATTACTGGGCAAAAATAGGTTTTATCAAGCCTAGCATAAAGAGCAGCGGCAAGGAGAGCAGACGCCTTTATTCCTTCGCCGATTTGGTGCGGCTGAATGCCGCCAAAAGTCTCCTGGACAGTGGTGTTTCCCTGCAAAAAATAAGAAAAAGCCTGAATTATCTTAAACGACACGAACCAGAGATAAAGGAACCCCTATCAGAACTCAAGCTTCTTACCAACGGCAAAAGTATCTTCACCCTAACCAATGATCCCAAAAAAGTGATGGATGTTTTAAATAAAAGACAACTTGTCTGGAGTATAGCTATTGACAAAATCTCCCAGAAAACAAAGAGTGAAATTAAGAAAATAGGAAAAAAACAAGCTTCAGATAAAGCCAGCTAGCTCTCCCTCAAGCTATTATTTCCATAAATATACTAAGAATATAGGTAAGTAGAAGAAGTTATAGAATCGGTACGCTATGCACTCCAAAATGGGATGCCAGGCGGTGGCTATATTTTCTCTACCAGTAATTGTATCTATACAGGCATGAGACTTTCTCGCTATAATCTAATGCTTAATATCTGGCGAGAAGATGGAAATTATGACTAAGCGAGAGGTAAATTTAAAGATATTTGAGAAGAAAACAGAGAATCAAGTTTTGTTTCAACCAAGAATTGAATGGTGGTATCAATATAATAAAATTCGAGGAACCCTTCCACCAAGATATCAAAAGATGGATTTATTGGAACTTTTCGATGATTTAAATGTATCTATCAGATATTTTAGCTATGCTACGGGATTGCCAGATGCCATCAGAGTAAGACATTCAAAAAAGGCAAAGGAAAAGATTAAGGGGGAGAAAAAATTTTTGATTTATGACACTCCCAAAGGTGAACTAGTTGAGGAGTTGAGGCAATCCTCTGATGGAGCATGGCGGATTCATAAGTTTTCCGTAGAGACAACTGAAGATATAGAGAAGGCAATATGGCTCTTTGAAAATACCTCTTGCATGCTCATAAGAGAGAACTTCGAGAAAGGAAGTAAGTTTGTGGGAGAAAGAGGCGAACCTCAGTTTTTCGTTCCCCGAAGCGGCTATCAACGTCTTGCTATAGAGCTTATGGGCATGGAAAACTTGATATATCTCTTGGTTGATTTCCCAAAAAAGGTTGAAAGATTAATGCAGGCGATTAATAATTCCTATGATTCTCTTTATGAAGATATAATCTCCTACCGAAAGGTAAAAATAATAAATTTTGGGGAAAATATAGATGCCAACATAGTCCCTCCTCCCTATTTTGAAAAATATTGTCTTCCTTTTTATGACACAAGATCAAGGCAACTTCAAAAAGCTGGCATATATACCCACATTCATATTGATGGAAGTTTTAAGCCTTTATTTAAATACCTTAAAGATTTACCTTTTGATGGACTGGAAGCATTAACTCCTCTTCCTCAGGGAGATGTAAGCCTGGAGGAGATGAAAGATGCTGTAGGGAAAAAGATATTACTTGACGGGATTCCCGCTATTATATTTCTTGCTGATTACCCGCTGCAAAAATTCAAGGATTTTGTAAGAAAAATAATAGAACTTTTTTGGCCCAGGCTTATTCTGGGGGCATCCGATGAAGTGCCTCCGCCTGCTGACATAGAAAGAGTAAAAATTGTCTCTGAGATTGTAAATAATTTTAACCATGAAAAGTTATAACCTCGTCAAAAAAGAGGATATTACGGAAAAATGAATAAATGGAGGCTATACCATCTATGAATGAAAAATTAGAAAAGTGGTTAACACAGGCAGAAGAAATTATTACTAGCTTAGAAAAAGCGCAACAATTAGGTGGATGGAAATTCATTCAGGCAGAATTAGAAAGAGCAGAAGAAATCGGGTTTGATGATAGCTCCTGGGAAGAAACTAAGGGAAATCCTGACTGGTCCCCGGCAGCCGGAACTTTCTGGCAACGCAAGGAGCTCATCTTTCCTCCCTATATAGAAGGAATTTCATTAAAAGGAAGTAAAGTAGATTCAATTACTGTGGCTACCTCAGGAATAGAGATATTCCTTGATGGCAAAAGCCTGACCAAATATGATTATTGGGCTGATATGCGCTCTCATAATTTAACCATTATTGAAAGAATAGAGCCCTCTCGAGAATATCTTTTAGCCTTGAGATTCCCTAAGGGAGATGGCCTTGGCGGGTGTGAAATAAAGCTCCGTATCCAAGCTCTGGACGAGATGGCCTTTGAACTTTCTACAGTGATGCAAGAGATTAACTTTGTCCAGAAAGTTCTTCTTGAAAAAGAAGAGAATTTAGAAGAGGATTTCTTAAGAGTACTAGAAGCATTAAATGTGGAAGCTCTAAAAAAAAGAGACTGGCCAAAGATTCTCTCTTCTTTAGAAAAGGCAGAAAAAGCTCTAACCTTATTTCAATCCCGAGCTAAGGAATATAAAGTCTATTTGGTTGGACACTCCCATATTGATATGAACTGGCTCTGGCCAATGGAAGACACTATTGATATATGTTTGCGTGATTTTGATACAGTGAATAAGCTCATGAAAGAATATCCATCTCTTCATTTCTCCCAAAGCCAGGCAGCAGTATATGAAATCGTAAGAAAAAAGGACCCTTCTTTATTTAATCAGGTCAAAGAGAGGATAAAAGAGAAAAGATGGGAGCCCACCTCTTCTACCTGGGTAGAAGGAGACTTAAATATGGCTGCTGGTGAAGCTCTGGTGCGCCAACTTCTCTATGGCAAAACTTATACAAGGAAGATATTAGGAGCTAACCCCAAAGTGTGCTGGGAGCCAGATACTTTTGGTCATCCAGTAAGCTATCCTCAAATCCTGGCTAAAGCCGGAATTAAATATTACTACTTTATGCGCTGCGGCAAAAAGCTGCCCATTTTCTGGTGGGAGGCCCCTGACGGCTCAAGAGTTCTTGCTTTTAACAGTATTTACAATGGAGAAATCACTGCCAAAGATGTTGTCTCAATCGCTACAGAAATCGCCAGAGACTATGCAATCAAATCAAGTATGTATCTTTTTGGTGTGGGAGACCATGGAGGAGGCCCTACCCGAAGAGATATTCTTACTAAAATGGAGCTTGATAAAAGACCAGCCTTACCAAATCTAATATTTAGTTCCTCCCAGGACTTTTACGATGAGGCTTTAAAAGAAAAGATAGATTACCCTGTAGTTAAAGAGGAACTCAATCCTATTTTTGAGGGCTGCTACACTACTCACTCTGATATCAAAAGAATGAACAGAGAAGGAGAAAATCTTCTTTTGACCGCAGAAGCTTTAGCTACCCTGGCCAGTCTTTATGGTTATTCCTATCCACACAGCTCTTTAAAAGAAGCCTGGGAAAAGGTTTGCTTCAATCAGTTTCATGATATTCTTGATGGCTCGGCTATTCACTCCTCCTATGAATATTCAGGAAAACTGGCACAAGAGGCAAAGGAAAGTACCGAAAGGATAATCGAGAATTCACTCGGCTTTCTTTCTTCCCATATCAAAACAGAGGGGAAAAACAAAAAGGCTCTTCCTCTCATTGTCTTTAATCAATTAGGCTGGCTAAGAGATGACCTGGTAGCTATAGAGATGCCCCGGAAAGCTTTTTCATCTTTTCACTTAGTTGACGAAAAAGATAATTTAGTTTCTTTTCAAATAGAGCAAAAAAAGCTAGTCTTTATGGCCGACAAAGTGCCTGCCTTTGGCTACAAGACTTACTGGATGGTTGAAGGAAAAAAAACTCCTTTTTCTGAAGCAAAGCTCTCAATTAACAAAGAAGGGAAAATGGAGAGTACAGATTATCTCCTCCAGGTAGAGCCTTCTACTGGAGTGATAACAAGACTCTATGATAAAAAAGCTCAAAAAGAGATATTTCGTCCTTCTTCTCTAATGGAAGGAAATCCTGATACCTATGTCATTGATAAGGCAAGTAATCTTTTGCGTCTCTTCAAAGAAACTCCTCATTCTATGTCTAGTTGGGTCATTGGAAATATAGAGAAAGTAGTAAATTTATCGAATGGATGCCAGATAAAGATAGAAGAGAAAGGTCCGGTAAGAGTGATATTAGGCATTAACCGTTCTTTCAACCAATCTCGTATCGAACAAAAAATTATTCTCTATCGGGATCTAGAACGTATAGACTTTGTCACCAAAATAGACTGGCAGGAAAAAGGCTCCCAGAAAGAAGGAATTCCTATGCTCAGAGTCTATTTCCATCTTAATTTTTCCTCGCCTGAAGCTACCTTTGAGATTCCTTTTGGTCACATTAGACGGCCCGCCCTAGGGGAAGAGATGCCAGCTTTAAGATGGATAGATGTATCTAAAGCTGACTATGGAGTAAGTCTTATTAATGACTGTAAATATGGCCATCAGGTCCAGGGAAATATTATGTCCCTTACTCTTCTTCGCAGTCCTTATGAACCAGATGCTTTGCCTGATGTGGGGATTCATCATATAGGCTATGCCATTTATCCACATAAGGGCAGATGGAAAAAAGACAAGACAATAAGAAAAGCGGCTGAATTCAATCAACCTCTCCTTGCTCAATGGCAAAAAGTACATGGAGGAAATCTTCCTTCCTCTTTTGGACTTCTGAATCTCGAGCCAACTAATTTGGTCATCTCAGGGCTAAAGAAAACTGAGGATGACAAGGGAATAATTCTTCGCTTCTACGAGGTGGAAGGCAAAAAAACCACCGCCACCCTTGTAAGCAATTTACCACTTACCTCTTGCATAGAGACCAATCTTCTAGAAGAAAGGGAAAGGAATGATCTGAGCCTAATCGAGGAGAAGGTTCAAATAGAGGTTTTACCATTTGAGATTGAAACCCTTCTTCTGCTCGGTTAGACTCTAACGGAATTTGCTTGCCAAACCTCTTCTTTTTGCTAAGCTAGAAGTAGATACTCAATGAATATTTACTTGTAGTCTAGAATAGGTGAACCCAAATGAAAGTATCTGTCATTGGAGCAACCGGTTATACAGGAGCAGAGTTGGTTAAGATTCTTTTGAAACATCCTCAAGTAGAAATAGAAACCATAACCTCTCAGAGTTTTGCCAACAAAAAAATCTCTGAAATTTATCCCTCGCTTATCACGGACCTGGTATGTCAGAAGCTTAATATAAATAAAATTGCCTTATCTTCTTCTTTTATCTTTACTGCCCTCCCCCACCAGACCTCCATGGAAATAGTGGGAAAGCTTCATTCAAGGGGGAAAAAGATACTAGACCTCTCAGCAGACTTTCGTTTCACTGACCCTTTAATCTATGAAGAATGGTATGGGACACCCCACCAGAAGAGAGAACTACTCAAAAAAGCTATCTATGGACTTCCAGAATTATACCGTGAAGAAATAAACAGAGCTCGTCTAGTGGCTAACCCTGGTTGCTATCCTACATCGAGCATATTAGCTCTCGCTCCCTTGGTTAATAACGATATAATAAAGGCAAACAGTATTATCATAGATGCTAAATCTGGGGTAACTGGAGCAGGAAGGGCACTCAGTCTGGCCACTCATTTCCCTGAAGTTAATGAAAACGTCCGTGCTTATCAGGTGAAAGGTCACCGACACACCCCTGAGATAGAAGAACAATTAAGTAGACTAACCAGGAGGAAAATCATTATTACCTTTGTCCCTCATCTTGTGCCTATAAATCGAGGAATACTCTGTACCTGTTATGCTGCTTTAAAGCAAAAGACAGACACAAAGGACTTGCTACAGTTGTACCAAGATTTCTATAAAGAAGAGCCATTTGTAGAAATTTTGCCCCAGGGAAGATTCCCCCAGACAAAAGAGGTGCTTAATTCGAATCGGTGTCGAATAGGAATCACAGTTAGTGAAAGAAGTGGGAGAGCAATAATTATCTCTGCCATTGATAACCTGGCCAAAGGCGCCGCTACTCAAGCTGTACAGAATATGAACATTATGTGTGGATTTGAAGAAACAATCGGACTTGTTTAGTATTGCGTCGTGTGCGATGCGTATTGCACAATATGATATACAAACAACCAGAGGTAAAAACAACAACATTTGTCCAATACTTCAATATAAACTAAGGATAGAATATGAAAGAAATACCAGGAGGAATCACTGCCCCTAAAGGCTTCAAAGCAGTGGGAGTGCATTGTGGAATAAAGAAGAATAAACCCGATTTAGCTATGATTCACTCAGATGTTCCTGCTGTTGCTTGGGCTATGTTTACCAGTAACAAAGTAAAGGCAGCCCCGGTTCAGGTTTCTATGAAAAAAATTCGTAACCACTGTGCCCAAGCAATTATAGCTAACAGCGGCAATGCTAATACCTGTAATGGAGAAAGAGGTGTCAAGGATGCTCAAGAAATGGCTCAATTGGCTGCCCAGGAACTAAGAATAAAAGAAGAGGATGTTCTGACCGCTTCCACTGGTCATATAGGCGAGCCCCTTCCTATGAATAAGATTGAGGAAGGAATAAAACAGGCAAGACTTCTTCTCTCTTCTAGAGGAGGACGACAAGCAGCTGAAGCTATCTTAACTACCGATACTCTCGCCAAAGAGATATCAGTGGAGACTGATATTCCGGGAAGGGGAAAGAATAGAGTGAAAATAGGTGGCATAGCCAAAGGAGTAGGGATGATTTCACCTAACCTTGCCACCATGCTCTGTTTTATTACCACTGATGCTTGTATCACCGAAGACGCTCTAGAAGAAGCAATAAAATCTGCAGTTAACAAATCCTTTAATCAAATCAGTGTAGATGGCGACATGAGTACTAACGATACTGTATTCATTATGGCCAACGGACGAGCAGGAAATAAGAAAATAAAGACCTGGCACAAAAAGAAAAAATTAAGAGTTAAGGATGAGAATTTTGACTATTTTTCTCGGGCGCTTGACTTTATCTGTATATCCCTGGCCAAAATGCTGATACGAGATGGAGAAGGAGCCACTAAAATAATGGAAGTAAAGGTAGAAGGAGCATCTTTTCCCAAAGATGCTCGCCGAATAGCCAGGGCAGTAGCTAGCTCCTCTTTAGTAAAAACAGCCATAGCCGGTGCCTCTCCTAATCCAGGGAGAGTAATGGCAGCTCTGGGAGCAGCCCATACAAGAATAGATCCTGATAAAGTAGATATTTATTTTAATGACCTCTTAACAGTAAAGAATGGTGTGGGAATAGACTCAATAAGGCCAAAATTGAGAGAAGTCCTAAAACAGAACGAGATAAAGATAACCATTCACTTAAATCAGGGAAATCATCAAACCACCTTCTGGGGATGCGATTTGACTGAGAAATATGTAAGGATTAATAAACGGTATGTGTAAAGATAAACCATAACTCAGAAAAAATTAGAACTGTTCTGGAGGGAAACGGGATACATCAACTATCGCAGGATTCTATCAGTTCCTTAGCCATCCTTAAGGGCTTACTGATGACTCTAAAAGGAAGACCAACAACAAAATGAGAGGGGTCTTTTTTGATCTCTCTGGCTAGCCTTACCGGTTTAGTAAAACCTCTTTTTTCCCAGTCAGAAATCAGATAAGAATAGAGTACTGTCCGAGAGACTTCAAATACATGGTTACAGTTCTCACACTCAATTTTGGTGATGCAATCCCCAATATAGGTAATATTGGTTAAAGCCTCCTTGAAGCACCAACTGCACACCAGACTCGTTTTTATTTGTTTGACCATTTCTGGCTCCTGTCTCTACTTACATTATACAACATTTCTACAAATTGCCAAGTGCGTGTCCTACCGTAATTGGCATCTTTTTCCTCGCCGATTCCATAATGGCAAGAATTATTTTAGTTACTGCAATACTTTCCTCTAATGGAATACGAACCTTTTCTTTGTGATATATCCTCTCGATAAAATCACGGATGCTCTCATAGGCAAGACCGGTTGGCTTACCATGGATTTTAGGTTTACATATAATATCGGGATGAGAGGCTTCATTTTCCAAAAATCTTTCCAGGAGTGTATTATGGGAAAAGTCCATGTTAAACATACCCCTCTCACCGGTTATATTCAGTTTGTAATCATTAACATATGGATTGGTATTGGGCAGAATCCAGCTATTTTCCATAGTGGCAACAGCCCCATTTGAATATTCAAGTATTGTCTGATATAAATCCGGGACATCTATTCCTTTACTTTTCAGGATACCTTCATAACAAACAGAATATACTCTTTTGACCTTTGCTCCGATAATCCAGTTCAATACATCTACAGAATGACTGCCCAGAAACCACAAAATGGAAGATTTCTCTGCCCAGGAAAGCATTTTTGTGGGAACATAGATAATGTCATTAAGGCGAATGTATGCTGATACTATTTTTCCTATTTTACCGGCCTCTATATCATCTTTTATCTTACAAATAGGAGGATTCCATCGATTATGAAAATCAACCATTAACTGAATGTTTTTACCTTTTAAAGCATTTGATATTGATTCAAGGTCCTGGTAAGAGGTTGCCAGGGGTTTCTCGCATAGAATATGTTTATTCCTTCTTGCAGCGGCAACAATAGGTTTAGCATGGGCAAAATCAGGGGTAACAATAGCTACAGCATCACACTCTACATCGTCTAACATCTTTTCGTAATCAGCGAAACACCTTACCTTATACTTCTGAGCAAGTGCTTTAGCTTTCTCTTCCGATACGTCACACACTGCAACAAATTCTGAAAGATGGTGACTTGAATATATTTCCGCATGAGCTTCGCCCCATGTTCCTGCACCAATTAATGCTATCTTTACTTTATCCATATTGTTTATCTCCGGTAATTTCGTATATATTCAGTCAAGTACATTCCTTCCTGTCATTGCGAGGTTGTTGAAAACAACCGAAGCAATCTGATAAGATTACAGAGTTTGCCGCGAGCGGCCTCATTGAGATTGCTTCACTTCGTTCGCAATGACGTGGTTCAGTGAGTATTTACGTAATTTCTTACTCTACCTACCTGAGTTTCAGTCGGATGACTAAGCCTTCTTCTATTTTTTGGAATAATTCCCTTGCCTTTCCTGATGTTTCATTCCTCCCATGTACATTCATGGAAAATATCTAATAAACGCTGGAAGAAGAAGATATGGAGAAAAAGGCGAACTAAGAATTCTATCTGAAGGGACAAAGCAATACTTTGACCGAGTTTCTTTGTTTAGCTCTCCTGAAACCTTCTTCCCATTTAGTTAAAGGGAGCTTATCAGTTACTAAGGAGCCAAG
>JABUBM010000223.1_pt1 | contig 13519 bp, 9 predicted proteins | sample 7240321 | NCBI WGS metagenome assembly JABUBM01 (sample SAMN07256344, study PRJNA390944) | subsurface metagenome | isolation source: Methane hydrate marine sediment | place: Pacific Ocean: Eastern North Pacific, ODP site 1244 | collected 2002
AAATAGGGGCCTTTAGCTCAGTTGGTTAGAGCGCACGCCTGATAAGCGTGAGGTGCCTGGTTCAACTCCAGGAAGGCCCACCAATTAAAATAGTATATAGTGAATAGTGAATAGTATTTAGTTAATTCTAAATAAAAGCAAGAAAACTATACAAATATTAGATTAGATAATTAAAAAGTTTTTAAAAAGAAGTTTAACTAATGACTATATGAAGATATGGGGATGTAGCTCAGCTGGGAGAGCGCCGCCCTTGCACGGCGGAGGCCAGCGGTTCGATCCCGCTCATCTCCACCAATTTTCTAGCGTATAGCGTACAGCGTTTAGCGTATAGGTAGTAGGGGCTTGATTTATCAAGTCCGCGAAAGAAGTTATCGAAATGACTCGGGGTGGCACTCAATATTACTTGAGTGCCACCTCCTACACCAAACAATATAAAAAGTTTTAAATTATAATAGGACGGGCACTCCCTGTTTTCACGAGGACAGGCCCGTCTATCTAACAATCAGTTAGTACCTGGTTAACCAATTAACGTTCTTTTAAAACCAAATAGAGAGTGTATAAGGTAGTAAGACATTTGAATACATTTTAATTTTGACGGTCAAGTCGAAAAGGGTGTACGGTGGATGCCTTGGCACCAGAAGGCGATGAAGGGCGTGGTTAACTGCGATAATCCTTGGGGAGCCGTAAGCAGGCTTTGATCCAGGGGTGCCCGAATGGGGAAACCTACCATAGCAAACCTATGGTATCCTTACCTGAATAAAATAGGGTAAGGAGGCAAGACGGGGGGAACTGAAACATCTAATTACCCCCAGGAAGAGAAAGTAATAACGATTCCCTAAGTAGCGGTGAGCGAAAAGGGAAGAGCCTAAACGGTAATGAGCGTGATAGTCGGTAGACGTTGCTCATTCCCGGGTCGTGGGACCTGATAGGATTCTGCTACCGCAGAATCAAAGAGTTAAAAAGTCTTTTTCTAGCCGAAATGACATTGGAAAAGTCTACCCTAGATGGTGATAGTCCAGTAGGCGAAAGGGAAAGACCTCTTTTTTCAGGCACCCGAGTATCATGGGATAAGGGAAGCCCTGTGAGAATTTAGGAGGACCACCTCCTAAGGCTAAATACTAACTGGTGACCGATAGTGAACTAGTACCGTGAGGGAAAGGTGAAAAGTACCCCGGGAGGGGAGTGAAATAGTACCTGAAACCGTATACCTACAAGCAGTGGGAGCACTATTTTTTAAGATTTATCTTAAGAAAGTGTGACCGCGTGCCTTTTGTAAAATGAGCCGGCGAGTTACGATACCTAGCAAGGTTAAGCAGCAGCTGCTGCGGAGCCGCAGCGAAAGCGAGTCTAAATAGGGCGATTTTTAGTTAGGTGGCGTAGACCCGAAACCGAGTGATCTAACCATGGCCAGGGTGAAACAGGTCTGATCGCCTGTGGAGGCCCGAACCCACTTATGTTGAAAAATGAGGGGATGAGCTGTGGTTAGGGGTGAAAGACCAATCAAACTCGGAGATAGCTGGTTCTCCTCGAAATAGCTTTAGGGCTAGCCTCAAATGTTTGCCTATGGAGGTAGAGCACTGAATGGACTAAGGGCCCCACCAGGTTACTGAACCCAATCAAACTCCGAATGCCATAGGTTTATAGTTTGGGAGTCAGACTGCGAGGGATAAGCTTCGTAGTCGAAAGGGAAACAGCCCAGACCAGCAGCTAAGGTCCCCAAGTGCAAGCTAAGTGTTAAAGGAAGTAGAATTACCGAGACAGCCAGGATGTTGGCTCAGAGGCAGCCATCATTTAAAAAGTGCGTAACAGCTTACTGGTCAAGTGATTCTGCACCGAAAAATGTACGGGGCTAAAGTTTGCCACCGAAGCTCTGGATCCAGAATTTATTCTGGGTGGTAGAGGAGCGTTCCTTTATGGGATGAAGGGTAACCGTAAGGATACCTGGACTAAAAGGAAGTGAGAATGCCGGCATTAGTAACGATAAGGAGAGTGAGAATCTCTCCCGCCGAAAACCTAAGGTTTCCTGGGGAAGGTAAATCCGCCCAGGGTTAGTCGGAACCTAAGCCGAGGCCGAAAGGCGTAGGTGATGGACAACCGGTCAACATTCCGGTACTACCAGATTATCGCTTTAAGTGATGGGGGGACGCAGGAAGGTAGGTCAGCACGATAAAAGTTACGTGTCCAAGCCTGATATGGGAGAAGATAGGAAAATCCGTCTTCTATTAAAACCCTAAGAGGTGATAGGGAGCTGCTATGGCAGCGAACTGATCGATCCTACACTGCCAAGAAAAGCCTCTAAACAAGATAACCTGGTATCCGTACTAAAACCGACACAGGTAGGTAGGTAGAGAATACCAAGGCGCTCGAGATAACCCTCGTTAAGGAACTCGGCAAAATGACTCCGTAACTTCGGGAGAAGGAGTGCCCCGGTAGGGTGACCCAATTTACTTGGTTAGCCCGAAGGGGTTGCAAAGAAACGGCCCAAGCGACTGTTTACTAAAAACACAGGTCTCTGCTAAATCGAAAGATGATGTATAGGGACTGACGCCTGCCCGGTGCTGGAAGGTTAAGGAAGGGGGTTACTCCTCGTAAGAGGAGGAAGCTCTTGACCGAAGCCCCAGTAAACGGCGGCCGTAACTATAACGGTCCTAAGGTAGCGAAATTCCTTGTCGGGTAAGTTCCGACCTGCACGAATGGCGTAACGATTTGGGCACTGTCTCAACGAGGGACTCGGTGAAGTTGTAGTGTAAGTGAAGATGCTTACTACCCGCGACAGGACGGAAAGACCCCGTGAACCTTTACTGTAGCCTGATATTGAATTTTAGCATATCCTGTGTAGGATAGGTGGTAGGCTGTGAAAGAGGGGCGTTAGCCTCTCCGGAGCCATCCTTGAAATACCACCCTTGGTATGTTTGGGTTCTAACCTTTCGCCGTTATCCGGCAAAGGGACAGTATTTGGTGGGCAGTTTGACTGGGGCGGTCACCTCCTAAAGAGTAACGGAGGTGTCCCAAGGTCTCCTCAGTGTGGTTGGAAATCACACCAAAGAGTGTAAGGGCATAAGGAGGCTTAACTGCGAGAGAGACATCTCGAGCAGATGCGAAAGCAGGGCCTAGTGATCCGGCGGTAACTAGTGGATGTGCCGTCGCTTAACGGATAAAAGGTACTCCGGGGATAACAGGCTTATCTCCCCCAAGAGTCCATATCGACGGGGAGGTTTGGCACCTCGATGTCGGCTCGTCGCATCCTGGGGCTGAAGCAGGTCCCAAGGGTTTGGCTGTTCGCCAATTAAAGCGGTACGCGAGCTGGGTTTAGAACGTCGTGAGACAGTTCGGTCCCTATCCGTCGTGGGCGTAGGATACTTGAAGAGGGTCTGCCTCTAGTACGAGAGGACCGAGGTGGACGAACCTCTAGTGTACCAGTTGTCCTGCTCAGGGCATTGCTGGGTAGCTACGTTCGGTCGGGATAAACGCTGAAAGCATCTAAGCGTGAAGCCCACCTCAAGATTAGGTATCCCATCTGGCACTCAACCCTTCTTATAGAGGAATATTTCTTTTATAGGAAGAGTTGAGTGCCAGAGAGAGACCCCGGGTAGACTACCCGGTTGATAGGTCAGAAGTGTAAGGACAGTAATGTCTTTAGCTAACTGATACTAATAGGTCGAGGGCTTGACCGTTACATACCTTATACATCTCTATAATTTTCCCGGTGGTAATGGCGGAGGGGTCACACCTGTTCCCATCCCGAACACAGTAGTTAAGCCCTCCTGCGCCGATGGTACTGCAGATTTTCTGTGGGAGAGTAGGACACTGCCGGGATTTTTTATTTTCTGGATTTTGTTGTATAATTTTAAATACAGTGATTAGTAATGAGTAATTAGTAACCAGTTTGCAAGTAATAGGTTGTAAGTTGCAAGTTTGCAGAGAGAAGTAGGGGCGTATTGCATACGCCCTCATATACTTTTTAATTTAATAGAATGGAAGCACGATACATCTGAGTCTATTTAATTCAACACGGCACGCCGTGTTGCTACATTAATCAGCAAAGTAAATTAAATTAGGTAATTGGCTAATTAACATTAACTGATTAACTGGCGAACTGGGGAAACTTATATCTTATTTCTTGTATTTTCTTGCTAACGACTAACGACTATTCACTAACGACTAATTAATTGGAGAATTAATTTATTGGTAAACTGCAAAAACACTCTTAAAATAATATCATTCGACGTAGACGGCACCCTGGTAGATTTAGAATATAATGACTTAATTTGGTTTAAAGAAATACCTGAACTGGTAGCTAAAAAAAAGAAGATTAGTTTCGAGAAAAGTTTAAAATTTGTACATGAAGAATATACTAAACTTGGCGAACATAATTTAAATTGGTATGATATTAATTATTGGATCTCCTATTTTGGTTTAGAAATATCCCCTAATAAAATTTTCGAAAAATATGAATCTCAAGTTCAGATATACCCCGAAGTAATCCCCCTTTTAGAAGAAATAAGGAAGAATTTTATACTTATTGTTATTACTGCAATGCCTAGTGAATTTTTAATTCCCAAAATGAAAAAGCTGGGAAAATATTTTAAATTCAGCTTTTCAGCTTTATCCGATTTTAAAGAATTGAAAAATTTTGAGATATATTCAAAGATATCCAAAGCTTTAAAGGTACACCCTGAACAAATATTACACATAGGTGATCATTGGGAATTTGATTATTTAGCTGCTCGGAAAGCGGGAATGAACGCTATTTATTTAAACCGCAGTAATACAAAAAAAGGAAATTTTGTTGTTAATAATCTAACGGAGATAAAAAGAGTAATAAGAGATAAATGTAATAATTAACGAGATACGAGATACGAACGACGAGATACTATTTTACAACGAGGTGTTGATAATGCCTGAATTACCAGAAGTAGAAACTATCAGAAGAGATTTGCAGGAAAAAATTAAAGATAAACAAATAAAAGACGTAATAGTAAATATTAGTAAAATAATAAAAAAACCATCTTTGGAAGAATTTATTGCTAAAGTAAAGGACAAGAAGATTAAGGAGATAGATCGCCGGGGAAAATATATTATTATTCATTTAGACTCAAGAAACAAATTAGTAGTTCATCTGGGGATGACCGGACTTTTGATCTATCCTTATGATAATAAAATCGCAGAGAAAGAAATTAATCCCAAGCACAATCATCTTGTTTTTACTTTTACGGATAATACTCAATTGGTTTTTAATGATGTCAGGAGATTTGGAAAAATATTTTTAGTTTCTAGTATTAATGAAATTGAAACCCTGTCTAAATTAGGGGTTGAACCCTTAGAGAATTATTTCACAGAGGAAGTTTTTATCCAGAAATTAAATAAAAAGAAAAACAGTAAAATAAAATCTTTTTTAATGAAACAGGAGTTTATCACTGGATTAGGTAATATTTATGCTAATGAAGTGCTGTATAGATCAAATATCCATCCTTTAAGGTTAATTTCTTCTCTTAATAAAAAAGAAGTCGGAAATTTGTATCAGCAGATTAAACTGGTATTGGGTGAAGCAGTTAAGCTTCGGGGGAGTACGGTAGCCGATGAGGCTTACCGAGATACAGATGGCGAAAAAGGAAAATTTGCAAAAAAGTTACAGATTTATGCTCGAAAAGGAGAACCTTGCATAAAGTGTGGGCATTCTATAGAAGTTGTAAGGATAGAAGGTAGAAGCTCATTTATCTGTCCCCAATGTCAAAAATTATAAAAACTAATATGTTATTTAATTTTTAAAATTTAAACTCTTTTTTATTTTTAATTCTTGCTTCTGATGGGCCCACACAAGGTCTGCCTCTACTTCGACTATTTTTCTATACACTCTACACTAGTTCTTCTCTGATATAATCTTTCCTACAATATCCTATCCACATCTCTTTCTTTATCACACATTACTCATTACATATTACTTATTACTGTATTTATACGACATACGATATACGACATACGAAATATTCTTGCTTAAATAAAGAAAAAATATTATAATATGCAAAGATATTTCTTACTTATCGTTCTTTTATAAAAAAATATTCTCCGAGCTATCACACCTAAGGTGAAAACGATGGTGGATTAGCCGATAGGGAATAAGAGGAAACTCTTATTCCTCCCGTGTTTGGAAAGGAGGACTGATATTATGAGCTAAACTTGTAAACCAACACCGGACACAGTGTTGGTTTTTTTGTTGTGTGGTTTTAAATTTAATTACAAGAAAGGAAAGAAATATCGATGAAACGAAATATTATTTTTAAGGCAGTGTTTTTATTTGCCGTTAGTATGATATTAATTAGTTCAGTTTATGCTAGCCCTATTCACCTAAAATTAGCCACTACTACCAGTACGGAAAATTCGGGGCTGCTGGGAGTTTTATTACCGCCCTTCGAAGAAAAATATGGAATCAAGGTTGATGTTATTGCGGTTGGTACCGGGAAAGCTCTTGCATTGGGAGAGAATGGAGATGTAGATGTAGTATTAGTTCATGCCCGAGCAGCAGAGGATAAATTTATTGAAGAAGGTTATGGAGTAAACAGAAGAGATGTTATGTTTAATGATTTTATTATTCTTGGACCGTCTAATGACCCGGCAGAGATTAAAGTGGAGAGTAATGTAACTTTAGCTTTAAAGAAGATTGCTGACTGCAAGGCTTATTTTGTTTCTCGGGGTGATGATTCCGGAACTCATAAGAAAGAAAAAAGCTTATGGCAAAATGCGAAGATTTCTCCTGAAGGGAAATGGTATATGGAAATTGGCCAGGGGATGGGTGCAGCCTTGCAGGTTGCCTATGAGAGACAAGCTTATGTTCTATGTGATAGAGGCACATTTTTAGCTTATAAGAATAAGATAGATTTAATTATTCTTTCCGAAGGAGATGCTCTACTTTTTAATCCTTATGGCATAATGGCAGTTAATCCTGCTCGTTATCCTCAGGTGAAATATATGGAAACCATGCAATTAATTGCCTGGGTCACTTCAGTGGAAGGCCAGAAAATAATTAGAGAATATAAGAAAGAAGGAGAAATCCTTTTCCATCCAATGGCGATTAAATAGTCGTTAGTGAATAGTGAATAGTCGTTAGCATAAAATTAGCGTAGAGCGTACAGCGTTTAGCGTATAGCTTTAAATTAGCAAGATGCTTGCCCTAATTATAAACTAAAAAGTTAAAGCTAAAAGCTAAAAATCATAATCATTATTTAAGAATTCGGAAGCTAGAAGAACATACAATTAAAATATACTTTCATAACTTAAAATAATTCTGAATACTGGATTCTGACTCCTGACTCCTATTCCCTTAACGAGATACGAGATACTGGTTTTTGACGTGATACTCGATACTCAATACTTAATACAAATTTAATACCTGAGGTGATATTTTGGATTTTATTATTGAAGGGATACATAAAGCTTTTCAATTAATCTTTACTTTAGATAGTGAAATATTCAATATTGTCTTACTTTCATTAAGAGTATCGTTAACCGCTGTTATTTTAGCCTCATTATTGGGAGTATATTTAGGATTTTTAATGGCGGTAAAAGATTATTGGGGAAAAAGATTTAGTGTATCTTTGGTGAATACTCTATTGGCCCTACCAACAGTAGTTATAGGACTGGTTGTTTATTCTTTAATTTCCCGAAGAGGACCACTGGGAGTCTTTGAATTATTATATACCCCTTCAGCTATGATTATTGGACAGTTTATATTGGCTGTCCCTATAATTATTGCTCTCACTCATTCAGCGGTACAGGGAATTGATAAAAGGGTTAGGAATACCGCATTGACTCTGGGAGCAACCGAAGCCCAATCTGCCTGGATGGTGATTAAAGAAGCCCGTTATGCAGTGTTAGCTGCGGTAATTACTGGATTTGGAAGAGTAATTGCCGAGGTTGGGGCTGCTATGATGTTAGGAGGAAATATAAAAGAAAGCACCCGGGTTATGACCACTGCCATTGCCTTGGAGACTGCCAAGGGAGAGTTTGGTTTTGCTATTGCCCTGGGAATTATATTATTATTTGTTGCCTTCAGTATAAATATTTTACTCCACTATTTTCAAAGCAAGAGAGTGTAAATAAAATATGGATAAATTAATATTTAAGGTTAGAAATTTAAAAAAAGTTTATAATGGTAAAATTGTTTTAGATGTAGATAATTTGAGTTTTCAAGAGGGTAAGATTTATGCTATTGTCGGCCCAAACGGGTCGGGCAAAACCACTTTGCTTAATATTTTAAATTTATTAGAAAAACCAGATGAAGGTCAAATATTTTTTTATGATCAAGAAATTACTAATAAATCAAATTCTGATACCTTGGAGATTCGAAGGAGAATGACTTTGGTAAACCAGGATCCTTTCTTATTTCATTCTACAGTCTATGATAATATTGCCTATGGATTAAAAATAAGATCAATTCTTTCTAAAGTTCAGAAAAGTAGAATTAGAAGTGCTTTAAATATAGTAGGACTTTCCGGTTTTAAAGATAGAAAAGCGAACCAATTATCGGGTGGAGAAGCTCAACGAGTGGTAATTGCCAGAGCCTTAGTGATAGAGCCAGAAGTTCTTTTTTTAGATGAGCCTACCGCAAATATAGATCAAAAGCACATAGATATAGTGGAAAGAATTATTAAAAAAATAAAGAAAGAGATTAAAACCACTGTAATATTTACTACTCACGACCTTTCCCAGGCCTATCGTTTAGCTGATGAGGTGATTTCCCTTTTAGATGGTAAAATTATTAAACAAGTTCCGGAAAATCTTCTTCGGGGGGAAATAATAGAAGAGGAAGATGGCTTAAAATGGTTTAAAACTATGAGAAATATAAAATTGGCTATAGTGAGTGAAAAAATGGGTCCGGCATATATTTCTATTGACCCCAGAGATATAATCTTATCTTATGAACAGTTTCAATCCAGTGCTAGAAATTCTTTTTTAGGAAAAATAACCAAGATTATTGAGCAAAATCGTTTAGTAAAATTAGAAATAGATATTGGTGTCCCTTTAGTGGTGATTATTACCAGAGAGTCATTTTTTAAGATGAATCTCAATCTGGGAAGCAAAGTTTATTTAACCTTTAAAGCTTCGGCAGTAAAATTATATTAATTTTAAAAAACGAGATATCTGTAAAACAATATATAAACAATTAATAATTAGGAGATAAACAGCGAACATGGTAAAACCATTATTTCAAGTTACCACCCCCCAAGAGGTAATTACGATGCTAAAAGATCATTTAAACTTAAAGGAAATAACCCGGAGTAATATAGAAGTAGCTGGTATTAAAACTGCCTTACACAGAATCTTAGCAGAAGAGATAGTTGCACCCGCTAATCTGCCTGGTTTTAATCGTTCTACCATGGATGGTTATGCCATTAGGGCTGAAGATTCTTTTGGAGCAACTGATAGTTTGCCTTCCTATTTGAAGATTGTAGGAGAAATAAAGATGGGTGTTAAACCCGAATTAAAGATTAACCCTGGAAAGGCGGTAAAAATATCCACCGGAGGTATGCTCCCTGAAGGAGCAAATGCGGTGATGATGTTAGAATATACTGAACAGATTGATGATACTACCATTGAGGTAAGGAGGTCAATTTCTCCCTGGGAAAATGTAGTCCGAGAGGATGAGGATCTAAAAACAGGAGAAATTATATTAAGAAAAGGACATAGATTACGTCCACAGGATATAGGAGTTTTAGCTGGAATAGGGAAAACTAATATCAAAATCTATAGAAAGCCAAAAATTGCTATCATCTCAACGGGCAATGAAATAATCCCAGCTGAAAGCGAACCCCGAATAGGGCAGATAAGGGATATAAATTCTTACACCCTTGGAGCTTGCATTGAAGAGACAGGCGGGGTTCCTGTTTATAGAGGAATTATTAAGGATGAAGTTATTCTATTGGAGCAGGAGATAAAAAAAACTATCAAAGAAGATAAGGTAGAAGCGGTAATTATTTCCGGAGGAAGCTCAGTGGGGGTAAGAGATGTTACCTTAGAAGTGCTTAATAGGTTAGGGAAACCCGGTGTGTTGATTCATGGAGTATCAGTAAAACCGGGGAAACCTACTATACTTGCCATAGCTGACAATAGGCCGATATTTGGCTTGCCCGGTCATCCGGTCTCAGCGATGATAATCTTTGACCTTTTTGTACGGCCTTTGATTAGCTGGTTACAGGGGGGAGAATATAATTATGATTCTGCCAAAGAAATTGAAGCAGAGTTGACCTGTAATATGGTTTCAGATTCGGGAAGAGAAGATTATGTACGGGTATTTGTATATAAACAAGGTGAAAAATTTTATACCGAACCTATTCTGGGGAAATCAGGATTAATTTCTACTATGATTCGGGCCTCAGGTTTAATAAAGATAGGATTAAATATCGAAGGATTGGAAAAAGGCAGCAAAGTCATGGTTAGATTATTTTAGCTAAACAGGATTAATTAGGGGAAGGAAGATTGATTTGAGAAGAAATATATATTTAAGTAAATTAACTTTAAAAGAAGCTCAAGAAAAATTTTATAAAACTTTATTAAAATACAAACTTGCTCAGCCTCTCAAAGGGAAATTAGTTTCTACTGAAGATTCTTTAGGACGGATTACCGCAGAACCAATTTTTGCCAGGATGTCCTCTCCTTATTATCAGGCAGCAGCTATGGATGGGGTAGTGGTCAGAGCAAGGGATACTTACGAAGCTTCCGAATCTTCTCCTATTACTTTAAAGATTAATCAAGACTTTCATTTTATAAATACCGGTAATCCCATACCTTTCGGTTTTAATGCAGTTATAAAGATTGAAGATATAAATCCTTTGAATGAATTTAAAGGAGATAAGAACAAAGATATTTCTGATGATTTTACCGATGATTCAAAAGAAGAAAATATTAAAGAAATTAAAATATTTTCGGCAGTTTCCCCGGGGCAACATATTCGCAACATTGGGGAAGATGTGGTAGCTAATCAGTTAATTATCCCTGTAAATCATAAAATCCGTCCAGTAGATATTGGAGCTTTACTGGCAGGAGGAGTAAACCAACTTTTTGTCCGTAGGAATCCCAAGGTAACAATTATACCTGCGGGTGATGAATTGATTCCACCAGGGGAAGAAATTAGTCCTGGTAAAATTATTGAATATAATTCTAAAATAATTAAAGGCTTGATTCACGAGTGGGGAGGAAAGGCAAAAGTATACGAAATTGTTAAGGACATCCCTGTAGATTTAAAGAGAATTTTGCTTGAAGCTTCTTCACAAAATGATATTGTAGTGGTCCTTGCCGGTTCCTCTGCTGGTTCAAAAGATTTCACTTCCGAGATTGTCAAAAGTATAGGTGATGTTTTGGTTCACGGAGTAGCTATTATGCCAGGGAAACCGACAATTTTAGGAATTATTAATGACACTCCTCTTATCGGGCTTCCTGGTTACCCGATCTCGGCAATCATCGCTGCGGAGCAATTTTTGAAACCTTTAGTCTTCCGTAAATTAGGATTAACTGTAAAAAGGCGAGAAGAAATTAAAGTCCATATGGCCCACAAAGTGGTTTCTCGTTTAGGAGATGAAGAATTTCTAAGAGTAAAATTAGGAAATATAGATGGGAAAATAATGGCTTATCCTCTTTCCCGAGGAGCGGGAGTGGTTACTTCTTTGGTAGAAGCAGATGCCCTGATTCGTATTCCCTTGCTTAAAGAGGGGGTAGATTTTGGAGAAGAAGTAGAAGCCGAACTGTTAGAAGATTTAAATAGAATAAAGAACAATATCATTGTGACCGGGAGTCATGATTTAGTTTTGGATATTTTAAGAAATGAATTACGAGAAGAGTTTTCTGATTTTAATTTAGTATCCTTTAATGTAGGAAGTATGGGGGGATTATTAGCCTTGAAACAAAAAAGAACCCACCTTGCCACCGCTCATCTATTGGATCCGGAGAGTGGAGAATATAATTTTCCCTATATAAAAAAGATGCTTCCTCAGAGAGAATTGATAGTTGTGAATCTAACATACCGAGAACAAGGGATAATGGTAAAAAGAGGAAATCCAAAAAATATCAAAGGAATAGATGATTTAGTTAAAAAGGATATAAAATTTATTAATAGACAGAAAGGGTCGGGAACCAGAGTTTTATTGGATTATCTATTAAAAAAGAAAGGCATTAATCCTTTAGATATTCAGGGTTATTCTAAGGAAGAGTACACCCATTTAATGGTGGCTTCTGCCGTAGCGGAGGGGAGCGTAGATGCAGGTCTGGGGATTTTGTCTGCTGCCAAAGCCTTCCACTTAGATTTTTTGCCAGTGGCCAAAGAAAGGTATGATATAATTATACCTAAAGAATATTACTCTTCTTTAAAAAAGATTCAAAAATTATTGACTATTATTAGATCGGAAAAATTTAGGAAAAAAGTCTTGAGTCTGGGTGGATATGACCTCTCTCAGAGTGGAAAGGTAATAAAAGAATGAATAAACTGATAGATAATTCGGGAAGAGAAATTTCCTACCTTCGGGTTTCTATTACCGATCGATGTAACTATAGGTGCATTTACTGTAGGCCCGAAGAACAATTTGAATTTATCCCACATGAAGAAATTTTAAGGTATGAAGAAATTGTAGAAATTATCGAAGAAGCGGTAAATTTAGGTGTTACCAAAGTCAGGATTACTGGCGGCGAACCTTTAGTCAGAAAAGGAGTAGTAGATTTTATAAAGAAATTAAAAGAGATTAAAAAACTAGAAGATATATCTTTAACCACTAATGGTTTTTTCTTAAGTGAATATGCTGAAAAATTAAAAGATGCTGGACTGAATCGGGTAAATATTAGTTTAGATTCCCTGCAGGAAGAAAAATATAAAAGAATCACTCGAGGAGGAAGTTTAGAAAAAGCATTAAAAGGAATCGATTCTGCTTTAAAGGCAGGATTACTGCCTATTAAAATTAATACTGTACTAATTAGGGGAATTAACGATGATGAAGTGGAAGATTTTGTAAGATTGACTTTGGGAAGACCATTAAATATTCGTTTTATTGAATTTATGCCCTCTGGAGAAGAGCTAAAAGATAATTATAGGGATAAATTTATTTCAGTTTTGGAAATTAAAGAGAGTTTATCGGAAAAATACTCATTTAGACCTATTGATATAGATTCAGGTAATGGACCAGCAAAATATTACCAGATTAAAGGCGGTCAGGGTACCATAGGTTTTATTACTGCCTTGAGCCAGCATTTTTGTAAAACCTGTAATCGGATAAGGTTAACTTCCGAAGGCAAACTAAGGCCTTGTTTGTTTTCGAATATGGAGGTTGATATTAAGCAGGCAATAAGAAATGCAAAAACCGATGATAAAATAATCAGGAGTAAAATAATAAGAAATAATATAGGAGAAGCAATAAACATAAAACCCGAAGGTCATAGATTAAATGAGAAATTCTCAAATAGAGACTCTTTTAAGATGTCTAAAATTGGAGGATAGCAAAATGAAAGAAAAAGAACTAAGCCATTTTAATAAAAATGGTAG
>JABUBM010000224.1_pt1 | contig 13473 bp, 9 predicted proteins | sample 7240321 | NCBI WGS metagenome assembly JABUBM01 (sample SAMN07256344, study PRJNA390944) | subsurface metagenome | isolation source: Methane hydrate marine sediment | place: Pacific Ocean: Eastern North Pacific, ODP site 1244 | collected 2002
CAGTTGGCGCTGGCACAGCGTGAGTTGCGGATGCAATAGACAGTACTATATAGGAAATTGATGAAATTTGTTAAACAAAAGAACTTGACTTCAAAGCTGAGACTGGTAACCTGCGTTAACAACTCGATGTTTTGTTGGATATGGCTGAGTATGTTACCGCAGGGCTTCTACTAGACGGGGAGTTCAATTCTCCCCCGTCTCCACCAAGAATTTTATCGATGCTAGCCTACAGGCTAGCGTCTTTTTATTTGGATAAGGCTTTAGTGATTATGTAGATTGATTTTTCCTTGACGAAACTCCGAATAAAAGCCTCGCTCTGCTTACCCGACAGGAGCAAAGGACGGGACGTTGGTGAGGATACCTCTGCCCTAGTAGCATCGCCAGCCTCATAAGGTGAGTACTTTGAATATCAAGTTCATATTTTTAACTTGCTTTCATACCAGCCATTGCACGTCCTCAGAAGAAGTGATAAAATTGCGTAATAAGAAAGAGAAGTAGAGTAGCCAGACATTGAATAAGACTCTAGTTTCTGATTATGCAAGATGTAGTGGTTGCAAAAGCTGCGAGATAGCGTGTTCCTTCCACCATTTTGGTGAATGCAACCCTTCGCTGGCAATGCTAACAGTAGTTGCCTTCAACGAGCGTGGTTTGTTTGTCCCCGAAATATGTAGGCAATGCCGAAATCCTTGGTGCCTCAACGCATGCCCGGTAGATGCCATAGTAAGAGATGCTGAGACAGGCGCTGTTGTAATCATAGCTGAACTCTGTACAGATTGCCGGGCCTGCGCTGATGCCTGCCCCTTTGGTATGGTCAAGGTTAACCCTTTGGGAAATGTCTTCATATGCGACCTTTGCCAAGGAGATCCTGCCTGTGTTAAGGTCTGTACCACAGGCGCTCTGAAATATGCTAAGCCAGCGGATATCTACTTCGAAAGGGCAGTTATTTCAGCCAGCAAGTCTGGAGGAGCAATATGAGCTATGGTTGGGCAGGAAGGATTCTAAGAGTCGATTTGACCAAGTCGAAGATAACTAGACAAGCGCTACCCCTTGAATGGAGAACTAAATTCCTCGGTGGCAGCGGAGTCAATGACTGGATTCTGTGGAATGAAGTTGGCCCGGAAGTGGAGCCTCTGAGTCCTGAAAACAGGCTCATCTTTGGGGTTGGACCGTTAGCTGGAACAATCCTCCCTCTAGGAAGCAGAACACATGTTACCACTAGGTCACCTCTGACCGGAATCTTCGGAGATACCAATGCCGGGGGCTTCTGGAATTGCATGCTAAAATACGCCGGCTACGATCACATTGTCATCCATGGAAGGGCGGAAAGTCCCGTTTATCTCTTGATTGATGACGATGAAGTGGTGATTAAGGATGCCAGTAAGCTATGGGGACACGATGTCTACGAAACAGATAGCACTCTAAAGAAGGAGTTAGGGCGTAATGTTTGCGTGGCTGCCATAGGTCAAGCTGGTGAGAATATGGTACGATTTGCCAGTATCATGTTTGACCGCTACCGAGCTGCCGCCAAAGCAGGGGCTGGATGTGTCATGGGTGCCAAGAATTTGAAGGCTGTGGTCGTCCGTGGTTCAAAAGGCATCCGGGTAGCTAAACCTAAAGTCCTCTTTCATATTGCTGAGGAGTTAAGAAACAGTCTTGACCCCAATGTTTCCCAAGGAATAGCAGCTTTTTCCCGATATGGCACGACCAGCTTGCTCAGCCTCTACAACGCACTTGGTTGCCACTCAGTAAGAAACTATCAAGATGTCATTTTTGACAAAATGGAAGACATAAGCGCGGACAAGCTCTTAGAAAAGTATGTGGTTAGGAATATATCCTGTAGTGTGAACTGTCCTCTCAATTGCTGCCACTGGTGGGAGATTAGGGACGGGCCTTACGCAGGTGAAGCCGGGGCAAAACCCGAATACATAGTTATCAACTCTATGGGCATTCACCTCGGCGTCAACAATTTAGAGGCTATCCTCCATTTCCAAAATCTGGTCAACCGCTATGGATTGGATAGTACTGAAACGGGTACAGGAATAGGCCTGCTAATGGAGCTATGGCAACGGGGTATCATAACCGAGAATGACACTGATGGTGTAAGCTATGAGTGGGGAGACGTGAACGTTATCGAAGATACGGTTAAGAAGGTGGCGTTCAGGCGTGGCATTGGCAGTTTGCTTGCTGATGGAACAGTGGCCGCCGCTAGGAAACTAGCTACGGAGGCTGAGAAATACGTCTGTCACTCAAAAGGTATGACTGAAGTCGAAGATGTCCGAGGTTTTCCTCACTGGGCTTTGGCCTATTCCATATCAACCAGAGGTGCTGATCACCTAAAAGCCCACGGTCAGATCGACAAACAACACAGGGAAGACGTATCGCAAAGGATTTTCGGAGTTCCAGATGTTGGTATTCCAACTTCAACAAGGTACAAAGGCAAGGGAGTAAAGTATCATGAAGACCTGGCAGCAATGGTTAATTCCCTAGGTATTTGCGCCTTCAATGTCATTTCTCTCTCCCTCAAGAAAAACCCTAAAAGGGCCGTGCATATGCCCGATTATGCGTCAATTTTTTCCGCAGTTACCGGTATAAAGATGAGTCCGGAAGAATTGATGAAATGTGCGGAAAGAATTGTTTGCCTGGAAAAGGCTTATAACGCGCAGCTTGGGCTGTCTCGGAAGGATGATACCTTGCATGGACGTTGGATGGATGAGCCTTGTCCATCTGGAATTGGGAAAGGCATGAGAGGTGCGGATTACCTTGACGAATGCCTAGACGAGTACTACCAAGAACGAGGGTTTGACACAAGAACAGGTTTACCCAAAATAGAGAAGCTCAGAGAGTTAGACTTAGACAGTGTTGGGGAAAGACTGACAAAATTAGGGGTATACACTTAGACGGGTGTTTCTGAGAATTAGAAGTGCTGGGTTTTTACTTTCTATAATATCGTGTCAACAGCAAGATAACACTGCATCTTTAAGTGCAATGTGAAATCAGAAGTTGTTGCCAAGCCGAAATCAGCTAGATTTAGTACAATTCTACGAGAAAGTGCCAAAATGGAAAGAGGGAGACATTAGAGCTTCGGTTAAAAGGAACCTTGCTTGTAGTGCCTCTGTAGGGCAAAGCGAAAAACATTCTTTGCAGTTCCAGCACTCCTTAGAGGCTATCTCTGGAATGAAAATTACCTCTCGTCTTATTCCTCTGTCAGCAAATCCAATAGCGTTCTTCTTCTTAACCTCAGCACAGTATCTTACACATAGACCGCAAAGAATGCAAAATGAGGGCTCTTTTTCAAAACGAACTTCCCTTACTCCATACTCTTGAGCCAAATCCTGCAATACCCCGGCTTCTGGAGCATGAGCTAGCATCAGCTCCAAAAGCATTTTACGAATTTTGATTACCTTCTCAGACCTGGTTCTTACCACCAAATTTTCTTCAACGGGGTAAAGGCAGGCAGCAACGAGATTTGTCCTGCCGCGGGTTTCTACTTCTACTGTGCAAATTCGGCAAGCCCCATAAGGTTCTAATTTCTCGTGGTAACAAAGCGTAGGAATATTTATTCCCACAGTTCGTGCTGCTTCCAAAATGGTCATCCCTTCCTCTGCTTTAACTTCCCTTCCATCAATCTGTAAAAGGATTTCACTCATCTTTTTTTACTCTTTCTGCCTATAGTTCTTGCTTCCTCAGGGATAGGAGACGGAACCGGCTCGCCAGAGAGCTTTCTCACCGCATCAAAGCGAGAGGGACAAACCTCAAAGCAAGTTCCACACTTGGTGCACTTCTCTTGGTCGATTACATGAGTCTGGTTCTTGCCACCTATAATCGCCTCTGCAGGGCATTGCCTAAGGCAAATCATGCAGGCCTCGCACTTATCCGGATCAATGTAGTAGGAGATTAGCTCCTTGCAGACATAGGCTGGGCACCTCTTCTCCTTGATGTGTGCCTCATACTCGCCTCTGAAGTAGCGTATAGTGCTTAAGACCGGGTTAGGAGCAGTCCCACCTAAAGCACATAGCGAGGCATCTCTGGTTACCTTGGATAACTCCTCCAAAAGCTCAATGTCGCCCTCTCTTCCCTTTCCTTCACTAATATTAGTCAGAATCTTAAGCATCTGCCTGATGCCTTCACGGCATGGGACGCATTTGCCACACGATTCATCAGCGAGGAAGTTGAGGAAATACCTGGCGACATCAACCATACAGGTATCTTCATCCATTACAATCATCCCACCTGAACCCATTATTGAGCCAGCCTTGGTGAGTTCATCAAAATCAACTTTCATATCTAACTGTTCCTCAGGGATACATCCTCCGGATGGACCCCCGGTCTGCACTGCTTTGAACCTCTTGCCTCCGCGGATCCCACCGCCTACCTTATAGATAATATCTCTCAGGGTTATGCCCATGGGAACCTCTACGAGGCCGGTGTTGTTCCCCTTGCCAACCAATGAAAATATCTTGGTGCCTTTGCTTCCCTCAGTGCCGATTGAGGTAAAGAAACCGGCTCCTTTGTTAATAATCAAGGGAACATTGGCCCATGTCTCCACATTATTTATATTTGTTGGCTTATCCCAGAGCCCTTTCGCAGCCGGATATGGTGGCCTCGCTCTTGGCTCGCCTGCCTTACCCTCCAGAGACATGAGGAGAGCTGTTTCCTCACCACAAACGAAAGCACCTGCTCCCTGATGCACCTTGATGTTGAAATCAAATCCTGAGCCGAGGATATTTCTCCCAAGGAAACCATATTCTTCAGCTTGCTTGATAGCAATACCTACGTTCTCTACTGCTAAAGGGTATTCTTGACGGACATAGATATAACCTTTCTGAGAGCCGATGGCATAAGCCCCAATTATTAGCCCTTCAAGGACTGAGTGGGGGTTCCCTTCGAGTAGAGCCCTATCCATAAAAGCCCCTGGGTCTCCTTCATCAGCATTAACGATTACATACTTTATCTCATCGGGAGCATTGCGAGTAAACTCCCACTTCCTGCCGGCGGGGAACCCACCACCTCCCCGCCCTCTCAGGTTGGATTTTTTTACTTCTTCTAAAACTTGCTCTGGGGTCATCTCAAAGAGCGATTTGGATAAAGCAGAATAGCCACCAAGTGCCAGATAGTCATCAATACTTTTAGGATCAATCTTAGTGTTATTGCCAATAAGGAGCTGCATCTGGTTCTTGTAAAAAGGTATTTCATACTCATGTGCTGCTTTTTCGCCAGTATTTGGGTCAGTATAAAGCAGGCGGTCAATCACTTTCTTCTCAACTACAGTTTGAGAGACAATTTCTGGGGCATCCTCCGGTGTTACCTCGATATAGCAGATTTCTTCAGGATAGATAACGACGATAGGTCCTTTTTCACAGAAGCCAGGGCAGCCGGTTTTTCTAATATCAACTTTAGTCTCTAAAGCTCGGTTTTCGATTTCTTCTTCAAAGGCACTGATAACCCTATCGCTACCGAGAGCGAGACAGCCAGTTCCCGCACATATCGTAATACAAGGCTTGTTTGGATCCCTTTTTGATAAAATGCCCTTCCTGAGTTCCTCTAATTCAGTAGGCGAATTTATCTTTGGCATAATTTTTCCTTAATCATAGTTTTTCAACACATCTTCTGCCTTGGCTGGTGCTATCTTGCCGTGATACTTCCCATCGACTACTATCACCGGTCCTAAAGCACAGCAGCCGAGGCAGTTGACGGTCTCTAGGCTGAACTTTAAATCCAAGTCCGTTTCGCCAGGTCTAATTCCGGTGGTTCTGTGAACTGCATCAAGAATACGAGACGAACCACGAACATAACAAGCAGTGCCCATACATACGTGAATTTCATGACGCCCTCTAGGAATTAAACTAAAGGATTTATAAAAGGTAGCTATATGCTGTATCCGATTTAAAGGCACTTTTAATTTTTTACTGACCTTCTCTAATACTTCTTTAGGAAGCCAACGGTTTTCGCGCTGAATCTCCAGTAATACTTGAATTAGTGAACTGGCATCGCTCTGATATTTATTTATAATCTTATCGATTTTATCGTTATCCATAGCCGCTGTCCTAACCTTCTTCTTTCTTTCCCCTAATCTTGTGCCTGCTCTCTCACCTTAGGCAGGAACAAAGCACTTCTGGCTTTCATCGAACCTGACTAATCCTTCCCTTGCTGAAGTATTAAGGTACCTTGATACTTCAGACGGGCTTAAGCCTAAAATCTCAGAGATTTCACCGGTTGAAAGGGGTCTTTCTCGCAGGAGTAACAAAATTTGGCTTATTGCCAATTTATCTACAATTAATTCATGAAATAACCTATCTACCTCGTCACTAGTGAAAAATTCGTTATATTCATCTTCTGTGTCAAAATGTACTCTCAATCTCTCCCTTTCCACCAGCTTAATGTAGGGAACCAAATTTTTAGCTGCTTCAAGTTTTAACTTTAATCCATTTACATCTCTTCCTTTGCCTATTCCAAGAGGTCCTAACTCCTTTAGCTGCTTGGTGAAGTCAGTAATAATTTCGGCGAAACGGATTCCTTCAGAGGCAGATACCCATTCAAGCCTTAACCTTTCGGGGTTCACCCCTATCTGTTCCAGTAATTTTTTACATAGATGCATCACGCTTAATGCTTGGTAATTTCCTTGTGTGATATAATGGCATTCGCCAAGCCAACAACCGCCGATAAACACTCCGTCTATTCCGTTTGAAAAAGCTCGGAGTATAAATGCCGGGTCGACTCTGCCGGAGCACATCACCCTTATCACCCTTATATTAGGGGGGTATTGATACCGAGAAACTCCAGCAAGGTCCGCCCCTGCGTAGCAACACCAATTACATAAAAACCCTAACAGCTTTGGTTCAAACTCGTGTCTCACAACCATTCTTAGCTCGCTCCTAAGGCAGTAATCCTTACTTTGTTCATTAGTGGACTTCTACAAGGGCTGGAACCTCCGCAAGGGCTGGAACCTCCGCGTCAATTTGGGCGAAGATCTCATCATCGGTAAAATGTTTTAGGGAAATAGCCCCTGTTGGGCACTTTGAATTACAGACACCGTCTCCCTTACAGAGGACGGGAATAACTCTAGCTTTTTTGCCTTGTGGTGTATCATGAAGCTCTATAGCACCGTATTGACAAACCGATTGACACGCCCCACACCCTATGCACTCACTCTCATTTACCTCGCAAATAGCACCAGAGGCTATGACTGAATCCTTTGAAAGAATAGTTGTAGCCCGGCCGGCAGCTCCGTAAGCTTGGCTAATCGTTTCTGATATATGCTTGGGATAATGAGCCATCCCACACAGGAAAACGCCATCTGCAGCAAAGTCAACGGGTCTTAATTTTACATGGGCTTCTAAGAAGAAACCATCTGGGTTCAAAGGTACCTTGAATAATCGGGATATTTCATTACTTGTTGCTGAAGGAATAACGGCGGCAGCTAAAGCGAGTGAATCGGTATCTATAGAAAGCCTCTTACCTAAAATAGGATCGGTCACGGTAACCCTTAGAATACGCTGACCACCCTCTTCAACAGCTTCCACCTGGGGTTTATCATCCGGCTCGTAGCGGATGAACTTCACCTCTCGGTTCGCCGCTTCTCGGTAATAATCCTCTTTAAACCCATAAGTTCTCATATCCCGATAGATAATGTAGATATCCATCTGGGGGTTTATCTCTTTTAGTTTCAAGGCGCACTTTATAGCCTGACCACAACATACCCGGCTGCAGTAATTTCTGTCTTCTTGTCTGCAACCTACACATTGGATCATCACCAAGCTCTGGGAGTTAATCACCCTTGCTTCTCCTTTGGCGATTTGCTCCTCTAATTCCAGTAGGGTCAATACCCTATCATCTTTTCCGTAAAGGTATTCGGTGGGTTTATATTCTTCAGCACCAGTAGCGATGATGGTTATTCCATGGTGTATCTCCTTGACCCTTCCTCCAGACGTCACTTTGGTTATGAAATTTCCCACATAACCGGAAGCCTCTGTGATGGTAGAATCAGTAGATACATGAATTAAGGGGTGCTGGTAAACTTTACGTATAATATCACTCAAATATGCTTGAACATCCACCCCTTCCAAGGTGTAATGAATTCTTCGAGCCATTCCCCCCAAATCTGTATTCTTTTCCACCAGGTAAACCTCAAATCCTTGGTTGGCTAAGCTCAGAGCACTAGTCATTCCGGCCAAGCCTCCTCCGACCACTAACCCCGCTTTGTTGACCGGCAGCTCAAATTCCTGTAAAGGTTGTAAAAGGGAAGCTCGGGCTACTGACATCCGAACTATATCCTTTGCCTTTTGGGTGGCATCTTCCTTTTCTCGAGAGTGAACCCAGGAGCAATGTTCTCTTATATTAGCCATGTCAAAGAAATACTGATTAATTCCCCCTTCACGAAGCGTATCCCTGAATAATGGCTCATGTGTCCTGGGAGTACAGGCGGCGACAACCACACGATTGAGTTCTTTTTCTTGTATTGTGTCTGCTATTTGCCGGGCAGCATCAGTAGAACACGAAAAAAGGTTTTCTTGAGCGTGGACAACATTGCTTAAGGTGGAGGCATATTGAACTACCGAAGGAACATCCACCACTCTTCCGATATTAGCTCCGCAGTGACACACAAATACCCCTACCCTGGGTTCCTCGTCTGAGACATCCCTTTCAGATGGATATACCCTTTCTCTGGCTAGTTTCCCTCGCCGGTAAGTAAGAAGTTGGCTACAAAGGGCAGCAGCCCCGCTGGCTGTCATAACCGATTCGGGGATATCCATAGGTCCTTGAAAGGCTCCGCTTACAAAAATTCCTGGGCGAGAGGTCTCAATAGGGTTAACAGGATTGGTTTTACAAAATCCATGAGAATTAAGTTCGATGCCGAACTTATTAGCCAATTCTTCCACATCATCAGGAGGGTTCAACCCAACAGATAATACCACCAGATCGAATTCCTCTTCCTTTACTCCATCCCCGTCAGTAGAGTATCTTATAGTTACATTCTTGCTTTCTGGAAGCTCTTTCCCTATTGATACGTAGCTTCTTACAAATCGAACCCCGGGAAGGCTTTCCGCTCTTTGGTAGAATCGTTCGAAGTCCTTGCCAAATGCCCGAACATCGTTATGGAATATAGTAGCCTCAATCTCACTGTCATGGTCTTTTGCCAAAATCACCTGCTTCGCGGCATACATGCAGCATACGGCTGAACAATAGCTATTACCGCCGGGGATAACTTGTCTGGAACCGACGCACTGAATCCAAGCCATCTTCTGCGGATGCTTCCCATCAGAAGGGCGCTTTATTTCACCTTCGTAAGGCCCGGTGGCACATAATATTCGCTCAAAGTCAAGACTAGTTACAACGTTCTCAATCTTTCCGTAGCCATAGTCGCCCCTCAGCTTCGGGTCAAATGTTTCATAACCCGGAGCCAGGATTATCGCCCCTACCTCTACTTCTACCTTCTCCTCCTTTTGATAAAGGTCTATAGCGTTATTCTGGCAAACTCCTATGCAAATGTTACATTTCTTGTCTTGAAGGAAAAGGCAGCTTTCAGGGTCTATATAAGAGACAAGTGGAACTGCTTGAGAAAAGTATATATGGCTGCATTTAGTAAAAGATAAGTTTTGATTATATCTATCCAGGACTTTAACCGGGCAATACTCAGCACAGGTAGTACAACCCCTGCATTTATCCTCTAAAATGTATCTGGGCTTTTTAATCAGGGTTACCTTGAAATTTCCTGCTTCCCCTTCTACCCTGTCAATTTCAGTATAGGTCAGGATGTCTATATTGGGGTGTCTACTACATTCAATAAACTTAGGAGATTCGATGCACATAGAGCAGTCATTAGTGGGGAAGGTCTTATCAAGCTGAGCCATCTTGCCGCCAATAGCCGGCAATTTATCAACTAGGTAAACCTTAAAACCCATATCAGCTAGATCGAGGGAGGCTTGAATACCACTGATCCCTCCACCGACAACCATAACATCTCCAATATTACTTTCTGCGGGACTATTAACAAATTGTCCTTCAACTGGTTCTTTTTCCACTTTTTCCCATCCTTATCAGGTTTCTTCGGTTCCCTAAATCACTTCTTGGATAATTTCTGTGATGTCTTTAATCTCTATGACTTCACTATCCTCCAGGGTTAACCTGCTATCCTCAAAATTGGTGATGCAATATGGGCAGGAAGTAACCAGCACCTCAGCCCCAACCTCAATAGCTTGTTCTAATCTGAGGTCGGAGAACCTTTCACCCTTTGGAGTGTCCATCCAAATCCTGCCTCCTCCCCCTCCGCAACAGAGACTATCTTCCCGCGAATCAGCCATCTCAATCAGTTCTAAACCAGGTATCTTCTTTAAGACCTCTCGGGGTTCGTCATATATGCCATTATGTCGACCCAGGTAACATGGGTCATGATAAGTAACTTTCTTCCCATACTCCTTGGTGAGCTCAAGCCTTCCCTCATTAATAAGCTCGAATAAATATTGGGAGACATGAACCACCTCAAAGTTGACCTTAAATTCGGGATACTCGTTTTTGAAGGTGTGGTAGCAATGAGGGGAAGAAACAAGGATTTTCTTCACCCCATTTTCGATAAAAGTTCTGATGTTTTCCTTGGCTAAGCGTTTGAATAATTCCTCACTGCCCGTCTTGCGGATGCTTTCTCCACAGCAATTCTCCTTGGAACCTAGTATCCCAAAATCTACCCCTGCCCTGTTAAGGATATTGGCTGTGGCAGTAGCTACCTTTCTTAATCTCGGGTCATAGCTGGGGTAGCAGCCGGGGAAATATAAAACTTCCATCCCCTCGGTGAACGTTTTTACAGACAGACCTTCTGCCCAATCTGCCCTCTTTTTTTGTTCTTCACCTAAAGGGTTACCTTCAGCACCGAGGCTTGCTCTTACGGTGTGGATTGGAGCAGGAAAAACCCCTGCTTCCGAGGCAATCCTGCGTAAGGATACCCCAACTTCTATCGTTTCTACTCCTCTGGGGCACCGCTGAGGGCAGTTTCCGCAGGTAGTACAACGCCATATATCTTCACCTTCTATCTCAGGCAAACCGAACGTAGCCTGTCGGACTATGTTGCGTATACTAAAGGTTCTAACCCTATTCCACGGACAAACAGTATCACATAATCCGCATTGATAGCATAATTTGAAGGCTTCTCCACCAGTCTCTTTTATGGCATCTATTGCCTCTTTGAAGGGGGCTACAATCTCCACTATCTTTTTTAATCCTCTTCTTTCGCCTTAATGTTTTAGCCCTTTGATATTCGGGCAAGCGTATCCTTTACCGTCTTCAATCCATGTTTTTTTACTAATGCTTCTAATCCTATCTCCATCTCCCCCCGCTTCTCTTCTTCTTCCCCTTCCTCTTCCCTTTCTTCGTAAGTCAGGGCACCAGATTGGCACACCTGAACACACATTGGCTCTGATAGTGGCGGTTCTTCTTCACACATATCACATTTTAGAGGGAGACCGGAATCGGGTTCTTTGAAAAGCTCCCTGGATGGGCAGGAAGCCCCGCAGAAGCTACACTCGTTGTATTCCTTTCCATTAATCGTATAAATGTGTCTGCCATTACATTCGGCTTGAGTATAATCACCGGCACGTATCGGAACATACACATCTTTCAGTTCATCAATAACCACCCGAATCCGAGCCCTCGCCGGATTAATACTGCTGTATTTCGGCACAGCGTGAAAGGCGGAGCAGGCTAGCTCACATGCCCGGCAACCAGTGCATTTATCAACATCAACTTTTATTGTTTTAACTGTTTTCGTTTGTTAAAACCCCCTTCGTTTTAGTTCTTCTCTTTTCCCACCGGAGCCTCTTTAGGAGGAATACCCTCACTATCTGTTAAAATCCCTCTTTGTTCAAAGTCTTCTCTAACGTAGTCCAGACCCAGTTCGTCTAAAGTTTCTCTGGTAGGAATACCGTCATTATTCCATCCCTTAAATTCATAATAGTCGTCAAGCAGCTTCTGTTCGAACTCATGGTCTCTTACCGCCCAGTGGTCATCCGGCGGCTTCTCGTCGCTTCTCCTCATGCCTCTTCTTACATTAAGGGCTCTGACCAGATTCCGGTTCCTTGTGCCTATCTGCCATAGTCCGGCTTCATCAAGCTCCATCCCGGTCGCAAGCGAGATTATATGTGGTATATTATGTGTGTGATATGCAACCCTCCCGCCAAACTGGCCTCTGAATGATGACAAAAAGCCGCAGAGCCCGATGGAGTCATCGAGGGTATGCATCATCTCATTCCATTCAGTAATGGCGCAAGATGCTTCATTAGGTAGTTGGTCGCGTTTTTCCCATTCCAAAAAATATTGTTTAAACTTATCATCAGGGACTGCGACCCAATCTCTGACAAACTTTTCTCTCTCCTCTCTAGTAGAAAGGGGGTCCTGGGGGAAGGACCCTTCAATCTGGGTGATAGCCATCTTCTCACCGGTGGCTATCATAAGGAAATAGGGGGGGTTCAGCTTTCCCAGCTTGATGGGTATCTGCTCAAATTTTTTCGTGGTATTATGGTCATATTCTTCCGCGCCCTTACCAATCTGGCGGGCTGCATGGTAAACGCCATTCGCCAGGACATCTCCGATCCCTTCCCGCCGAACAATTTTCTCAACCAGGTAGAAGAATCTTTCCCTGACGTCGGACGGCATTCCTGGCAAGTCATGGTCGGTCAAAATGCCGGCTTCGTAAAGCTCAAGGGCGAAGGCTATAACCTGCGGCGTTGAGTATGAGTCCAGTCCGTACTCCTGAGCAACACCAAGTATGTCATAACTAAAGTCCAGCTCTTGAAAGGCCGCCATATGATAGGTATCTTTGGCATAGCATTTAAAGAAAAATCTTTGTCGTCCCGGGTAGGAAACCACTAAATGGCATTTCTTCGGACAGTTATAGCAACCTGTTTGTCGATGCACATATCTCCGCTTTATAGCCGCAAACTTCTTTTCGATTTTTTTGTTCCAGTAACCCTTTCTCCGCTCACGCGCATTGCCCCAGGCGAAATTGTCATGGTGGAAACTGTCATTATCAGTGACCGCCATCCAATCCCCGACAAACGGGCTCTCATTAATTTCTTTAATCAGGGGGAGGCATATCTCAAAAAGTTCCGACGGTCGGGCAATATTGATGTCCTTTGTTCCGCGAACAGCTATCGCCTTTAACCTTTTGTCTCCCATAACCGGGCCTACCATTCGGGCGGCACTAGAGTTACCGTGATCGATGGAAGCCATATAGACCCTGTTTTCACCGGCCGGGCCGATAGAAGCCACCTGGGCTTTGTCTTCCTTCAACTCTTCTCGGATAAGTGCTGCAGTTTCCTGACAGCCTTTCCCCCGGAGGTGAGTGGCATCACGTATTTCTACTTTGTCATTGTTTATCCACAGATAAACCAAGTCGGGGGCTTGACCGCGAATGATTACTTTGTCATAACCGGCGTGTTTCAGTTCCGGTCCAAAAAATCCTCCCATCATTGAATGGGCCTGTAAGTT
>JABUBM010000225.1_pt1 | contig 13424 bp, 15 predicted proteins | sample 7240321 | NCBI WGS metagenome assembly JABUBM01 (sample SAMN07256344, study PRJNA390944) | subsurface metagenome | isolation source: Methane hydrate marine sediment | place: Pacific Ocean: Eastern North Pacific, ODP site 1244 | collected 2002
CACAAATTTTGGTGAGTCTGCAAAATTCAGTGTTTTTCAACTTTCAAAATTTTTTCATTCTTAGATTTGGAACGATTTAGTAATATATCTATTATGGAAAGGTTTATAAACGATTTTAGACTGAATTAATTAATATTACCATATTTTTTTCTTATTTCATTCCCACTCAATCATGATATCTCTGCCCTAATATTTAAATATATTGAAAAGATTATTATATTTAATGAGCATTGCAGTAAAACAGAATCAAACCCCTATAAAAGCAATTCATGCAAACCTAACGGATTTTTCTCCAGAACTCGATGCATATTGTATTTTATTAGAAAAAAAGCTCGAGAACACGGAATTTAGCGATATATCTTCGGATTCTGAAGATGAATTCGTACTATTTCCGGGAAGGTTAATACGATTAAAAAATGAAGTTTGCAAGCATCATGAGATCCCCCTTACTAAAAATGGAACTAACGATCGAACTATTTACACGAGCGAAGGGAAGAGTTACAAAAATTTTAAACTTCAGCGATACCGGTGTAAAAAATGTGGCGCGTACAAGCCAGATTACGGAGACTTCATTCCCGGTCACGCTAATTATCAAGAGGAAGTGAAAGTAAAAGCACGACATTACTATTATTTAGGAAATACGCCCGGTGAGGTTAGAAATTTGTTCCGAGTTAATGGAACTTGCGTGCCTTCCGAGTCGTCGATAAGGAATTGGGTTAAGGAAGCAGCGGAACCCATCCGTGATGTCGTGATGAATACTAAATTGCCTGTTTCTGGGTATTTTGGATTCGACGAAATTCACGCGAGAACCAATGGAGAAAGAACTTATATCTTTAGCTTAGTAGACTTATGGGACGGATTTTACGTTAACGTTAACGCACAATTTTCGCCCGACCGAGATGCAGGCTCAATAAAGCGATTTTTCTCAAGCTCCAAGCGTAAAGGAAAGATCAAGTTTAAGGGGTTAGTGTTGGATGGCTCAAATACTTATGGCGGAATCTTTAAAAGTTGGAGATTTAGCTACATAAAAGTCCAGCGTTGTCAAACGCATTATAAAAAGAACCTAAATGAGACTATATATGAAGCTGCGGGATTAGGAATGAAGGTAAAAGAAGACCTTCCGGAGCCCTACGATGAGATCAAAAAAGTACTTTTTGCGGTGTTTAATCGCTCTACGCTATATAGGGCGGTGTGGCAATTATTAATGGCAGAAATGAAACTTTACGGGAAAGTTTCTGAAAAGGTGGATAAAATAATAGATCAATTTTACACGCTCTTTCCAAACTTGTTTAGATATTTAGAAGATACTCGCCTACAACCAACTAATAACGCAACAGAGCGCATGAATCTAGACTTAGAGCGTTATCCCTCTTTAAAAAACGGAATGAAAACGGGAGAGGGTGTAAACATTGTCGTGAATGGAATCGTATTTCTTCACAATTTTAAAGCATTTCAAAAGTATATTTTAAAAACTGAAGCAAAAATCTTTAAATTAGACCAAAATATCGCCGAGTTCCCTGAGGATGGAGAATTAATACGGTTAAAACAAGGCCTTCGAATTCATCTGAGCTGGGTGAGAAAGTATTATGCTAATTACAAGGGTGTTTATTTGCAATATTTTAAATTACGCCATCAAATTTTTATTGTCGAGTGAATTAAATAACACTAAATTTTAAGTAATCACAAAATTTGGATTTAATTACTGACCAATGTTATGAAGTTTTACCGGGAGTTAATTATTTATAAGAGTATTTACATACCATAATTGACAAAAAAATTTGTAGGTATCTATGGTTGGAAGTCTCTTTACGCATTCTGGGCTAATCAAAACCTGAACGCGTACTGACATTTGTAATCATGGGTATTTACAAGTTTTTTTTTCGCTCAGTTTATCCAAGATGAAATCTTTTTAAAGATACAAAATTGTTGGTGGATTATTATCCTCGAATCAAACAAATTGATTTGCATGCAACTTCTGACCGAAATGGAGAGGATCCTATTTTAAAAGAGATCTGGTTATCAAATAATCTATATTTTCAATATACTCGATATTTCTTGAGTCTTGACACTTTATAAACCTTAAGGCACCTAGCACAAGCTATTTCCTTAACTTCCGGTGCTATATAAGTAATTGAATTATTTCCACATTTACATATAAACCTGACTACATTATTCTCTTGTTCATATCTTAGTTGAAGGCAAGTTTGTAAAAATAGGGCAAACATATCCAAACTTCTATCTAAATTGATTAAATCATAGTAAAACTTCCATAAATCTTCAACCTCTATTATTCGATCAAAAGTGGAATTTCCCTGAGAATTTTGATCCAATATTTGTATAGTTGAATCGTCAATATTATGAATCCCGCCTATTTCGATGTGTGAGGCTGCATTTCTTACATGGATCAATTCACACAGAGTTTCTTCAACTAATGTTGGCGGAGTTTTTTGATGGTTTTTCTCAAGGAAAAAGATTTTACTTAAATCTTTACCCCAATCTTTCAAATTACTTGGATTCTCTAATCTGTTCAACTCATCTCCTATATGTTTACAACGAGTGAGAAAATATCCGTAATGGAGCCTATAATTCTCATCAAAAGCTCTTATTTTTTCAATTATATCAACCTCTGAACTACTTAAGACATCAATTAGATTATTTGTCCCATAGACTCTCACCATTCGATCTAAAAGTGATTTAGCTTGTGGTAATTCCATAACTGATATTCCATCATAAATTTGTCCTAAGAAATCACTAGATATACCATGGATATGGGGGATAAATCTTTCAACTAAATAATCAAACCACTTAAGATTTAAATTGTAAACTTGTGGTATTATTCTTCTGCGATGTAAGAGCACTTTTAAAGCTAAAATTCTCCCTAATAAATAAGATAGGTTTACTTTCCAAGTATTTGGATGAAACTCATCTACACTATCGACAATTTTCCAGAAAAAACGCTTGAAATCTTCTATATCTATCCAGTCAAAAACTTCTTTAAGGGGATGAACATATCTTTCAATAAAATTTTCAACTTCATCTTTATACTCTCTATAATCAACATGTTCTTGTGCAGTTTTAAATGGATTATGAGCAAGATGTGTCATTATAAATTACTTCATTATAAACTAAGTTATTTGATTGAATTTTTTATAAAAGGTATAATAAGATAAGTCAGATATAAATAATTTTCTATGTTACAACCTAAAAGGATAAAATGAAATTGATTTCAATAAAACTGGAGTAGCTATAAAGGCAAAACCCAAGTCACTATCACTATATTTTTATAATAAAAAGAAATAGATAAATTCATAATTTTTATATTTTTTTATACTTTCTGTTATATTATTAACTAATTAGATATTATTAAATACAAATCTTAAATTATGTAAATTTTATTAACTTTTCATAATAAAAAACATAAGATTTAATAATAATGGTTTTTATTATTAAAATATAATAATGTTTTATAAAAAATTATAATAATTTCAATGGTATTATTAATAATAATTAATGGTGATACAAATTAAAGAATTTATTTTTTTATCTAATATAGGGAACTCTGTAGGATTTACAATTCAAAAAAGTAAATTGGAAGCGCTTGATTTGAATTATGGAGACTTAATTGAAATAGAGATTTTAAAAGAGTATCAAGGGTATCCCTCTTTGATAATAACACGTTCTTTACGTAAGGTAGGATCTTCTCTAAGGGTGTCTCTTAATCCTCAACTACTTAATGCTCTAAATTTAAAAGAAGGAGATGGTATTCAAGTTGATATTAGAAAGTTTGAAAAAGTAGATAAGTCAGAAAAGGCGAAGGTACAAATTTTATTTGATGAATTGAATATGCTTTTTATTAGATTATATAGATCTAAAGCTAGTTCCTCACCTGTATTCGCTCGAACCATTCATAGTTCAATAGATATGCAGAAATATTTTGGTATCACCATAAAAGGATCGGCATCTCCACGAAAGGACTTAGATGATTTTGAGATTTACTTTTTAGATAGACTATTTAAGGTAATCCCTAATAGTGCTCAACTTAGTTTTGATGATGAGCGCATGGGAAAATATGGAGTTCTAATAAACAAAAATAAAGCTCCTAGTGAGATAGAACAGATTTTAGAAAAATTTTTTAACTACATAGTCAAATTTGTTAGTAGAGAATTTAGTATTAAATTAGAATTTAAAGGAAATATCTCTATTTAATATTTTCAAAACATTTATTATTTACAAACCAGGGAAACTATTTAGTATGAATAAGAAAATAGAAATTATCGGTTCTAATAAACAAATAGAAATTATCAATGGTCTTAAAAATGCTTTTGAAATTTTAGAGCATTCTATTACTATATATTTTATTGAGGATATACAATAAGAAATTGAATCAAAGATTAATAATTGAAATAAAAACTATTAGTAAATTATGACCACCTGCGAAGAAATTCAAAAATTATTAGAGACTTCTTCGAACGAATATCAAGATCCCGCTTGGGTCCAAGCAACCGAATTGTATGTACAATAGAAGATTAGTGTCTGGCTCATACGAAAAGTGGTTCAAATTATAATATTTTACAATAGCAATAATTGTTCCTCGCGAGTTAAAAATAGAAGGTGAATATTACTATAAGGGGTAAAACCTTCCGCGTTACCCTAAGACGGAAAAAGGAAAAGAAACGCGGGAAAGAAAGGCAAAGGATGGGAGGTGGGCATCCGCATTACAACCTTGATATTCCATAGCAGTTCTTAGGTTAAAGTTCGATTGTCCGAAATACAGTCTAAAATTATTATTTATTTTATTGTATTTAACTATTTTCGTTTAAGTTAGATTTTAGATTAAATCATTTTTTCTTTAAATAAACTCGGCCCATTTCGTTTTTAACAACGATTTAGTCGTAAAAAGAGGTTGGAAAATTGTTAAAAATTAAGTGGAGGGTTAGGCTCTTCTAAGGTAGCAGTTCCTAATTAAAATTTTTTTTCATTTTATTTTTTTAAATCCTAATTTATCTATTTCTGTACAGAATATCTGGTCTGGGTCATAATTAAATTTCTTGAAGGACCCCTGCCTAAGAATCCACGCAATATAAAAATATTCGTCAGCTAGCGTTTCTGCAAAAGGGTGAATTGCAACTAAACCGGCAGATTGGGTAAAATGATAACCATCTTTAATTGCATGGAGTGTTTGTTTGTGATCTATAAATGGGAATCTCCCATCGTAAATATGATGAATTGACCATCCCTTACGCCCAACGGATCGTTGAGGTCGAACGCCACCTGAAAACAAATAAGACATTATCGCAGGTCCATTTGAACGTGAATCTATTGTTATCTTTTTTGATTTTAATTTTTCCCTAATGTCTTGAGGATAAGAATGATATTTATTCCTAATTACTCCAGTCCAAAGGAGATTCGCTTCCATCGGCCATTTTATGTTTTTATCTTTATTATTCCAGACTTCTTGAATAATTTTTTGTATGGATATATCGAGTTTTTCAAAATTATTATTAAGAAGTACGTTAATCTTTTCGATTATTTTGGATCTTCTCCTATCTTCTTTTTATTAAAATGTTTTTTTTCTAGTTTTTCTGTTTCCTACTGATGAAAGAACACTAATTTTCATCAAGTTGTTAACTTTTTTATATTAACAGATAGTAAATTGGATCTATACAATATTAGTATATTTTTTTTTATTGCAGGAGGCACATAATATTTGAAGATTTTCTGAGGTATTTGATCCTCCTTTACTATAGGGGATTATATGATCGAATTGTAAGTCTTCCTTTTTGCCACACATTACGCACTGCCAGTTATCTCTAGCCAAGACTTCTTTTTTTACCTTTTTTGGAATGAACCGAGTTTTTCCTTGGAGCTGAGCGCCACAAAATTTACAAAATACCGCATCAGCATTGAAGGCTCTATTACAAGAAGGACAGATATTATTCAGAGGTTCCTTATGAGGAGATAAACTTGCTTGATATTGCTTAAAGAGGAGGGTAAATTTCTTATTCATGCCCATCATACTTGTAGAGAAATCTTGAGCCAGTCTTAAGACTTGGGATTCATTCAAGTAATATCCCAGTTTTAAAGACTTGCCCCACTTGTCCATGAATTCTATAAAGTTTGTTAAAAATTCTTTATATTGTTTTACTATGGGAAAATCTAAAGACTCTAATGGCATCGCAAGAAAAGCATTAGTTTTGAATAGAGAGAACTCTTTTCTCGCCATTTTCAGCTTTCTACTGGTGGTTTTGCAGAAACGCCGTAAGATTTCTATGTTATCGAAACGAGTTTTACGAAACACGCCTAAATACGGATTTGATATCGAATCACTACAATGATCACTAGAAGCTACTGTTTTTTCGCAAAATGATAATATTTTAGCATTAATTCTATTGATTTCATCAATGGCTCTAGGTATTTTACGAATTGATAATATTTTGGTATTAATTCTATAATTTTCATCAACGACTTTAGGGGATTTCAACTCATAATCCTTATGTTGTTGTCTCCTCGATTCAAATGCCTTAATTAGTACAGGTCTATCGTCTTCTTGTTTTAAAGAACCAGAGTTTTCTGGGACATGCTGCGAGCAATAAGGGCACTCATTCTCATCAAACACCACCGCTCGTTTACAATTAGGGCATAATTTCCAATTCAAATTGGTCTTATCTGGGAGAATAATTCTTTCACCTTCTAATATCAATTATTGAGTCGATTAAATAACCCATTAAGATGATGAATGTTTTATAATAATAAAAATATATGTTTCAATTTCTTGCTTTCTAAAAACACCAAACTAAATAGATGATTTTTTCTTTTAAATAAGCCAGATGGTATTTCGTTCAAACAACTAAATAAACGCTAAATTAGTAAATAAGATAAAAAAAGAAATTAAAATAAAAAATAGTAGATGTTTTATGAAGCAGCAGCACATATGTAAAAATTGCGTTTTAATAGACGGTTCTTGCGGGATCGAACTAAAGTACGACTGTATAGTGGGCTATTCGGGGGGTAAAGACTCAACGGCTCTTTTGTATAAAATGGTACACGATTACGGTTTTAACCCGCTCGCGGTAACTATCGATTCTGGTTTCATTCCAGATGTCGCTTTCGAAAACGTGAGAGACACGCTCGAAAAACTAAAGATTGATCACGTAATAATCGATGGAGCAAAAGAAACTTTTAGGAGGTTGTATCAATGGGTTTTTACTAACCAAGGCTCGGGCGAACTCACCCTAACGAGAAATCTATGCGATAATTGCGGCGATTTAGTCCATAGTTTGGTGGTCAGAGAAGCGATGGAACGCGACATAGACGTAATCCTCTTTGGTTATTCCCCTGACGAGATTAGATGTTACTTTTACGAAATTCCTCGGGACGAGATTATTCACGATTGGCTTCCCAACTTTATTAGCGGAGAACCGTTTATCGAAGAAGATCGGAAGCATTACTTCGCACCGGAAGATTTCGAGAACCGCGTAGTTCCACAGATACTATTACCGTTTCACGTGATAAATTACAGCGAAGAAGAAATAATTGAATTGATCGAATCGAAGAATTTGGTAAAAAAAGGAAACTCGAGCACTTTAAAGACCAGTTGTCACATCATCGCCGCCGCCCTTTTTTACGACTTGAACAGGTTTGGCGCCCTTCCGTACGCTCTGCAGTTTGCCGAATTGGGCCGTCAAGACCATAGTATCAGAAAAAAGTGGTTGATCACCTTGAAGCGCCTGACACCCTTGATCCGAGAAGGTAAGTTCAACGAGAAGGAAGTAAACATAACTTTAGAGAAGATCGGGACGAGTAGGGAAGACCTTCTTTCGGTGGTACGAGCACAAGTCGATAAAGACCCTAATCGAGAGAAAATAATAAGAAATTTAGGCTTGTTTTAAGCCCTCTCAAATTTTAATCTTATTTTATTTATTTTTATTGTAGTATTTATGAATTGTGCATTTATTATTTACCCCATCAAAATAATAGCATTGCAAATAATTCTGTTTTTGAGTAATAATAATTGATGAAGAAGATTATTACAAGTATTTGTATCTCCAATTATAAACTCTCTAAGAATTTTTGTTGAAAAAATTCTCATTAAACTTTTTTTACGGTCATTTTTTGTTAATTTTCTTATCACAGTCATAACATACTAATGCCGAATTATTAATATCTCTATTCTCATTATTATGATCTAAATAAATCAAATGACCGGGAGATAATATTCTTTCAATTGGGAAACAATCATCATAGCTATTATCATAATAATAAAGCACAGCATCCCAGACTAATTCATGCTCTATATAATATTTTCCTTGATAAGCTCCGCAATGATTGCACTTATTTCCTATTAATCGCCTTCCTAATGTTTTACTAAAAACTGTGTCAATATGGGGATATTCATTTTTGAGGATTTCATCAACAATTTTATGAGAACCAATAACACTACCAAACTCATTTTCCTCTAGGATATAAGATAATACTTCAGTTTGCTTATTACATTTCCAGCATGTTTTACTCCATTTTCTAATTGGTATATCTTCATTGATGTTGTATAGTTTGATGCCACACTGAAAGCATAAGTGATCCTGTTTTTCACTTAATTTATTTTTTAAAATTTCTTCTTCCTCTTCTAATAATTTAATTAATGCTTTTGGAGGCTTTCTCAAAGTCCATTGTTCCCATGCATATCCTCTAACATTTTGCCAACCATATTTTCTCATATATTCGAGTGTTATTGTCTTTAAATCGCCATCTTTAAATGTCTTTTCTATGGATTTTACTTTATTTCTATGCGTCCAAAACGGCCCCCGTCCCTTTTTAATTTTATCTAATGTCTGTTGCAAATTCATTGTATTTCCAATATACCATTTATTATTTTTCAATTTTAAAACATATACTATCTTTTCAGACATCTCAGGAATAAATAAGAGGGAATTTTGATATTTTTCAATTTAGTCCAATTATATTATAAATTTTCAACCATTTAAATACTCCTTATATAATGGTTCCAATTGTTTTATTACTGTAAGTAACATCTCAGAACTTTTTTGGAACCAATTAATGTTATCTAAGAATATAAGGAATATCATTATTCATAATGATAGTAAAATGGATAAGATATTCACTGAAAATACTGCACTTAATGAAGAAGCAATTGGAGAAAAGATCTGGATTTCTAAATAAATTTTTGAAAATGTGGTCAGTATTATCTTAGAATATATTGAGTTTATAAAATATTGGGTATTCTATAAATTTTCATTTTAAAAATCGTGTAGAATTTCAAGTAGAAAAGTTTGAAAAAGAAGCGAAGAGTGGTGATTATTCCCTTCTATTGCGAACAGCACCCCGATATTCTATTAAAATACAAAGAGCGTAAATTTCCCGAAGTATATCCCGAAGTTTTAATTTTGGAAACATTCACGTTCGAAAAACCCTTAACAAGCGTTGAGATTGACGACTTGAAACCCAAAAGAGTTCTACAGTTTATAGAAGACCTAGAAAAGTTTTTCTTTGTCACATATAAGCATAATGAGATTCACATTTCTCGTTTTAGAACTTCCTAAGCGTTGGAATTAAATTATTTTATTTTATTTTATTTTTAGAGCTTGAAGAAATTAAAGCAAACAGAGATGATTAGAAAATGATTAAGGAAGACATAAAAAATAAGATTATTGACGAGTTATATTCGAGATTTAAGCTAATTCAAAACGAAACACCCAAAAAGCTAACGCTTGGTCAAAATATTGAACAGAAATCCAAGACGCTATTGGAACTATTATTAAAAAAGAAAAAAAATAAATAAATGTTTAAGATTTAAGATTTTTAAAATTTATTTGATTTTTAATCAATATCAGTCTTACTTGATTTTCCTTCAGCTTTTTCCAGTTCTCCGCCAAGCCCCTCTGTCTCCTCATCTGGTTCTTCAAGTTCCTCAGCCTTTTCTTCCGATTCATCTAATTTTTCTTCCATTTTTTCAGTTTTCACTTTTTCTTTCTTCTTTTTCTTCTTAATTTTTGCATCAATTTCTTCTACCCTTTCTTCTAATTCATCCGCTTTTTTCTCAAGGTCTTTTGCTTTCTTTAGCGCTTTCCTCGCCTTTTCTTTGACTTTAGTTTCGGTCTCTGCTATCTTCTCTTCTACTTTATCTTCAGCTTCTTTAATTTTAGCTTCTACTTTATCTTTAAGTTTTTTTACTTTTTCAAGAAATTTTGGTTTTTTTTCCCCTGACCAGGCGATATTAACAATAGCTCCAGTTGCAATTATTATTGCAGATATGATTATATAGAATATTATGTTGTTTGGAAAAAATTGTAAAACATAATCCATCCAACTAACCATCCAAGAACCCATAGGCGATACTATAGGTTTTAAAAAAGTTAAAATGGCTGCAACAATATCCGCAATAGTTTGAACTAAATCAATTGTTTGAAAAATCATGCTTTATCAATACCTCCTAACTGTGGTTTATATCTCTTCTCTCTAATTGTTTTCCGATTAATAATAAAGTCGATAAAATCATATCCTTTAAGAACTATTGTAAGAAAATAAATCCCCATATATAGCATAACCATATTTTGAACGTTTAAAGCTATAAAACCAAAATGTGCTACTTCGATTATTATTTCAAAACGTACTTCAGTAGCTCCACTAAACTTATATGACCATATATACAAGCAATTTAAAATTATTTGAATTAGCGAGATAGTACCTTTTCTAATTGACTGTTTAGGAGAAGAATAGTTAAAAAATGCGCATGAACTAATCAGTAATCCGAATGCAGAAACCCAAAAAATTATTCTCGGAATAACCATTGTCGTTGTTATATAAACGCTCAGATATATTAAACCTTTTAAAAGATTGAAATTACGCCCCATTTATATCACCCTCTATGGAAAATGACCTGCAGTAAGGTTTATTATATTAACTGTAAAGGTGTACAGATTAAGTGAATAAGATGCGCTAAATGTAAGGTTCGCATAAAACTCTAAAGGATAAGGTGTTCTAGTCCAATCTACTTCTGTGGAAGGATCTGGTAAATTTACAAAATCCGATCCCGTACCAGTGAGAACCGCTTTCAGAGTGAGCCCCTGAGCTATAGAACCATAAAATTGCTCTTTATAAAAGATTATTATAGTAGTCGTATCATTTAATAGTGTTAATGCATTACCGTAAGTCATAGCAACTTGAAAACTTAATATAATATTTGTTAAATCATATACTCCAGAATTTGAGATATTAAAAGGAACATTTATATACATTCCACTTGGATTAGTAATATTAAAATTTGCTGTTATCTCTCCATCAGGAATGTTAACATTTTGTACGTCAGGATTTAAAATTGTCATAGCAGAGAAACCACCTAAAAGAGACACAGCCGATAATGATAAAGTGAAAATTAGCAGAAATCCTCTAATAACCCATCTAAAAACTCTTGACGGTCTAATTATAGTCACCAATCTTTACAAAATCTTTTTTATTAGATATAGTAAGTTAACAATAAAAAGATAAAGGATGTTTATAAATTTATTGTCAAGTTTGACAAAAGAAGGGAAGTTTTTAAATACGGCATGGGCACGGGCACAACCGTGTATCACTTTATCTTCAAAAATTTTCAAGATAAGTTCATCTATTAACCGTATACATTTGAATTTTTTTTTATGAACAACAAACCTACTTTTTTACCTTCCACTTCTCCTATTGCCGCATCCACTATAATTAATGGTTTTTTTTCTAATTCAGGAATGATTTCTTTTTCGATGTAAACCTCGACAAGATGATCCTTAAAGTTTTCGTTTTCAATGTCAATATCCTTCCATTCGACAAAATCGTGGTCATCTAGGAGTTTGTATTTTTCTACTAACTCGACAAAATTCCCACAGAAGCACATTGTTCACGATTCAGCAGAATGATAAAAAAGTACTACTACTAATTTTTCTGATTCAATTTTTTGTTGTTCTTCAAAAATATACTCCAAAGCCGTTTTTGAGAACGATAATTTAAACAATCTTTACCACAATTATTTTTTTATTAGTTTATATTTACTAATGTATAATATATAAATTTTAAAATCATTATTATATAAAATATTTAATTTAATTAAAAAAATCGAAAAATAGTGAACAAAAAATGGTAGAAATAAAACAAATTAGCGCACATTCGGAGATTATTGAAAAAGTCGTAAACGCAATGAACACTTCAATTGAAAGAGGTTTATCTGAGTCAGAAGCAGGTGCTAGACTACTTGAAAAATATGGGAAAAATGAATTAATAAAGGAAAAAGGAAAAACGGCACTTCAAATTTTCATAGGTCAATTTAAAAGCTTTCTTGTTTATTTATTACTTTTCGCGATTGCCATCTCAGTTGTTATTGGATTGTGGGAAAGTGGCAGACCTGGTGCCGAAGAATGGTCTTCAGAATATACAGATGCTATTGTAATTGCAGCTATTTTAATTGCTAACGCAGCTTTGGGATTTTATCAGGAATATCAAGCAGAAAAATCGATGGAAAGTTTAAAGAAACTTGCACCCCATTTTGCTAAGGTTCGTAGAGATGGTAAAGTTAGTGAAATTGCCGTAGAAGATGTAGCACTAGGTGATATAATACTTTTTGAAGACGGGGATAAATTTCCAGCAGATTTAAGGTTAATAAAAGAATTTTCGCTTTACGTCGATGAGGCAATTTTAACTGGGGAATCTGCTCCTGTAAAAAAACAATTAGATATCGTAGATGAAAAGATGATTCTAGCTGATAGAATTAACCTTGGATACATGAACACGATAATCACGAGAGGAAATGGAGAAGGAATTGCAATTGGGACGGGGATGAATACCGAAATAGGAAAAATAGCTGAAAGTTTGCAACAAGAAGTAATAGAACCTAGTCCCTTTCAAGTAGAAGTAAATCGATTTGGAAAACTATTAGGAATAGCAATTCTATTGATTTGTGCTGGCGTATTTATTACAGAAATAATTATTATACTACTTACCGAAGGTTTAGAATTCGGTCCCGTGATAGAAATAGAGCATATGATCGACGCGTTTAAAATTGCTATAAGCTTAGCTGTATCTGCAGTACCTGAAGGTCTCGTTGTTGTTATTACGGTGGTTTTGAGTATAGGTATGAAAAAAATGGCTGGCAGAAATGCTTTAGTCAGGAAACTAACAGCTGTAGAAACGCTAGGACGTGTTAGCGTCATTTGTAGCGATAAGACAGGTACATTGACAAAAAACGAAATGACTGTAGTAAAAATGTATTTAAACGAAAAAGTGTTCGATGTAGATGGCGTAGGATATAATATTATTGGGGATATCAAAGAATCTGGAAATCCTGTTAACATGAATCCTGATCTTAAGCGGTTTCTAGAAGTTTGTTTGTTTTGCAACAACTCGAATGTATGAGAAAATATGGTTGGCAAAATGTTAGAGGATAT
>JABUBM010000226.1_pt1 | contig 13406 bp, 21 predicted proteins | sample 7240321 | NCBI WGS metagenome assembly JABUBM01 (sample SAMN07256344, study PRJNA390944) | subsurface metagenome | isolation source: Methane hydrate marine sediment | place: Pacific Ocean: Eastern North Pacific, ODP site 1244 | collected 2002
AGCTTGAGGCAGCGCAGGCTCAAATCAGAACTTTAGAAAATGAGCTTGAGGTAGTAAGAGAAGAATTAGAGCGAGCCGAGAAGCCTGAGATAGTAACAGAACAGATAGCAATTGATAAGGTGGAGGCTCGTCTTTTTGGCCTTGCTCAAAGTGATGGAGCTGAAGACTACCTTAATTCGTTCAATGAGTGGGTTGCCTGGAACGCAAAATATTTAGAAGCTACTGAGGAATTTGAGCTTGGCCATTGGCGGGTATGGGTGGCACACGGTGAAGAACTAACGCCAGAAAGGGAGCGGGAACTTAAGGAGCAGGGCTATTGGTTTTCAGGCTTCGGACTTGATGGGTGGCGGCGATTTGCTCCCCCAGGTTATCCTCATTGGGGTTATGCTAGCTGGATGGTCTTTGATAACGGTATAGTGATGCCTCAAGTGCCGGCCACAAACTGTGAGAGCAGTGAGTGTGCTATGCGTGTGGAATGGGACTTGATGTGGTTATCGGCGGGAATGAGCGGAACCTATCCTATGGAGTTAGTCAAATTGACAGATATTACAGAATAGAAATTCCCTGTAGTTATGGACCCGAGCTGCACTGAAATTCATTCTTTAAGCAAGCCGATTATTACACTAGGAGGGTAAAATGACACGACATAACATATATAGGTCTACTAACAGCGACCCTGAAAACCTAACCAAAGAAAGCCCCGAAGCTAATTCCCCGTCCCCGCAATCTATGGCACACCATAACTCATCAACCCCCAAGGATCTTAGTATCTTCTATAAGAAAGGTATAGAGAAAGAGAAGCGTTATGGTGTGCCACAGACACGGCGTATATTGACGATGGGGATGTTCCACAAATACCACGATGAAATTCTTCGTCAGCTCACCTGGCTGGGCCTGGAGACAAGAGAGCGGGACGCCATCTTTAAACTGCTGGAACTCTATATCTACTATGGCAAAGTTTATCCGAAGGCTGCCGATATTGCTGACCAAGCCTACATTTCTAAGAGAACCTTCTGGCGGGCTATCCGTAAGCTACTGGAGATTGGCGTTATTGAAGTGCTTAACCGGTATGCCAAGCACCGGCAAATTTCTAACCTCTATCGCCTTGACAAGCTGGTGCTGATGTTAGCCCGCTTCCTTGCTGAGCACGGGCACAAGATAGGTAACTTTGGTATCAAGTTAGTGAGCCTTTTAGCTCACTTTTGGCAGGAGATTTGGTCGGTAGAGATTAACCTTTCGTTGACCGCCCCCGTCAAGCCTAGAATGGTGAGGGGGTGATGAAATGGAATTTGTCCTTACCTTAATGAGCTGGCAGTTATTCTTTAGTCTAAATCACTGCCGGCAGAAAAAAGTCACCGGTGACACCCCATCTCTTAAATTGCCGACGCTGGAAGAGCTGAAGCAGATGAGGAAGGAGGCCTATCGCCGGTTTAAGCAGGCTATCAAAGCTATGGCACTTCATCTTTGAGCCCGTGGCACACCATCGGAAAGGGGGAAAATACAAGGGCAAGCCAGTGGACCGGAGAAATCCAGAAGAAGAGAGCGAGCCAGAAATCCTGAGTAACCCAAAAACTAGGAGCGAGCTAGGAATGCCGAGAAACCCAGTGAGGCTGAGCGAGCCAACATAAGGGAGAAACCCAAATAACCAGAGCGAGCCTTTGACCACACTAAAAAAGGGGGTAAAGCATACCTAAGAAACAGACCAGGGTGAAGTGGGCTAAAAGGTGCTGGGGCGGCGACCACTTCCAGGGACATCTCTGTGAGGTATGCCTGACCGGGGAGCATCAACTAATTTTACTAGGAATGGAGGAGAACGATGGCCAACCTGGCTGCTGTTGAGGGGGATAAAGAGTGAAGCTAGGTGAGCTACTTACAGCTGAAGTAATACCACTGGATGAGAAAGATAATCTCCCCTGGGTGCATCCCAGGCGTGCCTATCACTACATTCGCCGCCCTAAAACAGCGGTGGGTTATGGCACCTGCCTGAAATGTGGTGCTAGAGACCAGGAACTGGGTGATGGGCTTTGCCTCAAATGCTATGACCGAGTCTCTGTTTCAATGCAGCTCTACTACCGCCATAAGTCTCAAGGTATGTGTATAGATTGTCGCCACCCAACCCTTCCCCCCTTTGTCAGGTGCGGACCTTGCCGAGAGCGGACCATAGTAAATAGCCTTGCTTTCCGAGCCAGGGAACTGGAGAAATGCATCAACAGAGAGCGAGCCAATTTGGTCAAGTAACCCAGGGAGGTAGAGCGAGCCAAAAGAACTGAGCAACCCATTATAGAAGAGCGACCCTGGGGAAGGAGTGAAAGATGACCGAACTACAAGGGCTTATCCGCTACTGGGAAGCCGTCCAAAAACAATTCCTCTACCTGCTAGAGCCATCAGCTCTGGTCCATATCCAAAACACCATCAAATACCTAAAACAATTAGAAAGTGAGCAAAATGCCAAAACTGACTAAAGATGACTGGAAGGCTTGGGAAGAAGAAAAGAAGCGGTTTGCCAAGCGGGAGACCGGGGGTTTCACTGCCGACCTCAAAGCCCTAGAGCAGCACATCGCCAAGCTGCGGGAAGTTGCTCCGAAAGACAAGGCGGGTTGGCCTCATAATACTGCCCTGGCCTACCTCAACCAGCTTCAAATGAGGCTGGACGGCATTAAAAGCTATGTCTCCGGGGCGACCGCCTAAATATGATGCACTACAGTCAAAATCTGAGCGGTTTACCGCCCTGGTCAATGGATTACTACCTTGCTTCCCTGGCTACGGGGGTGATATTTGGTGGGGTGTAGCTCGGGCTAGGTGTGCCCTGCCCGCCGTTTGTGTGGCTACTGCCGGCGATTCCCGCACCTAGCCTTTACAAAAATGAAGGCTATCAAATGAAAGTAGAAATACCGATGCTGCCTAGCCATTTCCTATCCCCTAATTATCACGGGGACGGGAGCAGGCGAGTTAAAGCAGCCAGGGAGTTAAGGGAAGCGGCCGGCCATTGCGCCTTAGTGGAGCGGAAAAGATGGCTGGATTACCACGAAAAGGCAGAGCTATCAATTACCTTTGTTGTCCGTGATGCTCGGTATTATAAAGACCCTGATGATGCCCTGGCTTCTCTTAAGCCAGCTATTGATGGCTGTGTTGATGCTGGGGTTATCACCGGTGATGACGGCGAACATTTGAGCTACCGGCTACCCATTATGTATGAGATAAACAGGGAAAAAGCACCGATGACGATACTAGATTTTAAGGAACTGTGATGAGAATAAATCTATTGACGGATGCCCCCAGGCATAATCTGGCCTTAATGAAAATATCGGCTTATCACAAGGCAAAAGGTGATGAGGTGACGCTAAATATGCCACTGGCGCTCTGCGACCGGAGTTATGCTTCCTGGCTATTCACTTGGAGCGCTTGGTATAGGGCCGATGCGATGGGTGGCACCGGCTACGATGGTGGTATCACTCGGCTACAGGAGGAGATACAGAGCCAGAAGCCAGATTACAGCCTCTTCCCCAAGCTTGATTACTCACTGGGCTATACTTGGGAGTGGTGTCCGAGGCAGTGTCCTTGGTGCGTGGTTCCGATGAATAAGCCACCCAGGGAGCACCAGTCCATATATCAGTTCCTGAATCCGTTTTTCAGCAAAATATGCCTCCTCAATAACAACACATTCTCCGATCCTCAGTGGAGACAGACCTTCTTAGAGATATGGGATGCCGGCCTCGAGGTTATTGACCAAAATGGCTATGACCTGCGTCTCCTTGACAAGGAGAAGGCCGAGGCTCTGAAGAAGACTCGGTTTGTGGGACCGATCTATTTCTCCTGGGATCAGATAAAGGATGAGGTCGAAATCAGGAAGGGCCTCGAGACAATCAAACAAGTCGGGCTCAACAAGCATAAGATGCGAGTGTATGTGCTTGTTGGCTATCCTGATGGCAAAGGCATAAGCGAGTCTGATATTCATCGCTGCCAGGTGATAGCCGACCACGGCATTGATCCCTTCGTGATGATTTACAATAACTCGACTGATCCCCAGCTCCGGTGGTTCCGGTGGCTGTGCAACTGGAGCTTTGCTTGGCGGAAGCTGGGCTTTCAGAAAGCGTGGGAAGAAGGCTATCGGCCGGAGAAGCGACACCGGGTGCGCACCTAGTTAGGAGGTAGTGCAAAGCTACTTTCATTTCCCTACCGACTCCCTAGAGCTAGGCGTATTCTGGTCAAAAAGGGTTATGGCGTAACCTTTTTACTCTAGCTGGGCTATCAACTCATCTAAATTCCACTCAAGATTTATTTTATCCTGAAATTGCCTGACTTCACCCTGCCTCTTCATTCTAGCATCCTCGTATTTTGAGAAGGCATCTTCAGGCAAGTATTTTAGGATAGCCTGTTCCACCAATTCCTCGGCTAAATCCGGGCGAATCACCAAAGCATTAGCCTCCACCTTTCGCTCGCCAAATTGGGCGATGTAATCCCGCACATATTGCTTCTTTAGGTCAGGCGGTCTGCCGCTAGCCGATATTAGGTTATCTATCCAGGTTAAATTAGCTTCCATAATCAGGTTATAGTTCAAACCAAAGCGGTCTACTATTAAATCTGCCGGTTCCCAGCTTGTGCCTAGAGCTATATCCCAGAAGTTACTTTTTAGAGCCTCACTAATTTGAAGACCGGTTGGGTCGTGGTCGCCGCAATAAAGCAAGACTGGTGCTTTGCCCGCCTCTTCCCAAAACCTAAATCGCTTTGCCATTTCTGCCCGTTGAAGGATACTATACCAGCCCCGGCTGGTAGCTATGGGGATATGGTATTTCCTGGTTACATTGCCAAATAACTGCTTTAAGTCTATCTTCTCTACAAGCATCTGGATATAGACCGGCTGGGCTTCCCAGAAGGATACGCCCTCGTAGAAATTGTAGCTTTTCTTAATAGTCTCAAGGCAGCCTATCAAATAGTCTTTAGGATCCCGCTGGTCTATCCTTTCCAATCCATCAAAGGCCCTAGCCGCCTCTTCCAAAACGAAAGCTATCGGCAAAACGCCTAGCTTGCGAGCCTCGTTAATAAAACCCTCGCAGTTGTCAAATTCCGATTTATCAATAACCCCAAACCCCTCAAGTAAATAGCACCACCCTCTACTAGAAGCCTTTTGCCGGGCCAACTTGGCAATATCCTGTATTTGCGAAGCCATTAGCTCAAGTTCGGCTAAATAGGCTTCCTTTTGCCCTGCCTTCGGTCTTCCCCTTATTTTGGTCGGTAGTTTAACTTTCATCTGTGACCTCCCTTCTTCTTTTACTCTTTGCGAAGACGAAGCAAGCCTCGGCTCTCTTTTGTTCCTTCCTGGCTCGCCTGGCATAGGTTTTGCCAATAGATTCCCATTGGTCGGCTGTTAAACCATCGTATATCCTTTCGGCGATTCCAGTTGCTATTAACTCTTTTAGCCATTCCTGATTTTGCCTTTCTTTGAGTGCCTTCCTGCCTAGCCTTCGGATTTCCCTGTCGTGTTTCTCCTGCGCTTCTAGTAGCTCTGCTCTCATTTGCCAACCCCCTTAATAAATCTACTCAAGACTAACATTTTTTAATTCTACTTGTCAAGCGGTTTTTATAGTGTAAACACCTGCTTTTAACTGACTAGCACAACTGTTCTGCCCCTAGAATTGAATTCTAGGAGGGTAAAATCCTTTTTGAATACTCTAGCACCTACCCTCTCAGGCGTGGGCAAGGGGTTGCATAGTGTAAACAACTCTGATATAATGCCAGGTGAGGGTGTTTACGCTATGGTTAAAGGTAGGAGCACAAAGGTAGTCGGGGTTAGAGTGCCAGATAGTGTTTACACTAGAATAAAGCTATTGGCTGACAAGCAAGGGCTGACTGTTTCCGAGTGGTGCAAGGTCAACCTGGCCCGGGCTGCCGGGCTATTGCCTGATGGTAGGGTTAGGTCTCACCACGAGAAGCGTTAACACTATGAATTGAGAGGGGGTTAAAGTGTATCGGTGTGATTATTGCGGTGCTAGAATTAGCAATGGCTCATATCAGGCGATTGTTCTTCAGTTGGCAGATACCGAAGAGGAGAAGGACTTTCATTTTTGCTGCCGTAGATGTAGGCGGGCTTTTGCCCGGCGCTTGACAAAAGCGATGGGTAGGGTGGGTTTTGATTTGGTGCTTAGTAAGCTTGGCCGGGCTGATGCCTGATGGTGGGGTTAGGACTCATCACAAAAAGTGTTAACACTATAAAGGGGGGGGGTGAGCTGTGGCTGAAAAAGAGAAGCAACTTAAGGTCGGGGACCGGGTGACTCTTTTGGGGAGGAAAGGCACAGTAGTGCGGGTCAGCAAGTCCGTTGTGACTGTGAAGTGGGATAAAAAGAATAAGGGGGTGAGCTGTGGCCAATAAACTGACTAAAGAGTGGTATCAGAGAAAAGTCCTAATGTTCTTTTGGGGGTGGGGGCTGTTCGCCCTTGGATTTATTCTCGGTAAGTTCGTATTCGCCTGAGAGTTAAAGGAGGGGCATATTGAGCGAGCCACCAGTGCTGAGAAGTCCAAAGAATAAGAGCGAGCCAGTCAAGGTGAGAAACCCAAAGCAGTAGAGCGAGCCACAGGTAGGGAGAAAACCACCAAAGATGAGCGAGCCAATAATAGAGAGTAACCCAATAAAGATGAGCGAGCTAGGAGCTGCGAGAAACCCACTAAAGAGGAGCGAGCCATATAAGTAGAGAAACCCAGTCAACTAGAGCGAGCCAATGGACGAGAGAAACCCACCGATGGCGAGCGAGCCAAATATTATGAGAAAACCAAAGAAAATGAGCGAGCCACGGCTAGGAACTAAACAAAAGAAGAGCAGGTGTATAGGAAGTTCAAGGTAGGATGAAGGTAGCGCTTTACGCAAGGGTTAGCACCGACGATAAGGAGCAAAACCCCGAGACCCAGCTTTTTGCCCTGAGGACCTTCTGCCAGGATGCTGGCTGGGAGATTTACCAGGAATATATTGATTATGCCCGGGCCAAGGACTATAAACATCGTGAGGCTTGGCAGCAGCTCCAGAAGGATGCTCGGCAGCACAAGTTCAAGGTAGTGCTGGTGTTCAGGCTTGACCGGGCTTTCAGGTCGGTTCGGGAATGCGTCAACTTGGTTGAGGATTGGTATGACCGGGGCATAAGGTTTAAGTCCATAGCCGAGGATGTTATTGACACGACCACGGCCCAGGGCCGGTTTATTTTGCAGATTATGGCAGCCATCGCCGAGCTGGAATCCTCAATTATCGGTGACCGGGTGGCCGCCGGAATGGCTCGGGCTAAGGCTGAGGGTAAACATATCGGTCGCAAATTGTTGGATGTTAGTGTTATCAGCATTTGTGACGCACTATGGAATAGCTCTACGGTCAGGGCGGCGGCGGAAAGGCTGCATTGCAGCCGATCATACATTTATGCGGAGCTGGCGAAGTTTGGGACCACCCCCAGGGATGTCATTGAGGGTAGGTGGAAACCGCCAGCTAGGCCGCTGAAAAGTCAGCCGGCCAGATTGAAAACAAGCCAAAAATCGGGGTAGGCTTTATAACAGTGGCCGTTTTGGGCTTACCGATAATGTCAGAAATGATTTCTTAAATAACAGAAACTTTAGCCTTAGTAAAGCCCTAAGTAAGTCCAACTTACAACCTTATCTTTATCTACAAAATCCCAAAGGTTCGGCTTTGACACCGGGTCTGGGACCCAAGAGATAATCCTCGTGGTGCCATCAGTGAATGTTACTCTATAGTGATACTTCATAACAGGCTCAGGAAGCGGAGGTGCTGCTTCTTTAATAAAGTGGGCAGTGACAGAAGTGGTGCGGCACCCTCTCGGATGCACTGGGTTCGCTGTGCTTTCCCAAGTGCTACCATCAGGTCTAATGCCGGTGAATTTATCAAATGACCAACCAGAATTGGCAGTAGCCGTGACATCAATCATCTCTCCATCATCATAGAGTGCCTTAGACGGACTACGCCTAACTGACCCACCTGAGCTGGGGCTGGCAGATACGCTTAGGGGGCACTGTTTGAGTGCTACCTTTCGGAAGGCAGCTACCACCCACCAATCTGCATCCATTGTTATTTGTATGGTGGGCGATGTGGACCCAACGCCGGGATAGGGCGGCCAACCTCCCCAGTGGTCAAACTCGTATCCCGAATAGGGATGAGCGGTCAAAGTTACCTTCTCGCCGGCTGAGTATGTAGCCTTGCTCGGTGATTTTGTAACATAGCCAGCCCCAGGTGGCTCAATAGTAACCTCTAAAGTGTATTCCACTGCGATTCCGATTATTATATCCTCAGCAGCCCGGTAGGCTTCAAGCAGTTGGTCGTTTGAGAAAATATCAAGGTAGACCGGATAAGTCCCTTCCACAGTAGGCACTTCTGTTGAGAAATAGATGTTCTTTGTTTTACCTGCTTCAATATTGAAGAAGACCTTTCCCGTGCAGAGCATTCCTGGTTTATTTAAGCAAAGTCTAGCGCTATAGGGCAGAATAGAGCTAGTAGGATTTAGTAGCTCGGCGACAGCGGTTTGAACTGACCCCGGCGTGAATGCTGGGTTATGCCTACCTAGCCACTGGAGATTTTTAAGTATAACCTGTGTTTTCATTCTTTTTTCTTTCGCTGGTTCTTTCCTATTGGTATCCAAGGTGCCAGGTCTAGCCCTAGATAGCTGCCAACGATGACCAGCAAGATAATGCCACCGATAACGCAGGCGAGGACGACTAGCCCGGTCATTAGTGCCTGGATTGCTTTCACGCTCATTTAATCTCACCCCCTAGCCTCAGTCCCTTGAGGACTGCTTATTTCTTCTCCAGTTTACTTTTGTCCAGCTTCCAGCCCTTCTCTTTCTGGATGCCTCGTAGCTGGGGAAGAATACCAGCCAGCCAGTTATGGACGACTTCATCAGCTTTTACTTCTACCTCACACCAATCTTCATCAAAATTATACTTAAAGGGCGTATCCGTATATTTACCCTGCAATACTTCTTCTGGCGGATTAGGCAAATCATACAGCGAAATCGGCTGCACGGGACTATCCGAGTCGCCGATTGGCGGGTCTTTTGACAGGAGCGTTCCGTAAATTGGTAGCCTGTAATGCTTTATCATCTCTCCTCTTTACGCTGGGTCTTGATTAGTTGTGGATATCGTTGCCCTATACATATCATAGCAAAATTGGAAGTCAGAGAGCCTCGCTCGCATAGTTGAACCATCTCCCATTTTAGCATAGCCTTGAATTAAATCATTTGCCACCCAAGCTATACCCGAAAAAGTTTGGCTACAGTCTTTAGTGGTGGTGGTAGTATACTGCGTTCCAATAGCTATTGCATTGCGGTAAAGCTTGCCATATGCGACTTCAGGGGGGAGTCCGCTGTGTAGTTGGTAATTAATGCGGATACTGCCTAAGAAGGTTCCATTCAATTTTATTTCTTTTAGCTTTACCCAGGAGTAACTGTAAGTGAATTTCTGGGTAGGATTATTAGTTCTCACAGTCGCTGACGCCGTCCACGAATAAGTGCCTGTCTTTCTCGGGGCGGCGACAGAGTAGAAGGTCTTAGGGGCAAGGACTTCGCCTACAGCAGCATCGGCATCGCTAACATCAACTCCAGCAGCGTTTCCTTGTGGTGGATACATTAAACTGCTCCCCCAATCTCATCAATCAGGAGACGGTTTATGGTTCCAGTGGTAACACTGTATCCGATGTTTACGCTATCCCCCGTTCTCCAGGGCACATCAAACATATAGGCGGCACCAGCGACAAGGTCGGTCCCAGAATTTAAGTCCTCGGTAACGGTTACACCCCCTATGGTCCTGGCTACCCTTAAAATTCCAGTAACAGAAACGCAGGCATAAATCCTTAAGTAAGAGGGCGAATTGGTCGGCTCAATATCAGAGCCAAGCCAGTTAGCCTCGGCTGCCGGCAGGGCGGTATTGAAAAGGTCTGCCTTGGCTATGGGGATAAGTTTTGAAATACTATCTTCGGTAGCTGGATTTATTTGCTCGTCAGCTATATTCTTTTGACCTATAGGGGCAGTAATCTTTTTTACTTCTTCTATAGGCTCACTTGCGGTTACGGTCTTAGGAACTTTACCAGCCATCTTATGCTCCCTTGCCTACTGCCCAGCCTTTCACATAGTAACCAACTTCCTGGTCTACTTCCCCGGTATTGCTAATCACTAGCTTAATCTCGTGGTAGGCATCCTCTACTGCCTTCTTGCCGAAATCAAAGCTAGCTTCATTAAAATCATAGTAGCTTCCCGCAAAAAACCACTCGTAACTAACATCAGTGCGGGCATCAGCATATAGCTCACTCACCTTAATTCGGAAGCTTCGCCAGTTAAGGAGAAAGGTAACCTCAAGGCTAGTCCCGGCAGTGATAATATCAGTATCGGCAGCAAAAAAGCGGATGCTTTCCCTCTCCGGGTAGTTCTCAGCCACCCTCTCCAAACTGCCAGCAATCCGCTTTAATAATTCTAATTCCTCCGTCATAATTTGGTAACCACCTTCTCAATCTTCTCAATAGCCGGGCTATCAGTAGGCTCTATTGCGTGAACTACTAATTTATCACCCTTCTTGCGGTCCGGGTCTTTAGCCCACGCCAAGACCTCTTCCTTAGTCTTTTTAGGCATAAATCACCCCCTTAAGGCTTATAAACCAGTCTCGTGGACCCTGTAGGCTATCTTGGCGTGTATCGGGCTATCCCCTCCAGTTGGGTCAGCAGTTCCATCTACCGCCAGAACTAGAGCTGCATTAACCACAGGTGTTACATTGGTGGCAAGTTTCATTAGAAGGCGTAACTGGTCTGCCACCTGGTCAATGAAGCCTACTGAGGCTAAGTCCACTGTTACTGATGCCCCGCTGGCATCGGTATAATGGACAGCAATATTGCCAACATTAGTCGTGCCGTAGGCAGCAGATACATAACCAAGGGCAAGTTCCAGTGAGATAAGCTCTAAGACCTTACCCGCTCCCGGCGCTGCCACCAGCTCTTTCGGTGTGGTATAGAGGTCTAATATCTCAGCTGTTGAGATTTCAACTTCAGCATACCGAATTAAAGCCTCATAAAGAACACCCCCCTCATCAGGGGTATGTCTATGGTCTGCCAAATCCATAACTTACCTCCTTCTTATAGCCAGCTAATACTTAGAACAGTGATTGCAGCAGCCAAACCTCTCACAGTAAAACAATCGTGGAAATCGTAGTGTTTCCCGTGAACTATTACCCAGGCATCAAAAGGATTATCCGGTTGAGCCGGAAAATCTTTAGAAAGGGTGCAAGTCATCTTAAGCGTTGACTTCCCTGGGGGACAATCAAATGATGCAGTCCACGGGGAATTTCCAAAATCATCGTGCCATATTGTGTGGCTGCCAATTCCTAATTCAAAGGGCAGGATTCCAGCACCACCCTCATTTTCAATAGCAATAAAGGCAGTAAAATCATCCCCTTGAAATTTAGTAATAGTAGGCGCTTGCGGTGAACCCTCAAAGCCTAGACCTATCACTTTTACTTCAGGAGCGCCTTGCCCTTGGTCTTCATCAGGAATAGGTTCACCAGGGTGCTTTGCCTCTATATGAGCAATAAGCTCCGCTTTTGTTCTAAAGGCTTCATCACAATATGGGCATTTATGGGGCTTATAGAGGAAGAAGAAGGCAATAAGTCCTATTAGTATTAATGCCCCAGCACCTTTAGCTACTTCTTTTTTCTTTACCTTCTCTTGCTCAACGACTTCAATTTTCATCCTTCCCTCCTTTTAGGCTTTGGAACAGCAGAAAGCACTAATAGAGCTATCAGGGCTATCGCTCCCCACTTAACTACCTCCCCTACCTCTTTCACTACTTCTTCCGGTGCTTCCAGTCGGATGAACATAGTTAGGGCTGCTATCAAGAAACCGCTAATTAAAATCAATAGCCAGTGAGCCTTAATAAAAGCCAAAACAGCCATCCACCAAACCGGAGAGGCAGCTTCCATCTCAACAATAACCCTTGAAGCCCCCTCAGAATGAACATCCTTCACTACCATACCTTTAGTCTGGGCTTGAAACAGGACTTCAATACCGGGTAGATTGAAGAGATAAGCAACCGGCAGCGTTAGGTCAATAATAGCCCGAACCGGCGTGCCGTGTGGCAAGCTAAAGTCGCCTACTGTAGACTCCAGTTTCCCTATAGCCGTGCCTTCAGCAATCGTTACATAAGCCATAGTAGTTAAACCTCCTATGGCTTATGATGCACTATAAGCTGAATGAGCAATCCAGATGTCGCCAGTAGTGGTCAGAGTGGTAAAGCCAAGCAAATCAATCCCGGGCAGTCTTCCCCTCAAATCCAGAGCAACATCACCAGCTATCTCGCCCCAATCTATGCGAGCAATACCTGATGGCAGGCTAGGAAGCCCATATTTAGCCTGTGCCCGACTCAGCAGGACTGTCCAACTCTCACGGAAGGCAACGATATTCTCCAATGCCTTGATATAGCCAACCTCGCTTACATCATCATCAGAGCGGACATCGGCCTCTGCGGCTGCTCCGTCGGTAACCATAAGGTTAGTTTTTCGCAGGATAGAGCCAGCAGGCAGTTCTCGCCGCAATCCTATCTCACCAACAACGGCGCCAATATCCACCTTCTCCCAGCGGTTATTGGGCAGGAGAAGACTTGGCCGCACAGCGTTATATTGCTCACCAGCTAAAACGACAGCCGGGGTTACTGTGATTTCACCGGTAAGAGCGGTAACATCAGCGCCCAAGACAGTTATAGCCCCCCAGGTAACCTCTAAAGCTAGTTGCCCTAGCTCTACTGCTGGAATACCACTCACCGGGTCAAAGGGATTAAGTGGATTAGGGCCGAAGTGTATTTGGAATAAGGCATAGGCATCTACACCGGTTGTGGGGGTATCCATTCTGGCTTGACCCTGATACTGGAGATAGTTCTTCCAATAAAGCTGACGACCATCACCGTAGGCATCCCAAGTATGACCCTGACCATCACGAATGGCTAAACCCTTGATGATTCTTGCCATACCATCTTCTCGTATGGAGCCAGTAAAGGTGGCATTAAGCCTGAGCAACAGGTCAAGGTGCGTTATCAGCCCGGTTCTCTCCAGGGCCAGACTGCGTGTAGCACTGGCTGCATAGGGTAATGTTTGAACTAAAGGAACTCGTTTTGTGGTCATTATCTACTACCTCCTATCGCTAGAGATGTTCTCAGAGTAGTCATAGCATCAGGTGGCTGGTGCCCATTGCCGCCGGTTGAATGCTTGGACTCGGATGACTTTTGAGAGGATGGGCTTAAGCTTTCCTTGGAACGAGAGCCAGCACTTGAGCCTTCCCCTTCCTCCTCCTCTTTCTTCTTGAAGAGGTCTTTAATCCACTCATCAATAGGAACAAGGCTTCGGATAGCTTCCCAAGCTAGGAACAGGGCAGCGGTATTGGCAGCCTTGG
>JABUBM010000227.1_pt1 | contig 13376 bp, 14 predicted proteins | sample 7240321 | NCBI WGS metagenome assembly JABUBM01 (sample SAMN07256344, study PRJNA390944) | subsurface metagenome | isolation source: Methane hydrate marine sediment | place: Pacific Ocean: Eastern North Pacific, ODP site 1244 | collected 2002
ATCCTCACAGCTTGCGTCATTTGTTGGCAACACGATGGGCAGATATGGGTCTCGATGTGAAGAAACTCCAGGTGCTACTTGGTCATGCAAGCATAGCCACTACCATGGAATATGTTGATTCTAATTTTGAGCAACTGCGATCCGAATACGAAAAATTATGGGGAAGGGAAGAAGATGAAAGAGCAGAAACCAAGGATTAAGAAAACAAAGAAGCCAACCAGTGAGAGGAAACTCAAGAATCCTCCCATGCAAATAACCGGTTTTTGGGGACGAGGCGCCAGTGAGTATCGGCCCGGCATCTTTTCAAGACGTTATTTTATTGAGCATGGCGAAGCCTGTGCTGCCGATGTCTTCCGTGAATTGAGGGATGACTTAGAACGCATAAACAAGGAGAGGATCGAAATAGGTGATAAACCTATCAGAGGAGGTACCTATAACTCGTTTGCAAAGTACTGGCATTGGTTCAAATTACTCGGCTTAATCGAGCCTGTCGATAGGGCGGAGTCAGCTATATACGACTTCCTAGAGGAGCGGGTGTTCTACAGATTAACCGATAAGGGCAAAGCTGAAGTAATTGCCTGGGAAGACCCGGTGAGGGCGGCACACCCGGAGTTTGGCTAAACAATGTTCTTATGATATTACAGGCGGAGAAAACTCAACAGTAACACAATACTGTTTAATGGAGGCTCAAATGAGTGAACAGATAAAAATGAACTTGGCAATATGCGAATGTTGCGGAAATCCCGTAGCAGTTTTGAGTGGTGGTTATTTAAAGCCAGAGGAATTAGCCTCCTTTGACCTGAAACAGGAATGTTCAACACCGGAACCTGGTATAAGGATACATGAGTTCAAGAACCCTGCTAAGGCTAGGGTGAGATTTGCTGAATACCTTAAAGTTTTCTAGTTCATGGAAAACACTTAATATTTAGCCTCGGAAGGCAAGAATTGGTGGAAAAAATCGAGCGAGCGAGCGGAAATTTCCATTAAAAATTCCAGCAAAATAGGGGTTATTAACCCCTATTTTTGATGTTCTTTATTCGCTATAATGGCGGTTTTACTGAACCTAAAAATTTTCCGGGGGATTAGATTAATGAGGTTCGGTATCTTTAGTTGGTTCGGAGACTTCACACTCAAATGCTTCTTACCAATTACACCGATGGAGCACCCTGGCTAAGCAAGGCATCGGCTTCTCTAAGCGTATTCAAAGCTTAGTCACAACCACCGATATTTATCCCAGTTTAAAATAGAAATCAATACGCCCACGTAGTCATCGGGATGTTTGATTGTCTTGTACTATGACCAGACTTCCCAAAAGGAGTCCGTAAGCATCCTACCGCAGAAAGATCTGCAAGCGGTTTAGGAATTCGCCAGTAGTGATGTTGGACAGTGTTCCGGTGTCGTCTCCTTTTTTGCTTTGAAGCTAAATCGCCTAACAAGTATGCTCCCACATGCTACTAAATATTGCTATGTTCTTCTGAGAGGATTAGCATAGAGATTAGCAAAAATATTAGTTATGTGAATATCAGTTCATCACTTTTTAAGTTACTCTAAGATGCATAGATACAGCTTCTTATTTCAAAAATCATATTATTAACGTCGTTGTCTGCATTAATCTTCTCATTGGCTTTCTTCCATGAATAAATAACGGTTGAATGGTCTCTATTCCCCAAAAGATAACCAATCTCGGCAAAGGACAACTCAATATCCTCCTTGAGGAGATATGCCGCTATCTGTCTTGCAAAAGAGGACCTCCCGTCTCTCCTTTTCCCGGTCAGTTCTTCAACAGCGATTCCAAAATAACCCGCTACTGCCGACAATATTTCTTTAGGATTAACAGCTTTTGGGAATTCGCCTCTTCGATTGTATTCTCGCTCCAACAAATATTTCGCTATGTCGATGTTAGGTATCTTATTATATTTCCTTTTCAAAGCTATGAAATGTTGAGTTAATCCCTTAAGCAAATGTCCATTTGTCTTCAACCTACCTACTAACATCCTGGCTATATCCTCTGGGATATACCAACCTCTCTCTATTGACTTCAACTTTAAAATTTTAGCCCAAGCTAATGCATTAGGTATTTCCATTCGTACGACTGGCCCTGATCTTATCTTGTTTTTCGTTGACTCACTAAAATGCTGTATAGATTCTGGAGACTTTCTGCTTGCCATAGTAATTATCTTTCCGTTATTGCAATATTCTTCGATGATCCTACAAAACGTAGCTTGTATATAATCGTCTGCTCCCAGATAATCAATATCATCAATAATTAGTAGGTCGAAAGACAGCAAGTATGCCATTAATTTTTGTACTTGATTTTCTTCAAGTGAAAGCTTAATTTTATTTGATAAAGACAGACCATCTTCGATAATAACACCCATTCTATTATCTAATGCAGCATTTCCTATACTTTGTAAAAGATGAGTCTTACCGGTACCTTCTGATGAATATATGTAAAGGGGATTTATAGAGCGCCAATCACTCTCAATTACTGATTTTGCCAATATATAGGCCTGCATATTAGACGAGTCTGTATAGAAAGACGAGAATGAATAATTCGCATTTATTGCTCTATAGTAATCCTTGGTTTCGCCTCCTATCCTGTAATCATAATTTCTAGAGTATTTATCTGGATATTCTACTTTGTCCCCCTCTAAGAAGAAAAAAGAAATAGGTTTATTTAGAAAGTTTGAAAGACGGACCAAGTTTTCCAGCTGAATACGCCTTTTCCCTTGTTCATAATAACAATAAGCCGTTGAATTGTTTATTCCAATGGCCTTCGCACAGTCTCTCTGTGTAAGCCCAGCCTCGGTTCTAGCTTCTCTCAAACGCTGCCCAACTATCTTGGCAAAGGAATCTCTTTTCATGTTCATTCACTCCAATATATTATTGAACACAATTATTTATTCGCTTGAGTCTCCAAACTTTCTATAATCTGCCAGGATTGTTCCTGACTGATTGTCTTCTCTTCTTCCCAGAGAGCCTGATCCCATATCTCCAGATAGGTGTTGGCTCCGGTAACGACGACGGCTTCCTGAATTTCAGCGTACTCGCGCAGTGGTAGTGGCAGGGCCACTCTACCTTGTCCGTCAATGTCAACATTGAAAGCGGTGGCAAAGATGGCCCTATTCAGCCTCCTCATTTTACTGGGGGTCAGCGGCCCACTGGTAAGGGAAGTGGCCAGCTTGCGCCATTCTGGCAGCGAATACACGTTGATGCATTTTTCCGCTGCCGGAGACAGGACCACGCCGTCCTTCAGTTCCCGGCGGAATCGGGGTGGTATAGCCACTCGACCTTTTTCATCGATTCTGTAGTCAAATTCCCCAAAGTACATGTTTTTCCACTACCTGACAAAAACTACCACTTTTTACCACTTTTCACCACTTACCAACATAGTATATCCAATAAATAAACATAAGTCAAGTATTTATCAACAATTAATACACGATAACTAAAATAATATTGACAATTTGTTAATTATTAGTATATAATTCACATATTAAATTGACACATGGTTAGAATTTACTCTGCTACTACTTCGACCTGGAAAGGGGTATGAAAAGCAAAGACAGATTTATCATCCTGTTATTAACTCGATTAATAATGTCGCTAGTAGTAGTAATACCAGCGTTATACGTCATATTGTCACCATCTTTCGCCGATGACCAAATCAAATGGGCGGTTGGAATTATCGGTGTAGTTCTCGGATACTGGCTTAATATCAAATTGTAGATTAATGGCTTTTAGCTAAGTAAACGTTCTTATCAGTTATCACTTTATATATGGCTTTCCCGACGTCCTGTTAGTAGGGTAAGACGTCCTATTCAGCACCATGACACCGCTTGTATTTCTTGCCACTACCACACGGACAAGCATAATTGCGATGGGTTATCGCGAAATACCAGATACTCTCCGGTATTATAGTACCCTTGTTATCCTTTCTTGGTAGACCATTTTCGTAATTCTCCTTTTCAACGTCCTCTTCAAGCGCACCGCCGTCAATTCCTTCTTGCTTACTCGCCTCACCTGTTACTACAGGTATTGCCTTTCTCACTGCCTTCGGCTGCTCTCGCTTAATCCAGTAAAGGATATCCGAAGGTAAGCTATAAAGGAGTAAAGTCAAGCACAATGAATGAAAACGTATGTTTGCTATTGACAAAGACATACATAATATTGTATGCTTTAATGTAACGAAGACATACGGAGGTCATATGAGGTTAGGAATAAACATACCAAGCAGTTTATATAAAAGGATGGATCCGATTAAACAAAGGGTAAATATATCCCAGATATGTAGAAATGCTATTGAAGAATGGGTAAGTGCATACGAACGCTCAATGGAAAAGGTGAAGCAAGGTGGTATAGAGGAAGTAGTCGACGAACTTAGGCGAGCGTGGAAACCTTATGAAGTAGATTGGCAGGCGATTGGGCGCGAGGATGCCCGAATATGGGCACAAAAAGCCACACCGGAGCACTTTGAAATTTTTGCTCATAACTTAAAAGTCGGTAGAGGTCATGGAAGGACACCGGGTGTCTGGATGGCTCCTATCTTGCCTGATACACCATTTTACGGCGAAAGGCAGGGTGAGCATAAGGAATGGTTTATACAACAATATGAGTGGGACTTGGATGCGAATCCACATCTGAAAGCACAAGAAGAATATGAACGAGGATGGACCTCTTATCTGATCGCGATACTGAATATGGCAAAACAAGATACAGGTAATGAAAAGTAGAAACCATATATTAATAAGGAGTGTCGCACCCTTTCGCTTTTTCCTTTCAATGAACTTTTCTCCACTTCTCTTCAATCTTTGCGGGATCTCTCTCTGTTCCGTTCATTATATTATCAAGTAAATCTGTCGCAACGTTAGTAGCATGTCTGATTGGGAGAATTATCTTAAGAAGGATTACTATGAGAACAATGGCAGCAAGAATGACAACGAAAACTGTTGTCCAAATATTATCAGTGGTAATTCTAACCAATATAGCAATACTGGCAACGAGCATAAATGACCCGAATCCTATGACGTTGCTAGTGTTGGAATGCTTCTCACTACTCAAAAACGATATCCAGTCACTTATTGAAAGCTCACTATTTTTCATGGTCGCCCTCCTTATTTTTTCAGCAATACTTCCAAGGTTTCCTCTTTTCTCCCTGTCCCCTCAGGGTGTCGCTTCATCCAAGTCCTCTACCTGCTGCTGGCTCGCCTTTTCCTCGGCAGCTAATTCCCTAGCCTTTTTGAAGCCGCTGTCTGTTAACTCGTATAGAATCCCAGTCTTATAAACAACATAGCCACGCTGACGAAGTTTTTGTAATGCTGTAAAATATGTGGCAGTAATTGCAGGGTCGCTCTGAGTGGCAGGGAAAGCTTGGCCTCCCGCCTTTATCCATTTTCCTTCATTAAGCACCATACGGTAGAGTTCGCCATCCTCGGCAGCAGCAATGAGTAATTCCCTTTCCTCAGCATGCAGTTCTTTCATCATGATAACCTCCTTTATTCTTTATTTTGTTCTCGTGCCCTCAGGGTGTCGCTTCATATCTAACCCCTCTACCTACTGGACAAACCTTAATACAGACACCACAGGCTAGGCCCTTATTACGTAGATTAGTCCAGTTTATCCAGCATTCTCTGACATTGGTTTTACCATCAAGGTTTACGGCTCCTACTGGGCAAGCGTCAACACACTTGCCACAGCTATTAGATGTCTGTTTCCCCAAGCAGATTTCCTTTTTCATCTCTTTAGTGGGGGGCAAGGGAGCCTCTGTGATTATGCTGATCCACCTCTGCCTTGATCCGTAGTCCGGGGATAAAACTACTCCACAAACTCCCATTTTACCTAATCCGGCTGCGACGGCTGCCGCCATGTGGTTGAAACAAGGCACGAAAGTCTCGTATCCAGCGTTGTATTGTTCCCAGAGAATGCCGTAGCTGTCTGTTTCAGGAAAGGTCATGCTTCGGTAACCCTTGTCCTCCAGCCACTTGACCAGCTGGTAGGCACCCGAGTTCAGTACCTCATTGACGGTGTCATAGTGCTTGCTGTAGATGCCGCTTGGAGTCGTCTGGAGTATCGAGTCAATTATCCTTGTCCCCAAAGCGATGACGGACTTCACGTTAGGCAGGTAGTCTTGGGGCTTGTGCCCTTCTGGCGCTCTTTGAAGTTCAGCACAAAGGGGGCCGGCTACCCCGACTAGGTCAAAAGATAGAGACTCCGCCCTTTTCTTTAACTCTTCCGTGAAGTTCATCCTCATGGTAGCCTCCTATATGTTACTCCTGTTCGCGGGTCTTGTACCCTCCTGGACAAGCGTCTTGCCCGTGCCTGTGAGGAGGGAACAGAAGCCCAATCGCTCCCCTTGCTTTATCTGTCCCTCAGTGGGCAGACGCCTTGCCCTGCTAGAGAGGAGCGGGGGGCTGCCTAGCTTATCCGCTTTAGACTTTTAGATTTATAGCCAAATTCCATTTTATCATTTTTATTAAAAAAGTAGTTACTTCTTTTTCTTTTCTAAAGGGTCTTTTGTAAAGGATACTTATTCTGGCAGATATGAAATTTGAAGTAAAAAAGAGGTGATTTGAAGCTAATCTTATCAATCCTGAATTGGATTGCTAGCCTAGCTAGCTAGAGCACCTTAACAATAGAATATGACAGCTAACCCGATAACTAATAAATCAAAGGGGGATTATCATGGACGTTAGTTACCGGAGCATTGCCAGATTACTAGCTCGTGGAATGCCAGTTGAAGGCCAAGAATACACCAGAGTGATTGAAAGCTATATCAAGTCAATTGAAGCTATGCCAGTCGAGCAACAAGCAACATTGAAGGCTAGTTACATCTTCAGCAGCTTAACACCACGAGAAGAGCGCCAAGACCTATTCCAAACACTGGTTGAACAGTGCTTAATAGAACTGGCCAAATATGATGGGCGCATTAAAGACCTAGAGGCATTCTGCTATACAGTGGCAAGGCACAAGGTGGGTGATAAGTGGAAGCAAAAAAAGAAACGTGCCAAGATACTGAACGGCGGTTTTGTTAGCCTCAATAAGGTAGTGCCGAGTACTCATCAGGATGGCGATATCCCAGAGGTAGAACTCCACGAACTGCTAGCGGGCAAGCTAGAATGGACTACTATTCGGCCGACTAACCTTGAGAGTGAGATAAACTCAGAGCTAGACAGTCAAGCGGCATTGGACACCTTACCCGACAGGGTCAAGGCCATCGTTATTAAAAAACTGCTAGACAGTGGGCGGTTATCCTCTTCAGAGTGCAATATACTACATAGGCATATTAAACAAAACGGGCATAAAATCAGAGAGGCATTAAGAGCATAAATAAAGGTTATCGGGTTAGCTACGCAAGGGGAAAGGCTTAATTTTAGGCCTATCCCTTTTTTTTATCAAAGCTAGCGGATGAATTTAGTAACTGAAACCCCCTGTTAGATTAGAGGCTCATACCTAGTAAAAGGCTATCGGGGAAAACGACCTTGTGCCCATCTTGGGCTGGACTCAGGTTGGGGGTCGCAAGGCTTCAAGCTAACTCGATAGTTGGAAGCTAGGCAAACTGTCAAGATTGTGGCCGGACGCTGGGCGTATGGTGCTACGTAGCAACACACTTGACAGGATAAGGCTTCAGTCCCAGTCCTAACCGCTTTGACGGTCAATATGCGGGGAATAGTGAGCCTAAATTCACTCGGGCTAGTATAAGCTGACTTTATACTCGACTTTTGCGGTCGCTAAATGCAACGTGGAGCATAGTCGTGGAGCGCCAACGTTATCGGCGGTCAATCGGCTCGGCAATCAAGTTCGTGGAACGGCTGTGGTGGTAACCCCACCACCAAGAGAACGCAGCGCGGCTGACAGGCTGGAACACGACCCTTCCCTCATCCTTTGTAAGAGGCTCTGGGGGCACGCTGGGCACGTTCCGAGGTGGTTAGCAGGGGCAGTAGCAAGACCCTTAGGCTGTAACCGACCACGGAAGTTTACCGCTTGCCAAAAGTCCCAAGCGGGTTGTCGTTATGGTAGTGGTGCGGACTGTCATTAGGAGTAATCACGAGGCGCAGACCCCCCGTCCCGTTCGACTGGGGAGTGTCTCTCGTGGCACATAGGCCAGTTCCGAGGCTTCGGCTTCGGGGCTGGCCTTTTTTTGTTCCAAAATCCACTTGATGAATGGCGGGGTTATTAGTAATGAAACGCGCGCGCGTATTACGTGGGATGGGCGGCTCGCCTGGTCTCTATTAAGGTAGTGCCTCAAGAGGGGCACCGGTTACCAGGCCGACGACGATCCTCTTTCATTTACCAGGGGGAAGAGGTCAAAAAATAGGTGCGGATGATTTTACTAAGTCAAACCCCCTGTAATAATGGTGGCTCCTTCCGGCACCCAGGGTTGTTTCAATCCCCTTTGTTACTCCCGGGTCCGGACGGGGGCCGCCCAAGAATAAAAAGGAGGTAAAAGAAAGTGGAATTAGAAAAAGTAGTAGGCCTGATATCCGAATCAGCCGGCCGTCTGGTGAAGGCTGCCGAGGAATCCAAGAGAGATGAAAAATGGTGGGCTGCTCTGGCCAAGGAGGACTGGAATCTGATCCAGCTGAGCTGGGAATTGCGCGGTGTAATACTGAGAAGAGGGAAGAGCACAGAGGCGGCATCAGAGCTCAATGGTAAAGCAAGAAAGCAGATTGATGAGATTCTTAAGAAGGCAAAGGAAAGTTGACCAGCCGGCACCGTTTGACTTTCTGTTCAATATCGATAAAAAGGTGCGCCAAGTGTTACGCCTAAAGGCTAGGCGTGATAATTTGAGGTAAAAAAGGAACGATTTTCTATGAGGTCACAAAGTAAGCTTTTGTAGTCTTCCAAGTGTATATGACTCACTTTTCTATCTCCTTCAAAGTTTCTTCCACGGCAGCTATTAGCTCATCAATGGTAAACGGTTTGGGCAGAAATGGTCTGCCTGTTTGCTCCATAAAGAGTTGAGTATCTTCACCTAGCACACTACCAGAGGTAAATATTACCTTACTTATTTGTTTTGAGTGTTGTTCTTTCAACCATTGATAGAGCTCTCGTCCATTCATTAACGGTAGCTTGATATCAATCAGGAAAAGGCTATATTGTCTCTTCTCTATCATGTCTTGAGCTACCTTCCCATTGCCAGCAATATCCACCTCAAATCCTTTACCTGAAAGGACCTTCTGACAAAGCCTACAAATTCCTGGCTCGTCTTCAACCACCAGGATTCTCTTTACTCCCGCAACAGTCCTTTTCATTTCGCTACTCCTGCCCTATCACTACTGGCTGATAGGCAACTCCACGATAAAGGTGGCTCCTTTGCCCAATTCACTTTCGGCGTATATCCTGCCGCCATGCTCGGTTATTATTCCGTAAGAGATGCTTAAACCTAATCCGGTCCCTTTGCCCACTCCTTTAGTAGTAAAGAACGGATCAAGCAAATGCCCCAGATTTTCTTTGGCAATTCCGGGGCCATCATCAGCAAAGGAAGCCCGGATAATATCTCCTGCCCGTTCGGTAGTAATAGTAAGAGTGCCTCTTCCGTTCTTCTCAATCATAAAATGTTCGGCATTGATAATGATGTTTATAAACACCTGTTGCAGCTCAAAACCGTTAGCCGTGATTTCCGGCAGGTCAGGGGCAAAGTGAGCATTGACCTCGATCTTGTTTAATCTCTGTTCGTAGGCACGCAGTTCCAGTACTCCCTGTATCACCTTGTTCACATCCACAGATTGCTTTTCTTGGGGATGCTTTCGGGCGAAGGTAAGGAGATTTTTAACTATGCCGGCAGTACGCTTGGCCTCCCTATTTATTACTTTCAAGTCTTCTTTGACATCATCAGGGAGGTCTTTTTTGCCTAGTAGCAGGTCGGAGAAACCGATAACACTGGTCAGCGGGTTGTTAAGTTCATGGGCAATTCCTGATGACAGTTCGCCGATAGAAGCCAGCCGGTCGGTGACGATGAGCTGCTCCTCCATTTTCATGCGCTGGGTGATGTCTCTGGTAATATGAACCGAAGCTATAACCTCGCCTTTCTCATTGAATATAGGTGATGTAGACATTTCAAGATGCATCCCCAGATGAGGTTCAAAGAATTCCGCCGCAGCCGGCTTTTTGGTTTCAGTTGTTTTTTTATGAGGACAGTTGTGCACAGGCTCGTTTATGCCGTGAACTATTTCATAACAAGGTTTGCCGATAAGATCCGCAGGTTTCTTCTTAAAGACATCAGCAAAAGCCTTATTCACCCTGATAAGCCTGAAATCTTTATCACAAATGAAAACTAAATCGGTAATGGAGTCAAAGGTTGTTCTCCATTCCTCGGCTGCCCGCTTTATCTTTTCTTCGGCCAGCTTTCGCTCGGTGATGTCGCGGACTATCGCCAAAATCGCAATGGGTCGTCCATCAGGCTCACGTATGAAAGTATATCTGATCTCGACCGGAACTATCGAACCATCCTTGCGAATTAACTCCAGCTCCAGCGTCCGTGACCTAGACAGATCCTTCTGTTCCATGTTTTCTACGGCTAATTCTTCCGAAAAAGTCTTCATGGAAATCTCAAACGAGGCAGGGGTAAAGACTGCTTCCATCGGCTTGGCTATGGCTTCCTCAACGCTGTAACCTAACAGGTAGGTAATAGAAGGACTCATGTAGGTGGGACGCATGTTCATATCCACGGTCCAAATGACATCTTTTGCATTCTCAGCGAGCAGACGGTAGCGCCTCTCGTTCTCCCTTAGTGCCTCCTCCGTCCGCTTGCGCTCGGTGATTTCTCGCTGGCTCACTTGGTACAATAAGAAATTTTCAATAATAGGGGCGATCTGCCTGCTTGTTAATTCCAGGAAATCCCTATCCTCTGCTTGATCCCATACATGCGGTGATTTACGTGTTAGGGCTATAATAGCTAAAAGTCCATCGTGACCCTGAACTCCACAATACAGGGTTGGACCGATTTCCTGCAAGGTGTTATCCTTACCGAGCAGAATGGCTGTCGAAATGATTTCTCGCCCAAGGTCCCCAGTGCTTAAAGCGGCACCCCTTTCGACTAGAGCTTTTACTATAGGACTATCGATAGGTAACCTAAGATGCAACACACTTGCCGGGTCACGCCCAACAGCATACTTGGCCTCAAAGTATTTTGCCTTACTATTTTGTAGCAGTAATACAGCATCGTCGGCACTGGTTGCCTTAGTGATGATATTTAGTATGTTAGTCACGCTATTTGCCCATCGGCTCAGGGAGTTATCTACACTAGATAGATCCCTAAGCGACTTATGGTAACGGTATATATTGGGGAAGACGAATTGTGCTAGCTTGTTTGAAAGAAACATTCTTGATGGATAAAATGTGATTGAACCAAAAATAATGACAGTAATTGCAGCTATCAGGTGAGAAGTACCAGTTGTAGTTCCCAGCCATTTCAGGCAAAAAACAACCACAGCAGCGTAGCAAAGCGCCAGCATGAGCGCTATCACAGGTATAGTTAATCGTAGCGGCTGCATGTGAGCTGGCCTTATTATGTGGCTACTTACTACGCCATAAGTAATAAAACTTATGAAAATTAAGTTCGCTGCGATGTCAACAGGGTAAGAGCTAATTATAGTATTGCTCAGTGCACCTAAGCACATTACTATGAACCCCAACACCGGGAAAATAATATGCTTCCTTTCAGAATGTGAAGATTTAATATAAGCTGAGGTGAGGATAGCAAGTGCAACTAATGTAGCTAAACCGGCCATACCCCACATCAAAGGGGCCATAGTCCCGAACTTAACCTCAACAGCCCCATTTGGCAGAAGCCTTGCCTCTTCAACTAGCTTCCCTAAAAAAACCAAAATAAAGATTACGGGAGTCAATAAATAAAATATTCTTACCACCAAATGGACTATTCTTCCGGTTTGTTTAGCAAACTGAGCACTGAAATGCACACCAACAACACCTGTAGATATGCCACAAAGTAGGATCAAGTATATCCAGAATAGCGAGCTTGGAAAAGCAATGCTGTGAAACATGACGGAGCAAAACGTCCACAGTACTATCAGTGCTAATAAAAGATTTAGGGTAAACCGTCCGGCTTCTCGACGAGTAGAGGGTATGACCGCAGTAGCTAACGCAACCGAGGCGAAAAGCGTTAACAACGGTATGCCAATAATCCAGTTAACCATTTACTTGAATATCATCCTTTAGAGAGTTCTAAGATCCTCTGGACTGCTTCTGTCGGGGGCTGCATCCGTTGCTCCTTTACGAATGCCGGGTCTGCACCGGCGGCCACTCTCTCTTGCTGCCAGAGGGCAAAGACTCCCAGCGGCAGCAGGGTTAGGCGAAGGGGACTCCAGCCCAACATTGACTCTAAATCTGCATAAGATGAGTCGTACTTCTTCAAACTAGCGTGTAATCTTGCTTTCATCAGGTCTGGGTTTTCGTTTGTATCAGTTGATATATAGATATGGAGTACAGGATGTTCTTGATCGGCTTCCTTGCTCGCCATCCAGTCCTCATACTTAATCTGGGCATCCTCAAGAGCCAGCCATATAGTTCTCTCATCTATCCTGGTAAAGCCACCCAAATCAATAAGCTTATCTGCCCTCCCTTTAAAGACCCATTGTGGTAGTCTGATTCCAGTCTCATTGTCCTCCAAGGCGACAACGGTAATCAGGTCCTTGGGCCTGTACCTAGCAAGGGCGCCACCGTAGAAGTTTGTGAAGACTATCTCATATACTCGGCCAACTTGCAATTCATTCAAAAGGCAGGTACTAGGCTTGTACGCCGGGTCGTTTAGAGACTTTATAGACTCGCTTTCCGGAATAAATTCAAAAAACCCTAGATATGGCTGAGGGGTCAAGGCTTTGCGATTCCAGCTCTGGAATGCTGGCATACCAAGGAATTCAGTTTGAGCATACATTTCATACGGGCTACTACCCCAGTAATGTATAATCCTTTCCCTAAAAGCTTCCAGGTCCATGCCGGCAACAAAACACAATTTCAGCTTCCACAAATCTCTTGGTACCAGCGGCCTGCCAGCGAGACGACTTTTTACCATACCCTTGAGCATTCGGAATAGCATTCTGGGCGGAGGCATGCCTTGGGCTGATTTCCTCCGTTGTCCCAATTGCTCCCCTACTCTCACCAAAACGCTGGGAAGGGCGAAAATAATATCCATCCCTGCTTCCAGAGCCATCCGAAACCCTTTTGCCGAGCGGGAAGGAAGATCGCTAAGCTCATATTCCTCATCCATAGGCGGTATGAGGCGGAATCGGCATCTCTCTGATACGTGTTTGATCGTGAACCCGGAAATGTAGGGGGGTGGTGGTGCAGCTGCAAAGAATTTATCCCCTCGCCTAACTGAGAATTTTCCTCTACCTGTGGCGGTGGCAATGGCCAGCATA
>JABUBM010000228.1_pt1 | contig 13335 bp, 11 predicted proteins | sample 7240321 | NCBI WGS metagenome assembly JABUBM01 (sample SAMN07256344, study PRJNA390944) | subsurface metagenome | isolation source: Methane hydrate marine sediment | place: Pacific Ocean: Eastern North Pacific, ODP site 1244 | collected 2002
CTTTGAGCGAGCTGCTTTGTGGGGTGAGATAAACTTGTTCGGTCAGTTATATCTTGAAAGGTTGTGAATTTTTGTCTATTTCTTGCCTCTATTATTTCCCACATGTGCTTTTGACCGATGCCAGGTAATAACTTAAGAGAGTGCATTCTTGGAGTTATTGATGTAGAGTTATTAAAGAAATTTAGGAATTCTTCTTCGTAATTTAATATTTCTTTTTCAAGAATAGGTTGAATTAGAGCTCTTGAAGTGTTTGTTAAATCTTTATAATCAATTTTTTTCAAAACTTCTTTAAGTTTGTTATGTATCAAAAACTCTTCATATGTATTTTTTTCTTGAATTTTTATCTCAGAGTCTCTATTACATTTAACTTCATAAAGGACAAAGTCCGGAAAAGTAAGAACTTGAGCAATTGGTGTTTTGGACCAACTAGGTTTATCTTCTTCTGGATGACCGTGCAATAATATATCTAGTATTACTAGCTCTCGAAATTTTTTGATAAATTGTTTCTTTTTCCTTGGCTCTCTTCTTTGATACTTGGGTCTGTGAGGAGGCCTTCTGTTTCGATCTATATTCCTTTCCATACCGACCAATTTTCTTATTGTTTACTTTCCCGATATGCATAATTATTTAAATTTTGAATATTCCTTTTTTAATAAGGATTGCTCAATAAAAATTAAAACAATTAGAATTTATAAATTCTTCGTTGTTTAACTCACTTTTTAAAAGATATATAGTAAGAATCCGTTTAAGATGTTTTAAATTCTTCTATATGAGCGAGAAGTTCTTGTAATTTCCCCTCATTAAATGTTTTTCCAATGAAACTTTTCTCTAAAATCATTCTAAGCTCTTGGATAGTATGAGGATCAATGTTTACGACATTTATTGCGTAAATTTCTTCGATTTCATATTTATCTATTAAAAATTTTTGAATTTTAATCGCATCTTTCTCGCTCATTTTAGCAAATTTATTTACATAATTATATGTAATTTCTTGAAAATGAGTAAGTCCCTCTTCAGGGTCAATTTTTTCTTTTCTTTGCTTAACCATTTCCATCATTTTTTTTACTTCGGGGATAGAAATAGTTTTTTCACTTATTTTACGTCCAGACATACAAATCACTGATTTTTTAGCTAATATAATAAATTATTTTGCAATTCCCCTATTAGTTCGTAAATGTTCCTTTCCAATTAATAGCATTTTCTTAGAATTTCCTAATTTAACCTCAACTTCGTAGCAGCGGCCTCTTTTACCGATAACCGTGCCAGTTAACCCATGATATCTCCTGTGGGGGAATCCACTCTTATGTTGCGATGGGTCGGTAATAACATCCACTTTATCGTTGATTTCATAATCGATTAAGTATTTTTCTATAGAACCCAAACCTCTATCTCGTACATTTTTCCTATGTTTTTGACGCGATTTATTCCTATAACCTTTATGTAAAGTCAAATTGCTTCCCTTCGCTATATTGAATTATTTTTTATTAAAAAATCAAGTATTTTAGACAAAATATGAAACATAATTTATTTATTTTTTGATTTAACAACTTTAACAAGTTAACTAACATATTTTTAGAACATCTAGTTTCTTGCAAACAATGGAAAAACCAAATATTTCCGTAATTGATGGCGTTGTTCTCCCATTGTCGCCGCTTATGAGTTCTTTAATGTAAGTTCCTCCCTGAGTTTCAATAAGAAATTCAAATGTGCCCGGTTTAACGAATTTTCCTTCTAATAGATAGATTTTTTTTTCTCTAATTTTATCGGCACGACGATGAGACACTCTGACAGGTGTTCTTTGATGTATTTTTTTGTTTTCAAGCGTATCTTTTAATTTTTTTAATAAATTTCCAAAATTATCTTTTGTTACTTTCTCATTAGAGTAAGTCAAGGCTCTATAAACCTTTCTGGTGTTTTCAGCGTCTAACTTTAGAGTTTTAACTTGTTCTTTATTACTATACTTTAACTCGTTAATTCTAACTCTTCTTTTGTTTCTTTTGTTAACTTTTTTTTGTATTCTATCTAGCTGTAAAAATCTTAATTTGGGTTTTATTAGTTCTAAAATGTAGGGTCTACCTTCCCCTAACATCCTCACATCAATGTCTTCTCTCCCGGCTCCGTGGAACTTTGAACCTTCTGCTCTTGCTTCATTAACGAATTCTGGGCTAATTATTTCTTCTACACTAGTTTTATATTGCTTTCCAGAAAAATTGCACTCTTCACATCCTTTTCCTCTACATGTCCTACAGTCCCAATGAGTTTGTGGAATCCCTCTAAGAAACTTATTATATCGTCCATAGATAAAAATTGATCTTATGAGCAAATTTATTTCAAACGAGTCAAGTTTTAACGAGTAAACAACCGTCATATCGGGTTTGGCAAATTCTACTGGTTTTTCTAAAATTATTGATAAACATTTTCCAACTTCTCGGTTAAAATGACTTTTAAACGACTCAGAATTTAGTAAAGTGAATTGAGCTTTAAAGCTATCTTCACTGTTGACAATTTGAGAGTTAATGGTAGTTCCTACAAGAAGGTTTTTGAACTCAATATTTTGGAGTTTTTCTTCTGCTTTTTCGGCATATTTATGGATATGGGAAAAAATATCTTCACACAAATAACATTTTTCAACTACACTAACCTTGTTATATTCAAAACCTTCTTTCTTCAAAACACTTTGAGCGGGCGCGTATAACGCTTTTTCTGCTAGCGTTCTTAACTTAACGATAGCACTCTCGTGGTCTTCGTCTCGGGCTAAATATGTTCTGTGATTTTCCATAGTAATTGCCAGCAAGAGAGATATACCTCTATCGTAATTGGTTGTATCAGTTCCTAACAAGGAGAACATTCTACCTAAACAATGTGGGCAAATGTAATATTCTTGGTAAATCTCTAAAACTTTGTCAAAAATATCCATACTATAGTAAAATAATTAGGTATTGCTTTTGTTTTTAATGATCTTGCTCAATTAACTAAAATAACTATTAAAAAAATTAAAAAAAAAGATGATTTTATTATAGAATTATATTGCTCTGACTTTTTAATTAGAATGTTATAAAGGAATTTTATATACATTAAAATAGATGTTTATCTTATTTAATTATTAAATTAAAAATACAAATTAAGAAACTTAAATAAATAAGTAGTGAAATCATCATGAATCAAAATGAAATTATACAAAGAAGTAAAAGTAAAAGTAGTAAAGTTTTGCTTTTTGGAGTTCCAAAGTTAGGTACTTCTATTTTAATGGGATTTGTAGATTTCGCTTTATTTGCTCTTTATTACCTAGGATATGGTTTGGACTCATTCTCAGTAGGGGTTGCTTTAGGTATAGGAAAGCTAACTATTGCTGCCTCTCAATTCTTTTTTGGATGGATTAGTGATGCTAAATATACTCGATGGGGTCGAAGAAAGCCGTATTTAGTAACCTTAAGTCTGTTTCTTGCCATATCTTTCATATTCTTGCTATTACCAAGCTTTTTTATAGACATTACTGATGTTTCATCCGTTTTTATATGGCTTTTAATATGGAATATAATGTTTAATATTAGTTATGGCGTTACTACTCCATATAACGCTTGGATGGCTGAACAATTTACTATTGATGAGCGTCCTAAAGTATCTCAGTTTCAGAATCTTTTTGGTTTTATTGGAACTGCAATAATGACAGTTTTTGCAATGGTAGTTTTAACAGATTTTAATGAGGAAATACAAGCATCAGATATTATTCCACCGGTATTTTTATATAGTGTAGTAATATTTGCTATTATTCCATTGATGTTATTTTATTTAATAACAATATTGATGCCTAAAGAACCACACTTTAAGATTGATTCTAATATGATTGATAACTTGAAGACGATCCTAAAAAATAAGAATTTTTTATTGGTTACAGTCATGCAAGGTATTGCTAGTATAGCTTGGATAATGATTGGTTCATTAATATTAGTCTATATTTCGGAGGTTCTACAGTTTGATAGTACGTCTAATCTCATTGCTTCAATAGTTTTTATGCTTGGTATTCTGATTTTCTTAGTAATATGGAGGAAATTGATAGAAAAATTAGGGCGAAAACGTAGTCTTTTATATATTTTTCTAACAGCAATAATTTTTCTTCCATTTTCTTTATTTGGATTATTACCGATGGGATCAACTTTTATATTTGGTATAATATTTATCCTTGGAATAACCGCATGCATGGGCGGGTGGTTCTTATTTCCTAGCATAATGTATGCAGATATCGCTGAAGATGATGAAAAATCAACAGGAGAATTAAAAGCAGGTATTTATACAGGTTTTCCCAGTATTGTTTTAAATATCTTCCAATTTTTTGGACTAATCATTATGGGGATGATTGTGGCATTACCCGATATAGTAGTAGGAACTGGAGATCCATTTTCATTAGGTTTATTAGTATTCGGACCAATATGTTCATTAATATTGATAGGTGCTTATTTCTTTTCAAGAAAATTTATAAAACTTGATTTTGAGGAGGAAAGGAACCAATAATAATTTTTTTTTTTTTTACTTAGCTCTAATAGTTTTTCATCCTAAAGTATAGGGAAGATAAAGAAACTTATTCAAGCAAAATTTAGGTTTATTAGATATATGAAAAAGAATAGATTTTCAAATTAATTAATCTTCTTCTTCGTCCCAGCCGAGATCTTTTAAAACATTTTCAAAGGTTGCTGATTCTTTTTCTAACACAAATTCAGTATCATACTCTGAAGCACCTTCTACAAATTCAGAATCGAAATCGGGTGGAGGAAGATCTTCGAGTGAAAGCAACCCCTCCTGTAAAGGCTGTTCCTGTACGATTTGAGGCTCTTGATAACTGGGATCCTCTTCTATTTCCATCGGAGTATAATCTTCAAGGGGTACTGGGGGAATTTCGTCGTCATAAACTTTAAATTGTGGTTCAATACTTTGTGTTGTTGGAGAAATCGGCACATGAGTTTCCATGCCCTCAGTGGCGTGTTCTAATTGCCTTTGATATTCTAAGCCAAGAGAAGATGGGATTGAAACAATGTTATTTTCGTTTTTAGCTTCAATATCCCCAATATCGCCTCCGTCTTTCTCCCAATCTTCTAAAAACCCTAATAAGCCGTCTAATGCAGCCTTATCTTCTTCGATACTAGGTTTAACTATTGCAACTATTTCCTCTTTTTCTTGCTCTTCCCTTAGTTTAGCTCTTTCGGATTCCTCTAAAGAAAGAGTCATTTCAGTTATTTCTTCTCCTGAGATTAATATATTCAACTTTAATGCTAATTCGCGTAAATAACCAAGGTAATAACCTATTCGGTATACGTTTTTTAAACCACCAAATACAAGATATTCGTCGTTAATTGCTAAAATAATACTATACCCAGAGGTATTATGAAGAATAATTTCTGTTAAAGCTAGAGGAGCTGTTGCTTCACTTAACCTCAATCCCAAATCTATCAATGCGGTACTCGAAGCGGAAGTTGCGTCTGCATCAAGTTCATAAGAAGTAGAAGAAGCTACTTTCATACCAACTCTAGATAAAACAGCTAAATTTTCTAAATCGGTTTTTTCTTCCTCGATCCTCAAAATTTTCATCATATTCTCGCGAATATTTTGTATAAGACTCGACATTCCCACTTAATTAAAATTCAATAATTATTATATTCTCTTAATTTATATCATAAAATCTATACTAATATATTTTGTTATAATTAATTAATCTTGACTATATAAAATCAATTAAATTCTTTTGCTTAGAGGTAGAAGTAGAGGGAGAGCTAACATGTTTATTGAAAGAATAATCAGATAAATTGGTTATTATTATTTTAATTTCTTCTACAACCTCTTCTGTGGTCAATTTATTTGTATCGATTATGAATATTTTTTTAGTTTGAGTTTTGGATAATAGAAATTGATTGTAATAGGAAAGAATTTTTAACAAATACTCTTTGTCGCTTTCATTCCACTCTTTTCTGGTTTTATCAATTGAGCCTCTTTGAATAATTCTTTTTAATATCGTTTTGGGTTCAGCTGTAAGATATACGATGTAATCTTCTTTCCATTTAACTGATTTATACATATCAAGGATAAGGTTATAATCCTTTTCCTTAAGATACAAACTTTTAGAATATATTAATACACAAACCGGTGTCCGATCTAAAATAATAACTCTACCATTATATTGGTTATCAAAATTCGTGATATTTTTATTTCTCTTTATTAACTGTTGAAGAAAATGAATTTCGCTGCGGAAACCAATTTGTTTGTCGCAAGAACCAAATGGAAAAGGAGGGATTTTTATGTATCTTTCTGGAAAAAATTTAAATTTGTTATTGGTTCCCAAACTTTTTTTTAAAAGATTAAAAATAGTCGTTTTACCGATTCCGTGAGGACCGGCGATTGACAAAATTATATTGTCCTTGCTTCCTTTATTTGTGTAATACCTTTTACCCAATCTCTCTTTCTCCAAGTTGTTTAGATCTTATCGTATTTAAAAGAATAAAAGTTACTAATAATACCACTAGAGATATGTGATTTTTCTTATTATAAAATTTTATATTAAAGGATAATGAAAAGTGATCTTAAAATTAAAAATACACGATCAAGATAATAAGAGCAATATTGTAGATGATGCTGGCGCATATCGTGGTGAGAATATTTTTATTAACTTCATATAGTATACCTAAAAATATAAAAACCATGAGATTCACTAAAAAGAAATATATTCCTATTGGTAAAGTAAAAAATAGAAAAAGAACTGAGTATATTAGCGCGATTATTAAAATTACTGAAGACCTCCCTAGTAAATCGTTCTCAAAACGTTCTGTTAGAGTATTATGTAATACTCCTCTAAATACTAATTCTGTTGAAATTGCAGATAAAGATAAAATAACCATAAGCAAGATTACCCAGATTAAATCTGCGTTTTGAAGTACCAGAGATTGCTCATCTAAATAAGAAAAAATATCAAAAAAATTTATTCCGGAGTCGTACATAAAACGTATTAATACTGAAGAGAAATTATCAATAATTACTAATCCTATACTGCCGATTATGCCAATTAATAGCGCAATTAAAAATGGTTTTGCTTTAAAATTTAACCTTAATTTTTGAAAATTATGTTTTTTTGAATAAATGTACCATAAGGGATACACCCCGAATACTATGTCAGGAATTTGACTTAATAGTATTGTTGTAATATTTAAATCAATTGGATCAGAGGCGTCTAATGGGAAAGCTAATAACATAGTAATTAGCAATCGAATGATGATATATGCCATAAGGGAGTTACCAAAAACGCTAATACCCTCTCTAAAATTCCAAGTATCTTTTTTTATTATAAATTTTTGTTCTAGCACTAACTTTTTATTCGTAAAGACATAGCCTGTTTTAATTAGAGGTGTTTCACTTGATTTTGCTTCTTGAAGTTGTGGTATCTTTTCTAGCTTAGTATTACATATAGGGCATTGTTCTAATACAGAAGAGGTTATTATTGAACCACAACCAGAACATTTTCTTGAAACAATTTTTTTTTGAGGTGGTTTTGCCCCTATTTTCTGAAGACGACTTTTTTCTTTGCTTGGCTCGATTTTTACTACGAGTTTTCCACATTTAGGGCAATAGACTTTGTTTTCTTCAATTCGGGTCCCACAGTACACGCAATGTTTTACTATTTGCTGTTTTTCATTTTCTTTTGACATTATACTCAAAAAATTAGGGCATTAATTTCTACCAAAGCGCAATTAGTTTATTATATAAACTAAAAATTATATAGTTTATTGTTATTTGAAACAATCAAAGTAATATTGTAAACAAACGGGGAAGTTATAGTAGTTAAAGATTTATTTTTTTTTTAGTTATTGAGTAAATTTCCATAAGTAATAGATTATGATAAAGTGATATCGAATCAAAATATCCTTCTCCTAAATCAGATTGATTAGCGTGAACTAATGCTAGTTGAGCATTAAGAGCAGATCTCATAAGATACTCAATTCCTTTATAAATCAAGTTAGGACTCCATGCCCCTCGAATAGGGTTAGCCCACCATGTACTATCTGAACAAATTCCTTTATCATAAAACCATCTAGCTGTGTTATAATAATTTTCTACTTCCCAATCTTGAGTTAAATCTAGGTGTTCTAACAAGGTCATTAAATTATTTAAGCTTCTCATTATCTTCCAATATAACTTATGGATGCTATTATCAGGATGATCCCACAATGGGAACGGGATGTGTGCCTTTATATCCTCATGAGTAGTGCTCCAACTTGAATCTCGTGGAATTATTTTTTCTTTATGAATCGGAAAATATCTATCTAAATCGGATATAAATACAATCTTGATTTCGTTCTGAGAGTTAATAAGTTCAAAAACTTTACTCAAAAAAGTTCTTTCATATTTCTTTATATGATGACCAAATGTCTCAGAATCCATCGCAGTGATAACATATTTGTCTTTATCCTTAATTCCTTTTTTGTCTTTAAAAATATCATTTAAATCTTTGACGAATTCTTTTGCATTAATATTATTAAACGAAATTTTGTTACTTAAAATATCGTCTCTAAAAAAAAGCCGTAATCCATTTGGAGAACAATATATGTAATCATAGGGCCATTTTACTGGACAAGCAATTCCGCTCATTAGTACCCATTTATAGCCTAACTGTTGAATAAATTTGGCAACTTTAGAGTTAATAGACATTTCGGGCGGAAAAAAACCCTTTCTCTCCCATTTTTGAAATTCCCTCCTATTAATCTCCTCATTTAATCGAATTTGGTTTTGAGCTTCTTTTTCTGGTATTAAGGGAAGAATAGGATGAAATTTTGCAGTTCCGAGAATTTCAATTTTGTTTTCAGAAACTAAATTTTTTAATAACTCCAGTGTATCCTCTAAATCACATTCATGGAACATTTCAATAAGATTACTATTTATGTTTAGGCTGATTTTGATATTTTCGTGCTCTTCTAACATAGAAAATAGAGGTTTATAACACTCTTTATTAATTTTTCGCAAAACACCAACATCCTGGTATGGAGGTTGGTAAGCATGAAGCATTGGCGCCCAATAAATTGTCATATTAATCAAAAGGTTTTTGTTTTATTTTATTAGGATATTATAAATTTATTTAATTAAAAGATTATTTCTCCAAAATTGATTCTTTTATGGCAGTTCCAAAATGAGTTGCTCCAGGTCCAATATGTACTAAAACCTCGTCGCCAATTTTAATAGCAACAACAGATTTAGCTTTACCATCCGGATCCACTAACCGAATTGTTTCGGCATTTTGACATATACAACTCAAGGGGATTTTTTTGTTGCCTTCAGAAACTTCCAATTCAAATCTCAACATTGGTCGAATCTCGATTTTTACGCGTCCAATAGAAACAATTCGAGTTTCACCTTTATAATTTACAGCTAAGACTCTCTTACCACCTTTTAATTCGCTTAGGTAATTTGTTTGATAGATCATTTCAGGATCATCGTTAGGAACTAAGATATATGCTGATACATCGCCTGCGTTGACACGAAATGGTCTAGAATTCAGAAAAGTTGTTTCAAATGTTTCAGAATGTATAAGTACAAAACCAAGTGCCGTTGAACCAACGAGAAATCCCTCACCGGGTTGTAATAAAGAAGTACTATCTACGCAAACTCTCTCGCTCTCAGGTATATTTTGTATTTTAGTTATTTTTGCTTTAGCTAATTCAATTTTAATCCCAGGCTGAATTAGTGATTTTAATTGAACGATATCATTGACATTTTTTGGAGTAATAAGGATTCCATCGACCCCTATTTCCAATGTTTTTAACATTAATTCAGCTTCTTCAATGTCTTCAACCAAAGCAATTAGATCCGTGTCGGTAGTATGCATTGCGGCTATAAGGTTTTCAAAAGGTATAACTTTCCAATCTTTTGCCGATACTATTATAAAATCAACTTCTTTGGTTTTGGAAAGGTCTATTACTGCTTTTTCATCGTTTTTTAATTTTAATTCCATAAAAAAACCACAATTTACTCCTAACTTTTTTTCTTTTTTTAGTTGTTCTATATTGCCATAAATTAGATTCTTAGCGGGAATTTCAATATTTTTGGTAAAAGTGTTAATTCGTTCAATTTTTTCTAATTCGGAATAAGTTTCTTCAGAGAGCAAGAAATTGAGGAAATTCATGTTAAAAGCTTCTTGCACCAAATCTTTAAAATTGTCGGTCTTTTTTTCGAAATTTAAAATTATTTTTTTCATTTATTATTGGACTCTAAAAGATTTATTGATAGGAATCGTTTTACTAAATTAAATTCTATTAAATTTTTAAGTTAATAATATCATATTAATAATAAAAGAGATACTAATAAAATTACTCTAAAAGGAGTGAATAGAAGTAATGGCAATAAAAAAAAAACTTTTTCCCCGAAAAGCTAAAGAAAAAGATGAATTAGTTATTAAAGCTAAATCTCACATTAGAAAAATAGCGTTAGCAAATAAAACTTTCAATAAAAGAGCAGAGATTGCTAGAAAAAACGCTAAAATTGCAATAAAGAGAGGAGAAAGAACTAGAGCTAAAAATTATTTAATTCAACACAAACAATATCAAATGAAGGTAGATCGCGCGAACAATATTCGATCCAGAATCGAAAGACAGATAGAAGCTATCGAAGAGGGTCAGATGATATCAACGACGGGCGATTTAATGAGCGGAATTAGGGACGAATTAAAGGTAATTGCCACGAAGGCATCACCTGTAAGAATTGCAGAGATAGCTGAGGATTCTGAGGCATATGTTGCTGAAATAGAGGAGTCTGCCGATATTCTTGCCGGAGATCCCGAAATAGATTTAGCAATCGATGTAACTGATGAATTAAACCAATTAGAAACTGAAATGCTTTTAGAGCAAGGCGGTCAGATGCCAGAAGTACCTGCCGATGACTTACAATATCTGAGTGAGTTTGACGAGATGGAAGAAGAAACTGAAATAAAAACGAAAGCAAAATTAGAAGACGAAATCAACAAACTTAGGAAAGAATTAGAAAGTTAATTTTTTTAAACTTATTCTCTTTACCAATTTTTCAAGAATATTTTGTTAAGCAATGTAATTCTTAAGTAAAATATCTTTTTCTATCGAATTTTTTGGCATTTCTTCTTAAAAAATCTTCTTCTTGCATCTCTTCGTCGATCGATTCAATGCTTTTATCAATCGTGTAGAAATCTTTTTGTAGGTTCTTAAAATTTTTAAAGAAATCAATTTCAGAGATATTTCCAGATTCAAATTTTGATTCTAACGTTTTTAACGTTTCTTCGAGACTATATTTTTCTTTCTCCAATTCAAACATTTTTTTACGTCTTATTTTATTCATTTTCTTTGAATTAGTTCTTGGGAGATCATACGATTGATTTGTAATATTATCATTATTAAACAATTCTGAAAGATGATTCCTCGAATATTCGTTATATTGTGGCATTTGTCTAACTCTTTCATTCAATCGATAATAGGCAGGTTCGTACGATTGTTCATCAAAATTATTTCTATATAATGGATTAGAAGAAGGGTGGCTGTATCTTTGCAATTGTTCTAATTTTCTCATTAGGAAGTTTTTCTCTTCAGCATCAGAAAAATTGTTTTTATATGTCCTGTTAGACCTTATAGGATCGTAATTCTGTATCCTACCAGTTTCATATAAATTTTGCAAGAAGAATTCATTTTGATTGTAATTTGGCGGTATGTATTGCCTTATTATGTTGCTGTAATGGTTTAATTCTTCAGGAGTTTGAATTTGGCCGAATCCTTGATTGGAAAATCCTACATTTTTTTGATAAAGCGATGGATTTCCGGGCACATTTTTATAATTTTGATAAATATTAAATGGATAACTAAAATTATTTGGATAGGTGGGCTGATTTTGATTATATGGAGCTTGGAGTGAAATTTGATTTGGTAAATTCCTTATATTTTGATTAAATAATGGGTTGGCATTGTGGTGATTAACGAATACATTATTTGAATTAACATTATTATATTGGCATTTTATACTAAAGAAAGAATTTATTGTTTCCTCAATATAATTGGTTAAATCGCTCAAATCAACATCAATATCGTAAAGTTTTTTCGCTGCCACTTTATCATACACAATAGTTTCATCAAAACTTCTGGCTAGTAGAATATAATCTAATACTCGCGAAATTGAATTTGTAGGAAGTGTGAATTCATATCTACCATAAGGAAATTCGATATAAAGTTTTTTAAACAGCTTACCTTTTATTTTAACGCTAGTTAAATCTTTAACTGGCGCTTTAAAAATACCTTTTTTCTTTCTCTTTAATCTTCCATATTCATGAACAAACGATAAGTCAAAATTAGTAATAAACAGAATTCCTTTATCTTTTTTGTATTTATCTTCTGTGTTAAGACCATTCGCTAATTTTGCATATATCGCATAAACAGGTTTTTCATCCTCTGCTAAATTAAGAAATTTAATATAGTTTTTGAAATAAAATGTGATTTTGTCTATGAAAATAAGATTCTTTAATAGGTTATCCATGCTAGTATTTATTGTTTTTACATTACTCTGAATAAAATCAGTTATAGAATTATAGCTTCTATTTAAATTTTGTAAAATGTCTTCTATAATTCTTATATTAGAATTCTGTTGAGTGTAAATATTAAAAAAATATTCTTTATTTATAGATAAATGTTGGATTAGATTGTGTATCTTTTCAAGAAGATTTTCTTTTGCATATATAAATAATTTAAAGAGCGCTAAGAGGTCGGATTCCATTTTAGGATAATGATAACACCTTATAGGAGGCGCTCTTGCATCAAATACTCTCTGCCTTATCATATAAAGGGAATTTACTATATCCCTAAATGGATCAATAAAGGAGCGTGCATTTTTAATTAATTCTAAAAATTGTTTTTCTAAATCTTCCTTCTTTTCGTAGATATTAATAATTTGATGAGATTGACACTTGGGACAAGACTTTAAAAGTTGGTTCGTTTGGATTATATTCTCTTTTCCACAATCGTTACAAATCTTTTGCTTACTTGATCCTGAGAGAGCAATATTTTTTGAATTACAATCTTGACAAACATAAGAATCGATTTTTTCTTCGTGAAGACAATCAGAACAACAACTAACGCCACAATTTTCACAATAATACGCTATCTTCACGTTTCGCTGGCAAAAATGACATATTTGGAAGTGTTGCTCCGACATATTTAATTTTAAACCCGACCTAATTAAATTAAAAAAAACCAATTTTTGATCGCTTTATCAACTGAAATAGATGAAAATAACTTACTAAAATAAGTGTGTTATTTATGTATTATCTCGGAAATGCTAAAAATTAGTAAGAAGAGT
>JABUBM010000230.1_pt1 | contig 13329 bp, 12 predicted proteins | sample 7240321 | NCBI WGS metagenome assembly JABUBM01 (sample SAMN07256344, study PRJNA390944) | subsurface metagenome | isolation source: Methane hydrate marine sediment | place: Pacific Ocean: Eastern North Pacific, ODP site 1244 | collected 2002
AGGTGGCGAAGTTAAGAGTTCCCCCTTTTATTGCTACTTTTGGGATGTTGGGAATTGCTTATGGTCTTGCAGAAATCATTTGTAATAATGTTCCCATCATGGGTTTACCCACATCGGTAGGTTCCATAGGACATGGATATCTCGTTTATTGGCTTCCCGGGAAAATCTTTGCCTTTCTCCAGAAGCCAGAAAATCTTACCCGGCTTGAACTGCAGAATTTAGTATCGATTATTCCTAATGTCACCGTTATTACCGCTATTGTTATTGGTATATTCGCTTTCATTCTTGCCAGGACAAAATTTGGCCAACATACATACGCTATTGGGGGTAGTACGGATGCAGCCGAACGCGCTGGTATTAACGTTAAGAGACATTTAATAAAAGTTTATATGATTTCGTCCTTTTTTGCTTCCTTGGCCGGAGTAACTTATGTATTGAGATTTATAACAGGGAGAGCTCCTGCTGGAAGTGCCCGACTGCTTGATGCTGTTGTGGCAGTAGTTATCGGAGGCGCTAGCCTATATGGAGGTACCGGGACTATCATTGGAACCGTCATTGGAGCATTGATCATTGGAGCTTTAGAAACGGGTCTGGTTAACCTTGGCATACCAACATACAATCTCTATATAGCTGTGGGTTGCATCCTTATCTTCGCGGTACTTGTCGATCAATTTTTCCCTGAATTAGTTCGGAAGGAGTAATAAAACCAATGGAGCCACTACTAGAAGTCAAAAATATTACCAAAAGATTTGGCGGTTTAACCGCCGTAGACAATATGGATATGGAGGTCTTCCCTGGTGAAGTGGTGGGGCTTTTAGGGGATAATGGAGCGGGAAAATCTACTTTGATAAAGGTGATTTCCGGCGTTTACCATGCGGATGCGGGAACGATTTTTTTTGAAGGAAAAGAAGTTAGGATAGATAATCCCATGGATGCTTTGAGAATAGGAATCGAAACTCTCTATCAGGATCTTGCTTTGGCGGAAAATCTTAATGTCTATTCAAATATCTTCTTAGGCAGAGAAAAGCTTAAGCGTTTTTTGGGTCTTATTAACGTGTTGGACCATGACTATATGCTCAACGAATCCAAAAAGGTGCTGGATAGGTTAGAAATAGAAGTTCCTTCATTGAAAAACCAGATTAGGACGCTCTCTGGTGGTCAGCGACAAGCGGTAGCTATTTCTAGATCAATCTATTGGAATGCGAAATTTCTTATCCTGGATGAACCTACCGCTGCTCTGGGAGTAGCCGAACAAAAGAATGTTTTGGATTTAGTAAAGACATTAAGCTCTCAGGGTGTACCAGTCATAATTATTAGTCATCAACTTCACGATGTTTTTTCTGTGGCCACCAGGCTGGTGATAATGCGCCGGGGTAAAAAGGTAGCCGAAAGGATAACCAAAGACACTACAACCGATGAAATTGTGGGATTAATAGTTGGCTCTTTGCCAGGAGACTATGGAGATGTGAATGATGGTGCAAAGGAAACCGCCCAGGTGGGTAAAGAGACCGGATCAGTAGATGAGGGGCAGGAGAGGAAGCAATAGAAGAAATCATGCCGAGCCACACCCTGCGATGCCCTGAAGAGAAAAAAAGGAAGGTAATTTCTCTTTGTCAACGGGCACAACTTCTATTTGTTACGCAACATGGGAATGCGATTGACAAAATCATAAATTGTGTTATAATAACATATGCTCATGGCAAATGCTCAAAAAATAATGAAAAGTACAGAGAAGGTAGAGCAAGCTGAATTTTTGTATCAAGTAGCCAGATTGTACTATGAGGAGGAACTAACACAAGAGCGAATCGCCAGCCAAATCGGTCTTTCTCGCCAAAAAGTTCAAAGACTCCTTGATTCTGCTAAAAAAGAAGGCATTGTACAGATTCAGGTGATAAGTCCTGTATCCTCGCACCGAGAAATAGAAAAAAAGCTGGAAAAGCATTTCAAATTGACCAAAGCTATAGTAGTCTCCAGTAGTATAAAAGCAGAGAGTATAATTAGAAAGAACATAGGAAGAAGAGCAGCAGTGTACCTTGAGGATACCCTTCGTGATAATGATATTCTTGGGATAGGATGGGGTCGTACGGTATATGAAACCTTGAATTATTTTAAACCTACTGGAAAACTCTTTATTACGGTTGTTTCTTTAATAGGCGGGATAGGCCAAATGGCAGCTGATTTTCAGGTAAATGAGGTGGCAAGGAAATTTGCTGAAAAGACAGGTGGAATCTTTACTCCTTTCCATGCCCCTGCCCTGGTAGATAATGAGAAAATAGTAAAAACACTGTTTTCTGATAAAAATGTCAAAAAAGTGGCTAAACTATGGGAAAAAGTCAATATAGCCATTGTTGGAATTGGGGGACCACTATCAAATTCTTCTTATGTCCCAGTCTCTTACTACAGCGATGCGGATATTGCTTTGTTGAAAAAAGAGGGGCAGGTGGGAGATATCCTTTCCCACTTTTTGCGTAAAGATGGAAAATTATGTAGTCCATCGCTCAGCAAAAGAGTCGTGGGAATATCACTTGAGCAGTTAAAAAAAATTGAACGGGTAATAGCAGTTGCCGGTGCAGTGAGGAAAAAGGAGGCTATTTTAGCTACATTGAAGAGAAGATATATAGATGTTTTAGTCACTGATGAAGATGTAGCAGAAGAGATTCTTAAAGACCTAGATAGAAGGCCTAAAAGGGGGTGATGAAGGCAAGTATAGGCCAGTCCAAGCCTAGGACAAAGAGGCTTCTAAGAAAAAGTGCTGAACAATTGCTTTTTCTTGGTGGTGGCCTCTGCAGAAAAATGAAGTATATTCAAAGGAGGACTTGAATGAATAGGAATAAAATAATAGCAGCGGTAGGTTTAATTCTGATTGGTACATTGGCTTTCGGTTCTTTTGCTTTTGCTGGTTTTGAAGATTGGAATGTAGACTGGCGACAATTCGAGGGTAAACACATCGACATAGGGCTGGTGCGGCATCCCATGACCGACTCTATACTCCCACTTATCCCCGAATTTGAAAAACTTACTGGTATAGATGTTGGATTTGAAGTCTTGTCAGAAGTTCAATTTCGAGAAAAACTGTTCCCCGTTATAGCTGGAAGTACTATAGTGCTGGCTGGTTACAACCGTTGAATTCCTATTTAGATAACTCCAAACTAACTGATTTGAAAGCCTACGATCTTGATGATTTTTTCCCTTTGATGTTAGCTTCAGCTCGTTGGACAGGAGAGTTTGGTAAAGGTATGGGAGAGGGATACCAATTGCACGTCCCTTGCCAGGAGGAGGCCTATTGCCTATTCTACAGAAAAGATATTCTTGCTGAAGCAGGCATGACCGTTCCGGCAACTTGGGACGAACTTTACAATGACGCGGTTAAGTTGACCGACCAAACATTTGCTGGCCAAAAAATCAAAGGATTCGTAGCAAGAGGTGTTAGAAATGAGGGTCCGATTCTGGTTTGGATTGGACAGAAATTGTACAGTGATGGAGGAAAATGGTTTGATGAGGATATGAATTTTGTAGGGAACAGCTCGGTGGGTGTAGAGACTCTTGAGTGGGCCGCTAAAATCCTTAAAGATGCAGGACCCCGGGGTGTATCAACCTTTGACTGGTATGACTGTATGAATGGGTTTGCCACAGGACGCTACGCGTTTTTTATAGACGCTGATCATATGAATGTTGTTTTCGAAGATCCCGCAGTATCTACAGTTGCCGGTAAGGTCGGATATGCTCTTTGTCCCCCTGGAAAAGCTGGGAGGAAATCAGGCGCCTGGTACTGGTCTATGGCTATGAGCAACTATTCTGATGCAAAAGAAGCTGCCTGGCTCTTTATGCAGTGGGCCACTTCCAAGGAAATCATGCTCAAGAGCATTTTGAAAGGGAATACGGATCCGGTTCGAAAATCGGTGAATTACGATGCTGAGATAGTAAAAACCTTTAAGGAATGGGGATATTATGATACGAATGAGGAACTCACCTCGTATGCCAGAACTATGTGGCCTCCCGCTCCCAATATGGTAGAGAGCATGTTCAGGTTGGGCAGAGCTTTCCAAGAGGTCTTGTTGGGACAGAGAACAGCTAAAGAAGCTCTTGATGATGCTAAATGGGACATTGAGGATATGATGGCACCATTTAAGAAATAGGACGGGAATACAGCGTATCGGTAAAAGGATAGTTATTCAAACAGGTGAGGAGCCGTATTTATACAAAGGCTCCTCACCTCAAAATTAAGTAGGTTGCTTAAAAGATGACAAAACAAAAAGTTTCTCTTTTTCCTTATTTACTTTGTCTTCCGGCCTTCCTAATTTTGATCGGTATTCTATATCCGTTCGGAGTTGGAGTTTGGTATTCTCTTACAAATTATGTTTTTTATTTACCAAAAATAGATTTTGTAGGTTTAAGTAATTATCTTAAGAGTTTTCAAAGCATTGATTTTTGGTTATCTATGAAGACTACCCTATTATATGTAGTAATGGCTCTGGCTATCCAAGTACCGCTGGGCATTGGAATAGCTCTTCTTCTCAATCAAAGTCACCGAATGTTCCGGTTTATTTTACCTCTTCCTTTAATGATTCCTCTGGTTACATCCGCACTAATGTGGAAACTTATGATGAACCCCGATATTGGAGTGTTAAATTATTTACTGGGCATTTTAAAATTGGGAGAGATGGGCTGGCTTGCTATGCCACAGACTGCTCTTATGTCTATAGTATTTATAGATGTATGGACCTTCACCCCCTTTGTAGCTCTAATCATGCTCGCTAGTTTACAGAATATACCCAAAACTCAAGTAGAGGCTGCAAAAATCGATGGAGCTAGTGATTGGGCAGTATTTTTCAGTATTACTTTACCTTTAATTTCTCCTGCCTTAATAATTGTTTTCTTGTTTCGAGCTATCGATTCTTTAAACCAGTTTCCTCTGATATATGCTACAACCCAGGGTGGACCGGGTAACACAACAATGACGCTCCATGTAAGAGGTTGGTACGAAGTTATAGTTTCTTCTAGAATAGGCATGGGTATGACAAATCTGATTATACTATGGGGTCTTTGCTTTGGTTTAAGCACTTATATTCTAAAGCTATGGTCAAGGAAAACTGAAGAACGAAAATAAAAAATGAGTTACACGGGTAAAACGCAAGAGCATAAGGATGAAAAAGAAATTTGGTCAAAAGATACGTAATATATTTCTTCTAACTCTATATGTGCTATTTATTCTTTTTCCACTTTACTGGACTTTTCTTATGTCCATTAAAAATCAAACTGATGTGATTTCCTACCCTCCCAAATTCATCTTTAAGCCAACCATACAAAACTATATTTGGACTCTGGGGCTGAAAATACAAGAGGAGGTAACCAGCGGAATACGAGGACAACCCCTACCACCCGAATTTGTGAGAGCCTTTTTGAATTCTCTCATAATTTGTGGGGGGACAGTTGCTCTCAGTATAAGCGCAGGTGCTCTGGCAGCATATGCATTGGCTAAATTTAAATTTCCTGCAAAGGAGAATATTGCCTTTACATTCCTAAGTTTTCGTTTTGCTCCCCCTCTGGCAATAATTATACCTCTTTATTTTGTATATGTACGTATTAAACTATATAATACTTACCTGGGTTTAATTTTGGGTTATCAGCTTATTACTTTACCACTTACCATTTGGTTAATGAGAGTTGCTTTTGAGGAAATTCCTGGAGAAATAGATGAAGCTGCTACAATTGATGGTTGCACTTGGTGGCAAAAGTTCCTCAAGATAGATCTACCCTTGAGCCGAGCTGGCTTAATCTCGGTCATAGTCTTATCTTTTATTTTTTCCTGGAATGAGTTTACATTTCCTTTAATCATAGGTGGTCCAACAACTAAGCCTGTTCCTATTGCAATGTTGGATTTTGTAACTTACAGCCAGGTGTTATGGGGGCCAATGGCTGCCGCCGTTATATTGGCAATCATCCCCAACATAGTTAGTATCTCTTTTATCTTGGGATTTCTTGTGAGGGGATTAACCTTTGGCGCAATTAAAGAGTGAGTCTAGTATAATTCTTTAACGGAATAGAAAGACTCAATTGTTAGGAAGATGAAAGCAATAGTTTTGGAAAGTAAAAATAGATTCAAATTGGTAGAGGTGCCTCTTCCTGAAATAGAGGAAAATGAGGTATCGATAAAGATAGATAGTTGTGGTTTATGTGGTACCGATGTAGAGATATATGATGGGGTAATTCCGGTAGAGTTCCCCGTAATTATTGGCCATGAGTTTGCTGGAGTAGTGGAAAGAACTGGGGAAAAAGTCAAAAAGTTTAAGAAAGGGAATCCTGTTACGGCAAATCTTGCTACCGGCTGCGGAGATTGTGAATATTGCCAAAAAGGGCAGGAAAATCTTTGTACTACTTTCCCTCGCTATCCAGGGTTTAGACCAGATGCTTCTGGAGCATTTGCCGAATACATCAAAGTGAACGAAAATTCCCTTTATCATATTCCCCCTTCGGTAGATCTGGAAACAGCCTCTTTGATCGAGCCTCTCTCCTGTTGTATTCATGGTTTGGATATCGCTGAGGTCAAAGTAGGCGACTCGGTAATTATTTTTGGAGCAGGCACTATTGGGCTATTGATGACTCAACTTGTACGTATGTCAGGTGCCAGTAACATTATAATCATTGAGAAAAAAGGTAAAAGAAGAAAAAGAGCCAGTTTATTAGGAGCTGATATTGCTCTGAAGGAATTTGCTATAGATAAAGAGAAGCCCATAGACAATGCATTCGAAGGCAAGGTAGATGTAGTTTTAGAATGTACAGGGAATCCCCAAACTCAAGAAGAAGCAGTTTTATTAGTAAAACCAGGAGGTAAAGTAGTTTTATTTGGAGTCGCTGATCCCCAAACAGAGATAAAGGTAAATTCGTTCGACATTTACAGGAATGAAATTACCCTTAGGGGGACTTTCGCTAATCCATATACTACCTCCAGAGCCATCCAAGTTCTCTCTGAGGGACGAATAAGGACAAAGGAACTGCTGACTCATAGATTTGGTCTTTCCGATTTTGGGGCAGCGATAGAAACTTATAAAAAAGACGATGAGAGAGTCAAGATACTGATAAAACCGGCCACATAGATCAGAAAAAAACTTATGTTACAAAGAATCTCAAATGGTCAAAACCATACAAACAGGATAAAAAATGGAAACAGGAAAAGTTTTAAGATTAAGGAGAGTTTTCTCTAAAGATAAAGCAGTGGTAATCCCCATTGACCATGCTCTTTATTCAGAGCCAGTGGAGGGCATAGAGAATCTCGAGAAGTTAGTCAGCATAATTTCCCAGACCCCGGCAGATGCCATTTTAATTACCCCGGCTATGCTGACCAGGGTAAAGAACGTGATAGGCAGTTTAGCTACGGTGGTTAGAATTGATGGTACTCATACCCGATTGGGATCCCATCTGGAGAGAATTGATCTTATCACCAGCGTGGAGCATGCCTTAAGGGTGGGAGCTGATATGGTGGTGATCAACGTATTTGTGGGGACAGAAAATGAGGATGAGTTGCTAAGAAAACTGGGAAAGGTAGCCACCACCTGCTTTGAATGGGGTCTTCCTCTTATGGCTGAGATGATTCCCTCCTATATATTAAACTACCACTACGCCAAAGAGGAGAAAAACTATGATAGGAAAAGGGCGGCTGATGAGATCAAACTTGCCAGCAGATTAGGGGCAGAACTTGGCGCAGATGTCATTAAGACTCACTATACAGGAAGTATAGATACTTTCAGGGAAGTGGTCTCTACTACTCCCGTGCCTATTGTTATAGCCGGTGGCCCTAAAATGCGGGAAGATAAAGATTTTCTCCAGCTTGTAAGCAAGGCAATCCAGGCAGGAGCTAAGGGAATATGTATGGGAAGAAATGTGTGGCAGAGGAAGAATATCAAAGGTATGATCTTGGCCCTTTGCCATATTGTCCATGACAATGCACAAGTGGAAGAAGTGATAGAGCTTGTTTAATTCTAAACCATGACTCACGCCACGAAAATCCAAATTACATCGGGTCAGGAAAAAGCATCTTTGAGGATTTTCTCTTCGCTTCCTTTGACCATTGCCGATAATCCTTAAGGCGCCAGTCTTTCTTTGATGATTCGCGTCCCATAGCAAGGTCTTCGATGCCACATCGAGGATCGGTGCAATATAAGCAGTCCCCGGTGCAATCAACTGCTGGGTAGAACTTTTTTCCTTCTCTTTTATAGAGAGGAATATCAATTCCTTCGCAGTTGCGAGAACTCATAAACTCCTGATTTAGACCGATAATCTCTCCCTTTTCGAGCTCGTATTCCATACAGAGAGCAAAGGTTAAATTTTTCCTCTCACACGCATTGCGCAGCCCATCAAAAATTCTTTTTCGATAACTTATATCGGCATTGAGATACCCGTTGATGTTTTCTCGATAAAGTCTTTGATAATCCCATTCCATGGCTACTCCAAAATATTTTTTTATCGTCGAGAAAACATCTCTTTTAATTTTTAGAGGAATATCCAGGATGCTGGTGACGATATGGCTAACTCCATGGGATTTTATCCTCTCAATCAACTCTACCAACTCTTTTATCTTATCAGTAACGTAAGGAAAGATCGGATCAATGCGGCAGACAGCAAAAATTCCCTCCTGGGTCAATTTCTCTAGATTTTGCAATAAAAGATCTGTAGAGGCACCCCGAGGAACCAGAATCTTTCTTAAATCCTCCTTAAGAGTAAGAATGGAAACTTGTCCGAAGGAATGGGACTGCTGCTTTATAAGATCGATAACCTCCTCAGGAATGGGAGCTTTGGTAATGAACTCGATAGGAATGTTCCTTTCAACAAAGACCCTGATTATCTTCTCTGAAAGGTGATATTTGGCATTCAAGGATTGGAATGGGTCGGTAACCGGGCTCAGATACCCGCAGGCAGCAATATCTATGGAATCCAGTTGCTCGGCTACTATCTGATCAAAATCCTTAGCTACCGTAATTACACCGGAGTCTCGAAAAGTACGGAAATATCCAGGAAAGGCCCGGGCGTAGCAGAAAAAGCAGCCTATACCACACCCATTATAGGGGTTAATGAGCATTCGCTCTGAAGTACATTCTCTCTTTCCCGGCCACCAGCCGTGTAGCTGCTTTCTGGTGGGAACGAGGATATGTGGTTGAGGTGACTTAATTACCTCGTATTTTCTCTTATGGACGAGGATTTTCATCTTAGGTGAGAATTTGATCTTCTATACCCAAAACCTTTTTAATAAACCTATCTCCCTGTAGTAATCCTAAGCTTCCTCTACTGCAGGATGATTCGTTGAACTCTCTAACCTCATCACCCGTTTTTTCAGGATCGTATATTAAAAAAGGAACCGGGTCAGCAACGTGTGTTCTGACCGCAATTGGAGTAAGATGATCCGGCAGCAAGGCAATACGTACTTTCTCGTGGATGCCACCTAAAACTCTGCCCACTAATCTCTGGTCAAAATACTCGATAGTTTTAATTTTTAGATTAACATTGCCTTCATGGCCAGCCTCGTCACTTGCCTCAACATGAACAAAAACAAGATCGTATTTTTCTAAAGCCGCAAGAGAAACATCAGCCTTTCCCTCATAATTCGTGTTATATAGCCCAGTTGCTCCCTTTACTTGCATAATACCAAAGCCGGCATAAACTCCAAGCCCCTTAATCAGGTTGACTGCCGATATTACCGCTCCCTTTATCCCGAATCTTTCCTGAAATGTCTTCATCACCGGCTTTTTACCGGGAGACCAGGGCCAGATCATATTTGCCATGTCCTTCCCTTGGTGATTCCTTTTCACATTAACTGGATGCTGTTCAAGAATACTGGCAGAATCAAGAATCAATTTATTAAGAATCTGGGCAATCTTCTTAGACTGGGCATCTTTTGCCCTGACCAATACTCTGTCTATTGGTATACCTAAAACGTCATGAGGCGGAGTGCATTCAACATTGGCTGAGAACTTTCCCCCCTTTAAAACCAACAGATGTCGGTAACTAACGCCAGGATAAAATTTGATATGATCGCTTCCTAACTCTCGATCAATCGTCCTCACTAACTCAGCCGCCTCCTGAGTGGTAATGTGGCCACCGGAGTGATTCTTTATCTTGTTATTCTCCACACAGATAGTGTTACATCGAAAGACAACATCTTCGAGATTTAACTTGATGCCCATACTGGCTGCCTCCAGGACGCCCCTTCCCTGGAAGTGAATTCCAGGATCGTAACCTAAGATACTCAAATTAGCCACTGCTGAGCCAGTAGACATTTCCTCGGGGATGGTAATCAGCCTTCCACACCTCCCCCTCCGGGCCAACGAGTCCATCCAAGGAGTACTGGCTACCTCTAAAGGAGTCTTGCCACCCAACTCTGGCAAAGGATAATCGGCCATCCCATCTCCCACAAATATTATAGATTTCATTTTGGATAAAGAATTAATCTAAGGCCTTTCTAATTGCCTCCAGGCTGGCTTCAATTTGAATTGGCCGATTGGCATAAGTAGATTCAATCCCCTTTAGCTTGCCCAGATGATAATTAACTACAGCATCAGGGTCTTTTAAAAGGCTTCCCGTTAGAAGAGCCACCACCTTATCTTCCTTGTGAATGATGCCGGACCCCACTAACTTCTTGATTCCAGCCACACTACAGCAGGAGGCTGGCTCAGCTCCAATTCCGGCCTGGTCAACCATAGCCTTGGCGTCCATTATTTGCTGTTCGCTAACTTCTTCTACCACTCCCCTACTCCATTCAATTCCCCTGATTGATTTCTTCCAGCTAATGGGATTTCCAATTTTTACGGCAGTAGCAATCGTGACTGGCTGAACCGGTTTAAAGGAGGTTTTTTTCTTCCACATTCTATAAAGGGGATTCGCCCCATGAGCCTGTATCACCGCTATCCTGGGGACTCGACTAATTAATCCGATTTCGTATAATTCTTTAAGACCTTTGCTCAAAGCAGAATTATTCCCGAGATTACCACCGGGTAAGACAAACCAATCAGGGACTTGCCACTTTAATTGTTGTAAAACCTCAAAGCCGATGCTCTTCTGCCCTTCAATTCTAAAGGGGTTAATTGAGTTCAGTAAATATATCTTTAGTTGGCCACAGATCTTTTCAACCAGGTTCATAGAATCATCAAAATCACCTTTTATCTGCAAGGTTTTTGCCCCATAGGCAAGGGACTGGGCTAATTTGCCAAAGGCGATTTTACCCTGAGGGATAAAGACAATGGCTTTTATACCAGCCATGGAAGCATAGGCAGCCATGGAAGCAGAAGTATTTCCGGTAGAGGCACAAGCAACCTTTTTAAAACCCATCATCTTGGCCACAGTAATTCCAGTGGTCATTCCTCTATCTTTAAAAGATGCAGTAGGGTTTTCTGGGCCATGCTTTAGCCATAGGTGCTTAACACCGACCCATTCTCCCACTTTTTCGGCAGAGTATAAATTGGTATTTCCTTCCGGTCGGGAAACAATCAATTTATTGTCTATATCTAATATTAGCTCCTTATACCTCCAGACACCAGAATTATAAGGAAATTCTCTGGTAGATAATCTTTGGTCAAAAGTCTTTCGAGAAATCTTGCCTCGAAGCGATTCTGTATCATGCACTACCCCCAATAAATCTCCACAATCACACCTATATCTGACCTCATTTACTGGATAATTTCTTCCGCATTCGATGCACCGTAGTATCATAAATCCTCCAAAAAAATTGTCAGTATTGCCTCAACCTTCTAGAATAATAATGACAAAGGGCCACCGCAAGAGCATCAGCGGAATCAGTGGATCTCGGAACACAAGATAAATGAAGTAAATCCTTAACCATATGTTGAATCTGATGTTTGGTTGCTCGTCCGTATCCGGTTATAGTGTGCTTAACCTCTAACGGACTATAATTGAAAACCCTAATTCCTTCATTAGAGGCGGCTAACATAATTACACCTCGTGCCTGTCCGATGGATAGTGCTGTTTTGCTGTTTTTACTGAAATAAATCTGTTCGATAGCCACCTCTTTTGGATGGAATCTGTGGATGATCTCACTCATTTTTTGGTAAATGATTTTTAAACGGTCCGCCATTTCCATCTGGGATGAGGTATATATGCAATCACACCCTATCATCTCAGGATTTTTTCCGGTGTTGATTAATCCATATCCAGTGGCAGCTGTACCAGGATCAACCCCTAAAACAATCATTGATTATACCTCTAGCTCTGGATAATAGCCTGGGTTAGATCTACTGCCCGGCGTGTGGGTTTTACGTCGTGAGTCCTTATAATTTTTGCCCCTTGCATCAGCGCTAAACATGCCGCCGCCAGACTACCCTCCAACCGCTCTTCTAAAGGTAGCTTTAAGATGGCTCCAATAAAGGATTTCCGAGAGAGGCCAATTAAAATGGGCCTGCCTAAACTCCTCAGCTCCCCCAGATGGTTTAAAATCTGAAGATTATGTTGGGGGGTTTTACCAAAGCCAATCCCCGGGTCAACAATTATTTTCTCTAGATCTATCCCGGCTTTTTGAGCTAATCTTATACTATCTGAGAGGTAGGAGATTATCTCCCCCATTAAAGATTCATATCGGGGATTACTCTGCATATCTCGCGGAGTTCCCTTTATGTGCATCAATACCACTGCTGCCCCAAACCGGGCGACTACCTCTTTTAACCCGGGATCGAATCTTAACCCGCTTATATCGTTAACCATGTCTACCCCTGCTTCCAGGGCCGCTTTTGCCACTTTTGCCCTGTAAGTATCAATAGAAACAGGTATCTCAAAGAGCTCCCTTATTTTACTTATAACAGGGATGACTCTTCTTATCTCCTCTTCTATCCCCACCTCTTTTGCTCCTGGGCGAGTAGATTCTCCCCCTACATCAATCAAATCAGCGCCCTCCTCAACCATTTCTTCCACTTTCCTCAAGGCCCGGGCCTGGGTAGTATATTTTCCTCCATTATAAAATGAATCCGGGGTTAGGTTCAATACTCCCATCACTGCCACTTTTCTAGTCAAATCCATTTTTTTCTCTTTAAAAGAAAGAACGAATTTACCCTTTTTAAAGTTTTTGAGAAGCTTAGAGAGCTGTTGGGAAACCTCGGGTAGATTAAAGGGCTGTCTATTTAATCGAGGAAGAACTTTTTTTAACTGTGCCTCAGTACCTATAAGTAAAACACCACTTTTTTTAGAGGTGAAAGAGGCTACCTCCTTTGAGATGGCTGCATCGGCCATCACGGAAAGCATCTCCTGTTTAAGAAGGTTGGCAGTTGGGGAGGAAATTCCTTCTATTTTAATTAGATAATGGAAGGCCTTGGGGGCAAGAATCTTTACCGCTTC
>JABUBM010000233.1_pt1 | contig 13305 bp, 20 predicted proteins | sample 7240321 | NCBI WGS metagenome assembly JABUBM01 (sample SAMN07256344, study PRJNA390944) | subsurface metagenome | isolation source: Methane hydrate marine sediment | place: Pacific Ocean: Eastern North Pacific, ODP site 1244 | collected 2002
TAATTGGGGGGGCTTATCTGCATAAGCCCGCTGGAGATAAGAGGGCTCTTTCCTCTAGAGGAACGAATAGAGCTGGTGCATGGAAAGATACCCCGGCGCCTCTATGACTTGTCGCTGTCATTACTTATGGCCAGCAGTGACCGAGAGCAATATCTGGCGATAACCTGGGAAAACGAGTACCAGCTCAGGCTGCCGGCACAGGAAAGAAGCTCGGCAAGCGTCAAATACGAAAGTTTGCCCTCTTCCGTAATGGATATCCACAGCCACGGATGTATGAAGGCGTGGTTCAGCGGCACTGACAATACGGATGAGCAGGGCTTACGACTCTATATGGTGGTGGGAAGGCTCGATACCCTTCTGCCGGAGGTGGAAATCAGACTGGGGGTCTACGGATATTTTACCCCCCTCTGTGTAGAGGAAGTCTTCGATGTATAGACTAAGCAATGATTTTACTAGACACCGATACACCGTGACGGTAGTCGGGTGCGGCGGCACGGGCGGCTTCACAGCCGAGGCCCTCTGCCGGATCCTGCCCGAGGAAGCCACCCTGGTGCTGGTGGACCACGACCGGGTGGAGGAGAGAAACCTCACCAGGCAGTGCTTCTCGAGGCAAGACCTGGGGCGGTTCAAGAGCGAAACCCTGGCACATAGGCTAGCTCAGAAATTTGACCGCCCTGTGGGTTACTCAACCCTACCGGTGGCAATGGCCGAGCTTTCTTTACCAGGCCTGGTAATCGGCTGCGTTGACAACGGTTTAGCCCGCAGGGATATCGCCCGGGCGGTTAAGGGCATGATCCACGAGTGTTCCTGGTGGGTGGATGCCGGCAACGGGGAAAACTACGGGCAAGTTGTCATCGGCAACACTGATGTTGCCAGTGACTTGTTACCACCAACTGGAGATATTTATTACGGACTTCCCTTACCAACAATGCAGAAGCCGGAACTCCTGAGCCAGGCGCCCAGGGCCAGGGATTGTGCCTCAATCGCGGAAGAGCAGGGGCCTACCATTAACCTGACCATGGCTGCCGTCGTGGTCGAGGTGGTGCGACGCCTCATAGCCGGCACGTGCTCCTGGGTGCAACTCTATATCGATATGGAAGCAGGGACGCTTGTTCCTGTGTTAGCCACACCTGAAATAATCAACTCTCTCAAAAAGAGGAAAGGAGGTAAGCCATGAGCGACGAGCTAAAAGTGGTGATCTCACTCAAAGAGAGCAAGGTAGCGGTCGGCGTTCAGGCACCGGAGTGCGACCCGGTATTTTTTGGTCTTGAAGGCGACCTGCAGAGCACGCTAAAGGCTGTGCCTAAATTCGTCGAAGAGGCTAAAACACGCTGGGAAACAAGCAAGCTCTACCCCAAGTGCGAAAGCCCTCTGCCGTCCCAAGAGCAACCGGTAGCCACAACGAGCCGAGCCTCTACCGGTTCGAAGTCGCAGAAAGTAGCGGCACAACGCGCTCAACCCCAGATGTTCTAAGAGATAAAGGGGGTCGATCCAGTAGGGTGGCGGGAGCGATTGAAGAAAGGAGGCAAGGTAGATGCAGGTTCGAGTAGGGAAACTGCGGGAAGTGATGAAGCTGCTGGAGCCGGCGATACCCAGGAAGACCGCACTGCCGATACTTCACAATGTACTGCTGAAGGACGGTAAAGCTGTAGCTGGCGACCTGGAAGTCTTTGTCTTTATTGACCTGCCCGAGGCCGACATAGAGTGCCTCATTCCACACAAGCCCGTCATGCAGCTCCTGAAGTATGTGCCGGGTAATGAGACGCTCACGATAGAGGCTAATAAGGAAATCTCCTTCAGCTGGGACGGCGGCAAATCATCTTACCCCCGCGTCAAACCCGACGAGTACCCACCGACACCGGAACTCGTGGTCAAGACAGAGGGGACTATGGACGGTAACACGCTGATAGCGGCGCTGACTTCCATCTCTGAATATTGCTCCAAGGAAGAAACCCGCCCGGTGCTTAACGGAGTGGTCATCTTCCCCGGCGAAAACCTAGATATCGCTGCCGGCGACGGTTTCAGGATGGCATACCAGACGATACCCGATTCATTCCCTATCGAGGAGCCGCTAATTATCCCCTCCAGGGCCGTGTCGATTCTCAACTCCCTGTGGCAGCACACCAAACCGGATGTAACCCTTGGCGATTCGCTGGTGGAGCTCGTGATGAGCAAGCGCCTGATTGATGTTGCGCTTGTTGAAGCTAAAAACTCCGAAGCTAACATACTTCGGGTGTGCTTCAGCGGTGTGACTGCCCTCCTCAAGCTCATCCAGGGTACTCCGCCGGACTTCAAGCTGCTCATACCCAAGGATATCCCCACCACGGTTAGATTCTTCCCTGGTGACCTCGAGCGGGCAATAAAGCGCCTCAGTGCCATCGCCAAGGAAGGCTCAGACATCGTCCGGCTCGCCTGGGACAATGACACTATGACAGTTTCAGCGAGCAGCGAAGAGGTGGGGAAGGTAGAAGGAACACTTCCCGTGCAGGCGGACAACCCGGATAAAGTCGCCATCAATATCAAGTACCTCTTGGAGTACTTAGATGGCAAAGAGGGCTTGATTACCATGGGCTTAACCGGCAAGACATCCCCGGTGGCCTTCCGCCACCGGGCATCACCGCTGGTAATGGTGATGCCACTGAATGTTCAGTGGTAATTGGAAGATAGGGGGGACCGCCGTGGTCCCCCCTCTTCTACCCAGAAAGGGGGTGATTTTATGCCTAAAGACGGAAACTGGAAGCCCTACAATGTTGATTACCTGGAGAGAAACGTCCGTGAAGTTTTCAAGTCCGGTGATATAAGCAAGCTCACAAAGGGGACTTACGATTTTATCACCCAGCACATGGGGTTCATAGCTCACTACGACCTGCAAGGATTCCAGTGCGAATATGCCAACCTTGAACTCTTCCGGGAGAAACTGCAAGCCTCTGAGTATAGCAAGGACCCCGAGTATAACCTGAGATGGGCAGACAGGTGCGAGTCTGATAGCGATTTCGTGAAGTGGTATGGACAGGCTTACTGCCGGAGCAAGGCAGAGGGTATTCGGCGCATTGTAGCAGTGGCACGAAGCCAGTATGCTCAGCCGATGCTCCCGATTCCCGCTTGGGAGCTTCGTCTGACAGAAAGGAGGTGAAAATGAACAGGGAAGACATAAGGCTCAAGGCTAGTCAGGAGAAGGTGCAAATTTATGAGCAAATACATAACCTCTTTCACCAGGGTAAAGTCGTGAGGTTAGAGGAACACAAAAGCGGTTTCCCCGCTATAACCGTGGACTGTGAAGATATTCATATCCTCACTGACATCCTAAGCCTTGAGCAGTGGTGGGCAATGAAAAAATTAGAAAGAAGGTGAATATGGAGAAGCCAACCTGTCTATGCGGGGAAGAGATGACCTTCCTCATGGACAACAAGAGGCACACCATTTGGGAATGCCAGAACTGCGGCCGGTTGCTACTGAGACCTAAGTATGCCGACTGGCAACGATGGTATTTCCCTGAAGCTGGGCTAAAAGAAGGCTGGGATAAGCCCAAAGAAAGGAGGTGAAAACTGAATATGGCTCAATCTATTGAGAAAGGCATCTCCGAGATAGTTGGTGTCTTTACGGATCCTATCCTTGTCTTTCCCGGGGGCTGGGGAGACACTCTTCCCGAGTGGCTAAAGACCACCATTACCCTGGAGAGACTAGCGATGAATATGAGGGCACTCAAAGGAGAAGAGATGACTGGGACAGATGCCGAAGCCTGCGCCTATCTCTACACGGCTTCACTGACTCAGCCTATGGACCACGACTGGGCTCAAATTTACCTTTACATCGCCAACAAAGTCTACAGCCAGTGGCGACATAAGGAATCGGGTGCTGAGATGCCAGAGGACATCCGGGTGGAGACACTAAACGATGACCAAATGAGAGACCTCAATCGGCTCAAGGAGTGGCTCTATCGGCAGCGGTCAAAGATAAGGCTAGAGCGAGAGCGAGCTGAGAGGCGGCAGAAGAAAGAGGACGAGGCAGCCGCAAAGAAGGCTGAACAGCCAGCACTATTTGACTTCTAGTATATACTAATAGTAATTACTAGCGGTATATTACTAAGGGGTCGGGGGTTCAAATCCCCGGCCCCTTTTTTGTCTTTTTAATCTGTAAACTAATCATACCAGCCGAAGTCGTTTATCGCCTTCCTCATAATCCAGATGTTATACGGTGGTGACATGACTGGAACCTCACAGCCGGCCATCAGCATATAGCCACCAGGGCACTTTTTCCCCTTCTCAATAGCTACCCGGCATAGCTCGTAGACTTCATCGCCACTTTTGTTCTGGATAGCCTGTGGCTCAATGTTACCGGCGATGATGTCATTGGGGAAATATTTACCTGCCGTCTCAAGGTCGACCTCGTGACCAAAGCTGACAATGCCGGGGTCGCCCATGGGAATCTGCGCCCAGTAGGGCAGGTTTAGATTCTGTTCACCGCAAATGTGGCAGAAGATATTCCTCATCCCCCGTTCCAGTATATGCTCGTGAGTCTCCTTCATATAGGGAAGCACGAACTCTTCAAACTGCTTAGGCGAGATGATTTGGTTGGCAGATGTAGCATCACCCACGAAAGGTATCATGGGGTATCCGGCGAAGGTGTCCGCAAAGTAATCTGTGACTTTGTTAGCAAAGTCGGTGACCTTGCGCAGCAACTTATGAGCTACCTCTGGCTCCTTCACCATCCAGCGGCACAGTCTGTTCACCTCGCAGACATTGCCCGCCCCAGTGAACGCTCCAGGGATAAAAGGCATAACGGGCATGCCAAACTTTTGCTGGAGCTTGGTAAACTCAATAAGGATGGGATAGCACCCCGCCGTCTCCACATCAGGGACCTCTAGGGCATCTACCTCCTCCGGGGTCTGTGCCGGAAAACGGGTGACCACAGGTGCCTGCTCCCACTGGCTTCGTGGCATCTTGATGTCCCCACCAAACTCCCAGCCGCCGTAGGAAGCATAGCCATATAGTGTGCCACCATCATAATCATACTGCATCTGGGTCCACACCTGTGACCAGAAGCCCTTCTCAGCGTCTTCATAAACAGCAGCAATCGGGTAGCCAACATTCCTAGCACAGAAGCCGAAGATGAAAGGCATAAAGGGAACCCGGTCTGGCTTTTGGCGGCTTAATAGGGCGCCCATCCGTTCCTGCGGTGAAAGTTTATCTAGCTTAAACTGCATAAATGGTTCCTCCTTAAATTATTTAGGGCTTATTACTAAGCGTCCAAGTATTCGGTGAGTTGTTATTTCTTGCTCACCTCTTCCTCTTTAAGCATCTTTAGCAATCTGATGGCCTCACCAACGGCCGTACCCGCAGTCTTGGCATAGCCGTCGGCACCGTACTTTTCGGTGACCTCCGGGTTTATCGGAGCGCCGCCTAGCATGATGCGCACCTTAGGATTTTTCGCCCTTAATTTCTCTACCACTACCGGCATAGCCAGCATGCTGGTCGTCATAAGCGCCGAGAGGCCAACGATTTCAGAACCGGTCCTCATTTGCTCATCAACAAACTTATCAAGCAGCACATCCCTGCCCAGGTCATAGACATTCCAGCCAGCCACCTCAAACATTATCTTCACCAAATCCTTGCCGATATCGTGAACATCACCCTCAACCACGCCGAGGACTATTGAACCTTTTACCTCGGCTTCTCTGCCTGAGGCCTTGAGGGCCGGTTTCAGGATGTCCAGCCCAGCATGCAGGGCATCGGCACACACCAGGAGCTCCGGAACAAAGTATTCCATTCTGTTGTATGCCTCACCGGCATCCGTCATGCCGCCAGCTAGGCCCTCCATGATGGCGACGAAAGGGTCTACACCTTCATCTATGGCAATCTTGGACCACCACACGGCAGCGTCTTCCTCAAAGTAATACACCGCATCATGAAGCCCCTTTATAATCTCTTTGGTTCTTTCTTCTGTTGCCAAAAATTTTCTCCTTTCTTGATTATAATCCCCACAGAGTTCCGCCAAGGTAATTTTGCGATAGACCACCCCCCCTCACTTGTCCTTTTCTACTTTAGCCAATATCCCCCTTTTTACTCTTCACAATCTCTTGGGCTTTCTTAAACCACTCTTGGTCAAAGTATCTGACGCCGTTGTTATCGATAAAAGTCGGGGGTGGCAAAGCTCCATGTTCAACCCAACTTAGCAACTGACCCACCTTCATACCCAGATGCTTAGCCACTACAGTTGTTGTCATCTGACTGGTCACCCTCGGTCTAGGCATCTCCTGCCCCCTTGTTAATTAATAACAGGTTATTCAGGGTTTGTCAAGGGGCTACCGATAAAATCCATTAAAATCAGGAAATAGCCATCAACCTCTGCTATTGCCTGATATCGCTCTGCTGTGGTATTATTGACCAATTTTTATTTTCAAGGGGGGCTATTAAAATTCGACGAGAGCCGAAGAAAATTCAGCGAATATTCTATACCTTTCAAGAGACGCAGGAGTTTTTAAATATTAGTCATGACACACTATACCAGCTTATGAAACAAGGGCTTCCTTCTCATAAGATTGGTAGAAAACGGGTTTTCTTAATCGAAGACCTCATTCGCTGGATAAAGGAGCACTAAATCCCCTCTCCTTTGAAGGAGAAGGGGGGGACAAGGCTTGGGGGACCGGGGCAATTCCCGACCCCCCTTTTTGTCTTTTTACCAATTTATATTTTTATATTGCTATTAACTTTTATTGATAAATTGTTGAAGGGGGTGTCGCCCCTCTTCACCTCACTCCGACTACTCTTGCAGCGCCTGCACTAGAACTATTAGTGCCTTCTTCACCTCAAGTTTTAGCCTTTCATCAGCCTTAATCGCCGGTATGATATCTGTCACGCCCCCTTCTTTACCCACTACCAGGTAGTCAACAGTTACTCCCAGCTCTGTAGCCAATTTAGCAAGAGCAGGCAAAGAAGGAGCCCGTTTCTCCTGCTCTATGGCTGAAATGTGCTGGGGTGTCAGCCCCAGAGCTTCGGCTAGCTCTTGCTGGGTAAGCTTCAAGGTTTCCCTTCTCATTCTGATTCTTTGCCCCAGGGTCATCTAATTCACCTCTCCATTTCTACTATAGAGGAGGAGCACGCTTTTGCATATGATTTAAATCATACACTTCCGAACTCAAACCTCTGTTGTAAAGCGTAGCAACCACAAGGGGACGTGAGCAAGCATACAACTGGTAGTTGAGTAGTACCAAAGTACTACCCTAGGGTAGTACTTTTTGGTGATTGTAAAGGTCATAAATGGGAACTAGAATGTCAACTAGTAGTTGAGTAGTTACTCAACTATCAGTAGAGAGGAAAGGAGGTGCTACCGTGAAGAGGTTTCTAAAATCGTTCCACTATGGAAATAAAGGGTTTACGCTTATTGAGCTCTTAATCGTGGTTCTCATCCTCGGCGTCCTGGCAGCGGCTGTTATTCCCAATGTTACTAGGTTTATGCAGACTGGGCAAAAAGGAGCCGCCGAAACAGAGCTGGGTAGCGTTCAGGTGGCAGTGTATGCCGCTATGGCCGACAGTGGGGTAGGCACATTGAGTACTGCGCCTGAAACAGTTGATTTCGGGAATGACTTAACAGACGTCCAAATAGCTGACTACCTCCAGGGAGGTCTTGATCGACTCAAGGGAACTTGGGTGGTTGATAAGGATGGCTTAGTTAGCAAGGGTTGGTTTCCGACAGTTGCTCCGCGCTGGGTCTACGACGAGGATGCTGACCCTCAGTGGAAGTACGAAGCAACATAGTAATGGCATGGCTACGAAAGCAGTGATAGGCAAAGACTGGTGGCATCATATTCGCCAGCACCAATATGCCATATTCTTATGGCTGCTGCTCAACCTAGCGGACTCCATACTTACGCAAGTGGGGCTGTCTCAAGGAGGTTATGAGGAGCTAAATTGGTTTTTAAGAGATTTATCGCTGCCGGCTTTTGCTTTACAAAAGTTGCTACTGACTATGGCCGCTGTTATGTGGTTAGCCATCTGGAGATGGCTATGGTTTGTCAAGTGGCTTAATTTGCTCTTTGTCGTTGTCCTTTGCTTGAATTTCTATGAGCTCATAAAACTCATTTGAACCAATATGGCGGGCTCTGTCAGGGGAAACAGGGGCTCCAGGGTTCCAGCAGCTCCCTGGAAGGGTGAAACACCCCTCCCGTGTGCCGCTTTTGGCGTAATCGGGCAGGTGGCATCCCGCCGCCACTTTGAAGGTAGTAAACCATTGACCGCCTCTGAAAAACGCCCAGATTTTGATTCTGTGGCGTCTGTTATGGTAAAGCCACCAGCTTAGCGCGCCACGGCGAGAAAATGTCCTCTTTGTCCTCTTTTAGCACTCTTAGCCTTAGACTGCTAACCATTTTTTTCAAATGATGCCAAGACCTCTTGACAAGCATCTCCCCAATGTGCTATTGTGATGGCTATGATGCTGGATATTGAGGATACCTACCAGAGACCCTATCGGCTGAGAATGGCGCAACCCGGCGCCAAGACTTTAGAGGTAACCTTCCCCTACGAGGTAGTCGAGAGGGAAGCCAGAAGAAATGGGTTATCCATTGACGAGTTCGTTAAGCAGTTTCAGGTCGTCGCCCACTTCAATGGCATTGACGGCGTGGTTTACACCTTTCAGCGAATAGATAATCCGCAGAATAAGGATTAGATAAGGCATGGAAGATGGGCTCGTAGCTCAGTGGTTAGAGCACTATCCTGATAAGATAGGGGTCGTTGGTTCAAGTCCAACCGAGCCCACAGCGCGGTCAGCATTTCTGGTTGAGGGAGAAAGTATAGAGCAATGTTCCAGATGAGGACGCTAAGGAGGGATATGTTTCTACTAAAATGGCGCAAGGTTAAATGTGAATGTGGTTGGCATGGGCGGGTCAGAAACGCACGCCGCGAAGGTGCCAGCCCTGTATATTGGGCTTGCCCCCTTTGTGGCAAACCTGTTTTGCCTGTAAGCAATAAAAGGGGTAATTGGTGCTTATAAAAACTATATTGGAAAACAGTGTTCCTTTGAAGAATGTTTATCAACCTCACCGGGTTGTCCCCCTCTCCTTCAAAGATGTAGTGAGGAATATAATGGTGAGTAGTAGAATAAGAGGCGTCAGTCCTGATAAGACTGACTGTTTGGCTAGACTGCGGTGGCCCCTAGTTTTATTTAAAAAGCTAACGCCTCATCAGCTTCTATCGCATTGCCGCGTACCTAAGTACCGCCTACTAAAATACCAGCCAGCTAAAGCTAGCTCGGCTGGTTTTTTATTTGCCTACCCCACAAGAGGTCAGGCTTACAATATAGTTACCGACGACGCTAACAAACTCCCTTTGTTGACAACCCCCCATGAGTCCCCATTAACGCTGCCGGAATATGTGGTGAAGGTGTGCGCATCATGTTAAGAGAGATTGTCTACAATGAACTTATGGGACTCGGCAAGACCGAGGCAGTAGCCAAAGAATGGGGGGCGGTGGCAGCCGAATTTGAGCACGTGTGTGGCGAGAAAGAGAGCTATACCAGGGCAGATATTATGGCTTTCCTTTCCCACCTGAGAAAAAGAGGGCTCCTCCAAAGCACCATCCGTAAGGACCTCAAAGCCATAAAGGTTGTCGCTCGAGTCCAAGGATGGGAATTCCCTAAACTCCCGCTAAGGCGGGTAAACCCGGATGAGACTCAACGCACCATTCTCAGCAAGACTACCATCAACAGCATTATAACCCTGGGTAAGCAGGGGCTCCTTAAAGATATCGAACTGTGCTATCTAGCACTGGCCACGACCTATGGCCTGAGACGAGCAGAACTGGCAAGGCTCACACCAGCTAGCTTCCCTGATGAACACCACCTAATAGTGGACACCGCCAAGGGTGGCAGGAGGACCACACACCTAATACCGCCCCAGATAACCCCTTACTTAAACTGTTTTAAGCATTACGCAGCCGACAGCCTGACCCACATGTTTCACCATATTACTGGAAAATGTGGTGTTGACACCGGGAAAGGCTATGGGTGGCACAGCATACGCCGCTCACTGGCCACCGAGCTAATTCTCTCTGAGGCTAGTGCCTTAAATGTGCTCCGCTTTATGAGGTGGTCTGATGCCTCAACCCGGGGAGAGTTCGGCATGCTAGCCATCTACGCCAAGAAGGACCAAGAGAGGATAGACAACGAGATATTTAGGATTCACCCCTTCCTGCCCTACTGGGGAGAAGTCGACTGTGCAGATTCAAAGCATTGCCCCAACTCTAGATTACCAATGGATGTTTACATCAAGGACTTAGATACATGCCTAGCCATAAAAGAGGCTGAAGCAATACTGGAAAGGAGAAAAGGTGACGGTATCTATAGTAAGCAAGCCTGAGCCGAGAGCTTATCAAATGGAGCTAGCCTTTGTGCTGGTCGGCGCTCGGCTCAGGCACAATGAAGCTCTGTGGGGTAGGTGCCAGAAGCAGCACTGGCGACTTACAAGCCTACTCCACAGGGTGAATAGAAAGGAGACAAATTATGGCAGTTGAACAAATTAGAGGTTGTGGGTACCGCAAAGTTAATGCCCTTTACTTATGTGGCGAATTCATCTCCATGCCTTGCGACAGGATGCCATTCCCACTCACCACTTGCCCGGTCTGCGGGCAGGGCATCAAAGTCTCCAGGGGCTTCACCCAAGTTAATCCCTACCAACTTTGGGGTATTCATGACAATTGCCAGGATGCCTTTCGTCCCTGCTTCCTCTGTGACCCCAAGGATGAGCCGGCTTATATCATGCTCGTGGGAGAAAAGTATTATTCCCCTGAGTCGTTTCTGGATGAGGCTACACGCATGGGGATATCCAAACGCATTCCCTTTATCCCAAAGGGTTTGGAGCTCGGCAAGACAATTATATATTTAGCTCACCCCAAAGCCTGCGAGGTTAAAGTGGCAGCGGCCGTGCAACAGGCAATGTCAATCTTAGAAGGCTCTGAGACTCAACAACCGAAACTAGTGGAGACCGACCGGGTGGAGAAAAAGATTGGCATCTTTGCTGCTTTCATTCCCCAGAGGGTAGATAAGCTCATCTGGGAGAGTGAAGCCACCCCGGAGGAGCTGGAGAAGCTAGAACGCCGGGGAATTTCGCCAGTAATCATTCCCGATGGAGATAAAGACCATGCCTAGAGGAAAGAATGTAAACCAACACTTGTGGCAGCGGGTTATAGATAAGCCCCTGAATAAAATCTCAGAGGCACTATATTACCTCACCCCCACGGCTCCGCTAACACCCGAACTCAAACTATATCATGCTATCTTCGGCGAAAGAGCGCGAGATGACAAAGCTTTGCTCATCGACCTCTTTATTGAGCTCAACGAGCCCGCTGGGGAATGGGAAGGCTACAAAGACAGTTGCATTAGCTGGGTCACTGACTTACTTCAAGGTGCTATCGCCTACGAAACAGACCTCATCAGGGAAGGTCTGCGCCAGGTGCTTGAAACGCTACAGCCACGGGAAAGGACAGTTCTGTGGCGCCGCTTTGGCTTTGATGGTCAGGGTTCCCGCAACCTTGAGCAGGTTGGCAAAGAATTCAATGTCACCAGGGAACGAATAAGGCAAGTAGAAGCAAAGGCTCTACGCAAGTTGAGACACCCTACCAAAAGTAGATATCTAAAGCACCTTTCATCAGGCAAGTGGTTGCAGGATAGGCTTTTTACTGAATTCAGCCTTAACTCCACTGTCCCCGCAATTTTCCTTTTATGGCAGGAAGACCGGGAAGCTCTGAAGTCGATAGGAAAATCACACGAGAAGGCTATCGCTGAAGTGCATGAGGACGCTGAGAACAAGCACCGGGCACTCCAGGGTGAAAATGATTACCTCAGGTCCCTCGTCAAGAAGGTATACCAGTTACCAATAACCGAGTCGGGTTTAAGCACCCGGGTAACTAGTGCTTTGCTTAGAGATAGACAGTGGGCAAAAGATATGCCAACCCTTGGCGAGGTGGCGGTGTTAACTGACAGAGAGCTTCTATCTATACGGACTTTCGGACAAAAAGCTCTCACAGAAGTCAGAGAGATAATACGACTAGTTAGTAGAGATAAAGACCACCAGTGAGTTAAGGAAAGACGTTCTTATCGAGAACGATGGAAAGAAGCGAAAAAGCAATCAAGCTATTACAGGCAGATCAGAGCCGTAGCTTAGCAAATGTAGCCCATGAATTGGGTATATCGCGGGAGCGTGTTCGGCAGATTGCAGGCGACATTCCGGGAGCATCAAGGCACAGGTTGCCAAAGTATTGTAAGAATTGTGGCGAGCGGATAGTATCTCGCACAGGGTATAGGGGCTATGACCAGGGATATTGCCCAGTATGTTGGCTAGAAGAGAGTTCGAGAAGGCGAGAGCAGCGATGGCTGGAGACGCACATAAGGTTCACCTGTGAGATGTGTGGCACGGAATTTTATAGGCTCAGGAGTGAAGTTAAGTACCGAAAGAAAATGGGGATACCCATGCCGCGGTTTTGCATTAAAGGATGCGCGGAGCTGCACGGCGGCCGCCGACCTCCGCATTATTGTAAGGAATGCGGAGCTATGACGAGAGTAGTTAGATATATTTGCCTAGAGTGTGGGAATATTGAGCAGATAGAAATTGGCGAGCTACCAAAATGTGAGGTGGCAAAGAAACAGCGTTCCGAGGCAGAACGATGAAAGGCAAATCTGATAAGTTCATATTGGAAGAGCACCTAGATAAAATTACGCATGAACCTATTTGCGTCTTATGCCTGCGGAGTTTAGATGGTATACCTCAGGAAGAAAGGGGAATCATTGAGTTTTACAATGGCTGGTGGTGGATATGCCCTAACTGTAAGAGGTTTATGCGGGAGTTTGACCAAACTCAATTTGAGCCTTGGTACCGCCAAATGGAAATCCCCTATTCTCGGAGGAGTAGAAAACGGTGGGTTGCTTGGCTGGAGAAGGAATACGATATAAAAATCAAGCGTTCTGAGGGGGAACAATGAGAGTAATTATAAGGAATCCTGTTCAGCTTTGGGCTGAGATAAGAAAAGTAATTAGTGCCTATCATCAGGTAGGTGAATTGGGTGAGATTAAAGACCCTTGGGCACTCCGCTCCTTTATGGGAGACTATCCAGAACTCTATCATATCTATCTTGCATTGGGATTACAGTCTGAAGAGGTTAAACGGGAAAGAGAAAAACAGCGTTCCAGATGAGAACGCTAAGGAGGGATATGTTTCTACTAAAATGGCGGAAGGTTAAATGTGAATGTGGTTGGCATGGGCGGGTCAGAAACGCACGCTGCGAAGGTACCAGCCCTGTATATTGGGCTTGCCCCCTTTGT
>JABUBM010000234.1_pt1 | contig 13303 bp, 7 predicted proteins | sample 7240321 | NCBI WGS metagenome assembly JABUBM01 (sample SAMN07256344, study PRJNA390944) | subsurface metagenome | isolation source: Methane hydrate marine sediment | place: Pacific Ocean: Eastern North Pacific, ODP site 1244 | collected 2002
AGAAATTGGTTCAACAAGGGATGTTGCAAGAAGAGATAGATGTGAGCGTAGAGGAATCCATAGAAACGACCAAGTTTGAGGAGAAATTAGAAAATTTAATTAAAGAGCAAGAACTGGAGAAACTAAAGCTAGTTGATCACGAAGACGAAGCGACCGAAGAGGATCTAAAAGAACAATTGGATAGAGTAGATCTAGTAGAGCAGGCTGTTGAATTAGAAGAGAAATTGGTTCAACAAGGGATGTTGCAAGAAGAGATAGATGTGAGCGTAGAGGAATCCATAGAAACGACCAAGTTTGAGGAGAAATTAGAAAAAATAATTGAAAAAAAACAAGAATCGATTGTAAATATAAAGCTTAAAAAACACGATTTAGAGATTAACGAACAAAATTCAAATGAAAATATTGATAATAAAGAAGATTGGAAAACAACCCTTAAACAATGGATAAAAGAGGCTTCTGAAGAAGAATGCAACGCTGAACTTAAAGTCGAGTTAGAAAAAGCCCTTGAGAGTTATAACAAGTTCGAAGATTTGACTCGAAAATTTTTGGAACTACGTGAAAAGTCTCAATACGAAAAACTCTCTGAAAAAGAAAAGAATAGATTAAAATCCTTAACAGAAAGACTACAGGAGCTAGATCCGATCAAACTAGAATTATTATTAAGTGTTTTTTTTATTAAAAAATATATCACCGAGCAATATTGGGACGATTTTTGGAATAAACCTCTTATTAATCGAGTGCTTAGCAAATTTTTTAAGCACATCTCGCAAAAATATAAAAACTTAAAGAAAGCGCAGGAAAATAAAGAAAATTTAGAAGAAATAATAAGAAATTGGATAGAACAAGCGTCTGAAGGGGAAATTAGCCCCGAACTTAAAGAAAAGCTAAAGGAAATCGTTGAGAATAAAGAAATTTTAGAAGTATTAAAACTAGAATTAGATGCTATCGAAATCGAATCCGAAGATAAGAAAGATTTACTTGAGGAAATTACTAAACTAGGAAGTGAAGAATCGGACGAAGAGGAAAATGTACATCTTCAAGAGTTATATCGCCAAGAAACGGGCAGAAGACCTATATATTCTAGAAAAAAAACAAATGGTTATAGCCAATGGTTAGAGCAACGAGAATTAGGAGCGGAAAAGATTAAAATTTCTAAAAGTGAAAGTGAAAAAATAAAAGAAGTTAAAGAAGAAGATTGGAAAACAACCCTTAAACAATGGATAAAAGAGGGCTCTGAGGAAGAATGCAACGCTGAACTTAAATCCGAGTTAAAAAAGGCCTTTGAGAGTTATAGCGAGTTCGAAGATTTGACTCGAAAGTTTTTGGAATTATATGAAAAGTCTCAATACGAAAAATTTTCTGAAAAAGAAAAGAATAGATTAAAATCCTTAACAGAAAGACTACAGGAGCTAGGCCCAATCCAATTAGAATTGTTAGCAAATATTCGGGCTTTTAAAGATTATTTTTATAATCATTTGTGGGAATTTTTGAACAGGTTTTTTGTTAATCGAGTGCGTAGCAAATTTCTTAAGCACATCTCGCAGAAATATAAAGAGTTAAGGAAAGAACAAAAAAAACGAGAAATTAAATATTTAAATATTTGTCGTGTAAACCAAGGAAATTTAGGAAAGAACTCTTTAAATCCATTGAATAGTAAACAAATAAAAAAATATGAACAGTTGTATCTAAGAAATTTAGAAAAATTATGTGTAAAATACGCATTAGATTTTAAGAACATTATAATAGACGAGTACGGCTATAAGCTATTAGACTTAGAAAAACAGATTCCACTTTCTTCTCATTTTGCTTTTCGGTTAGATAAATATATTAGAAATGTCACTCATCTTAAGAGAGATAGAACTCTTGGTGCTGACATTCTGGGGCAAGTTAGGTTGCATATTGTACAAGAATATAGTATATTAAAAAGAGACGCAGCAAAAGAAACGAGTTTCAAAAAAGTGATAAATTTTATCAGGGAATATAAAGAGTTTTCTCGTTATGTCTCAAGAAGATTTTCTATATCGCATATAAAATATCAACAAAATTCCGAAGAATTAGCACCTAAATCGTGGTTAATCGAAAATCTGCGTTATATGTTTCCAAAAAAATTTGGTTTACCAATTTCAGATAATCTTTTGTCATGGTTTATATTTGGTGATAGTTCAGCTGATGGGAGAAAAAGCAAGCTTATACGGACAACTTTGAAGGATGAAATAAATAAACATAGCCATCTTGCTGAGCTTTTATCAATAGATTATTCAGCTAATAAGCTGACAAAAGAGGCGTTTAGTGATAAAGGAATAGAGATATTGGATAAAGATTTAAATATACTTAAGAAGAGCGTTTCTTTCCTTATTTACTACTATGTTTTTGGCGGGTATCATGAATCAACATATGTATCAAAAACAACAAACAAGAATTTAGAAGTTGGCAGAGATTATTTTACAATTGAATACGAGGTTATAAGAGCGATCTTTTTTGCTGCTGCAGAAGGAAATAACGAGGAACCCATGAATTTTAGAACTATTAGTAATGCTGTCGGTGTATCAACTGGCTTAAACAAACATCTTGTTCAAGGACTTGGTTTTGGAGACGATTTTGTTAAAATCCTCGCCTATTTCGATAGACTCTTTAAGAATAGACACCCTGATTCGAGCTCTCAAATCTTTCAGGACGCTGAAAAAGTACTAAACGGGTATAGAGATGCTTATAGAGCAAGGCGTAGAGAACTTCAAAAATCGAGAGACTACCGAACTGCGTTTCAAGGGAAAGTTCATAAATTTATAGAGAACTTTTTAGGTCTAAAATTTACCTCAGAGGAGCAAGTTAGAGCTATTGTGAAAGACGCCTATGTTACTATGATAAACGATAATGGCATTAAAGAAAAGATTCATGTACACAGTTCATTTGCATTTGATGGATATCTCGAGCTTAATAAGGCTTTAAAGGATTATTTAGGTCTCGATGATAAATGGATGGGCATAGCTTTTGAAGCAATGGGCACATATTGGCATAGCCTTCCCAAACAAATAGAGGCTGATAGAAAAAAAAGGCTAATTTGTAGAGAGAAGAACATCTTTTTATTGGAAATACCGGAAAGTTTGGATTCTTCTGCATGGGGGGATGAGATTCTTAAACAGTTTAAAGATTTAACCTAAGGGTACATATTTTAATCAATTTTTGATTCAAAAAACGGTTAAAAAGACGATTGATTTTCATAAATAATAAATTAATCTGACTCATTTACTTTTGAAATTTGTATTTGTGTTTAAAATTATCTAAAAATAAAATAAAATAAAAATAAGAAGAAATAAAAGAAAGGCTTTAATAAGCCTTTTTTAATTTTGAATATTTTCCAACTTTAAAGAAATTTCCAATCATTCCACCCATAATGCCTAAAATTATAGCAATAATAACCCAGAAGTAAACGATGAAAATGATGTTTGTTGGATCGGCTGGTATAGCTGTAATATTACCACCTGAAAACAAAGAAATCGGGAATATCTCTGGCTGGTTTATAAGTAGCACAAATAAGGGAATATAAGCTAAATTATAGATGGCTCCAATTACCAAAAAGACTTGTTGTCCCGTGTAATTACTAACGCCAATTACAAGGCGAACTAGACTAAATAAACCACCTACAAAAATTAAGAATCCCATCATCTTAAGCCAATCTAGAAAAGCTTGTTGCATTAATCCCGCAACCGCAAACGGTTGGATCATTAGAATTAAGCCAAAAATTATTCCCGCTAAGGTTCCAAATATTAGTTCTCCTATAGTGACCGGTTGGGTTTTACCGATTTCTCTTTTTAGCTTAGCTTCTTCCAATTTTTGTTTTCGAAGAACTTTAGCCGTTGCTAACTTCTCTTTTTCTATGGCTTTCATTTCAATTATTTTCTCTTTTACGCGATGTTTAGCTGCTGCCATTTTTTCTTCTCGAAGTACTTTAGCTTCTTGTATTTTTTGTTTGGTATATATTTTCGATTCTTCCAATTGTTCTTCGTTAAAACTGAAGGGGAAAAGTATGGCCAAGCGCTTGGGAATTATTCCAAAATCTTCGGGTAAGAATCCTTCCATAGAAAAATAAACGAATACTATTGTAATTACAACTGCGGAGATTAAGCATCCAATCCAGATTCCATTTAACATCTCTCCTAATACTACCCACCAAACCTTAAAAAAGATCTGAAAAACTGCGCCTAAAATATTGACAAAAAACACAACTCCAAAGAAAAAAAACAAAGATCTTAAATAAAACTCGATGAGTTCTTGTGTAATGTAGAATCTTGGCGTACCCCGGCGTTTATATAATTTTGCTATGCTTTCGGGAGTCCCCATTCGCATGATCGCTTCTTGTACATCTGCGTCAGTTAATGATTCTCCTCCAGAAATTGCTCTTGCCTCGTTATAAAGTTGCTGTTCTAAATCGTTTAATATGTTCTTTAATTCTTCTTCTTTCCATTTCAACCATTCTGGAAGTTTCTGTTTAACTTGAGCAATGTAATTTTTAATAAGTTTATTCTCAGAATCACTCATTATTGTCCACTTTATTATTTAATCACACTTTTATTAGATAATAATTCAATATTTTAATAACTACTAATGATAATATACTATTAAAAAAAATGGAGACCAATTTTAAATATCACTTCATATTAAGATGTAAGAACGCATTGAATGTTAAAAATTAGGTCTATGACTCCATAAGAACAAGATTTAATTAACAGAAAAATGGATAATAATTCAAGAAATTCCAAGGAAAAAACAAAAAGGCGAAAATTCGGTATTCATTTAACTTCAGTTGAAATATTCTATAAATACATTTTTCCTGAAATTAAAGATCTAATAGAAAATTACTTATGGGTTGATCTCTACGCCGGTGAGGGTAATTTAATTTTACCTATTTTAAACGAAATCCCCTATGACAAGCGAGAAAGTTTTTTCCGAGGTCATATTTTTTTGTTTGACATTCAGAAAGATATGGTTCAAAAGTGCATTTATAACGCTGAGGAATATGGAATTCCTAAGCAAATCGCAGAAAATAATATCAAAAAACGTGATAATCTTGGAAGCTTTCCTCAAATTTTAAAACGAAAAAAATTTCCTATTTTTCACATTACCAATCCACCATACTTATATTTAGGTTACATTAGGAAGCACTACGAAACCCAAAAGTTTCTTCAATATTTTAAAAAAGAAAATAAGGGGTATCAAGATTTATATCAAATCGCTATGATTAATGACTTGCGTAACGATGTTGAGAATCTGATTTACGTAATTCCTACTAACTTTTTATATGGCGCATCTGTTTCTAATAAATTTCGTTTAGACTTTTTAAAATATTATAATATTCTTAAAATGATAATTTTTGAAATAAAAATCTTTGAACATACAGGTTCAAATATTTGTATTGGCTTTTTCAAGAAGAAAAAAGTTCCGCAAGATGAGTTTCAGACATTTACGGGGTTAAAGACCAAAAAACAAAATGATATTTTGAAGATGGTTTACAATTTAAACCCCAAATATAAATACAGAGCAGGTTCCAAATTTGACGAATTTTTAGAGAGTTATAAAGCGGTTAATCCATTAATAGTTAAGTATTATTTATTGAAAGAAGAAGTTTCGCAAAATAAAGGCAATTTTGAGATCGAAGTAATTGACGCGAACCAGTACAAAAACAATCAATATGTAAAATTAAACATTAAAGTAAATGAAAAGTTAAAGCGAATAATTGAATCAAATATTTTGTACATTAGAACTGTAGACACAGGTTCCTATAATGGGCGAGCAGGATTAGGGCAAGTAAACGAAGATTTCGATGTTTGTGCGATTTATGTATCCTATAAAACCTATAGAACCCATCCGATCCACATTTTCTTAGAGCCAATTATTTCCATAGAAGAGCAGTTTCTCTTAAGAGATTATTTTAATTTTATTTTAGAGCAATTTAGACTCAAATTTGATAGCGAATTTTTAACAACCTACAAATACTCTAAAGCAGAATACACGCGAAAATATTTAGGTTTAACTCAAACGAGGAAACTGATTGAAACATTCCCCTATGGAAAGCTCACTTCAGAGAAAAAGCAAGAGTTGAAATCCTTAATTACTAGTAAAGATTTTAAGAGAATTTTAGATTTTTTAAAAAGCTTATAATTTATACAAGCTTAATATATGCTAGCAAAAAGAAAAGCAATTAACCCCAGAAATGCTCCAATTTTTAACAGTAAACTAATCCTTTTAAAATCTTTTCTTTCCAATTTCGTAGTAAGCATTAAAAAAATTGCGTAAATTACATCAATTAGACCAAAAATCATTAAAACCATAAAAAAGATTGGATTTAGAATGTTTGTAAAAATAGGTAATATAAAAAATATTATTGCTGTAATTGAAAAAACTAAGGAGATATAGGTAGATTTTCTAATTCCAATCTTAATAGCTAAAGTTTTAACTCCATGATTTTTATCTCCTTCAATATCTTCACAACCTTTAATAATTTCTCGAGAAACTAAAAGAGAGAAAGCTGTTATAAAGAAGAAATAAATGAAAAGAGGAATAGATGAACTGTTTAATACCGCTCCATAAATCATACCAATTGAAAAAGAAATACCCACTGCCATATTTCCAAAAAAACCACTCTTTTTACCGTATGCTGCATACAACCAACCTATGAATCCAAAAAACGACGCTAACACGATATTTAATAAACCTATATTAAAAAAAATACTATGGAAAATGCTAAGAGCTAATCCGATAATAAGATAAATTGAATAGAGTAATTTTGCTTGCTTTAAATTTATTGAACCTCTTGGAATAGGGCGTTCTGGTCTATTAATTTTATCTATTTCAATATCGTAAATGTCGTTGATAACCATTCCTGCAGCCGCGATAAAAATATATGTAAAAACGCCTAAAATTATATTAATTAATAACTTATCTAATGGAATTCCTAATCTGGTATTCAATAAGCCAATAATTACTGTTAAAGCCCCCATTAAGCAGTTTATAGGCCGTATAATTTCTATAGCGTCTTTAAATCTCATATTAAAAACAATTAAAGAATTTTTAATTTATGCGATAATTATTATTACGACTTTTACCAGATTTTTTTATTTCGTCAATAATAGCTTTTAAAGAGTTCCCATCGTCTTTTAATACTTGGTTTTCTAAAAATGTTCCCATTACGATGATGTCTGCCCCCGCTTCAACAAAATTTCTAGCGTCTTCTTTAGTACTAACTCCTCCACCCACAATTATTGGAATGCTTAACATATTTGAACAAAGCCGAATAATTTCGGTGGGAAGTCTTTCACTACCGGACCCAGCTTCTAAATATATAAGTTTAAAGCCAAAATATTCAGCTGCTAATGAATATGCAGCAGTTAATTTAGGTTTCTTTCTTGGAAGTAATTTGGCTTTCCCGATCCATCCTGCTGTACCACCAGGTTCGACAATTAAATATCCTGTGGAGATTATTTCAAGGTTAGCCATTTTCACTGTATATGAAGCAAGCGCTTGTTGTCCAACAATAAAATATGGATCTTCAGAATTTAATAGAGACATAAATAAAATAGCATCTGCTTCTTTTGAAACATTTGTGATACCTCCTGGAAAAATTATAATTGGTAAACTTACTTTTTCTTTAATTGCCAATATTGTCTCGTCAACAAACCTCTGGTCAAAAACGGTACTTCCACCAATCAGAATGGCATCTGAACCAGCTTGTTCGGCGAAAAGAGCCATTTTTCCTGCTTTGGTGGGATTTTGCTTAGTGGGATCTGGATCTATTAAAGAAAAATGAAGGGTACCATCACTATTTATTTTATTAATTAAATATTCGTAAGCGCTCGTCTTCAAGGTATTTTTAGTCAATGCATCAACCATAAAATTCACTTATTATAATTAATTTACTATTTTAGTCTTTATTAACGTTTTCTTAATTTTATCATATACTTGTGTAACTCTACTTTTCCATTCTTCAAATTTTACAATATCATTTGGAAAGATCTTGTATAATTTAGAAATTTCATTCATCCTTATTCTAAGGTAATTTAAATCTAATAATAGTTTTGGCTTAGATAGCCCTTTTAACGCCTTTGTTACCATATTAAGTAAGGATAAATCTATTCGTCCAGTTGAAGAGATTTCAAGAATTTCTTCTCCACTTAGTAAATCTTGTTGCAAAGCAAAATTTAGATCGTCGTTGGATAGAACTTGGAGAGTCATTCTTAGCAAGTCTAATGAAGCGAACTCTACTCCAAAACTGGTCATTATGCTATTGTTATAACGCCATAACGAATTAATTGAGTAATCTTCCTTTTCAATAGCGGCTAAAGCAGTATTGGCAGCAAAAAAACCTCCTCTCATTGAAGGATCGATCCCCCCTCCATGAATTGGATTAACTTGACAAGCGGCGTCTCCAACGAGCATAATACCATCGTCTGCACACGACCAAATAGGCCTTCTAACGGGCACTACGCCCCCTCCAGAAGAAATAATTTCATAATTTGAAGTTTTAATATATTCTTTAAAAACATTTTGTTGATAGAGGTTTTTTACTTTACCTTTGTAATCCATAAATGTCCCTAAACCAATATTGACGGATGACTCATTTTTTGGAAAATACCAAATATAACCTCCCGGTGCTTTTTCGCTATTTAATATTATTGAAATATATTCAGGATCTTTGACTTTTAGGTCTTGAGGAGAGAACTTTACAATTTCCCTGTAACAAAGAATGCAATCTTCCTTTAAAATCTCTTTCTCAATTAAAGCGCTATTTACCTTCTTTCTAATTGGAGAATAAAATCCAGAGGCATCAATTACAAGTTTAGATTTTAAATCTATTTTATCTCCATTTTTTAGCTTTACTTTTACCCCAGCAACAAAATTTTTGTTATATAATAAATCTAAAACCATCGTTTTATCCATAAACTGCTCTACACCGGCATCTAACGCTTCGTTAAGTAGTCTTTGCCCAAATTCTATTCTATTAACAATATAACCCGCTTGTTTTGAATCAGTTAAATCTATACATTTTTTTAGGTCAGGGGAATATAATCTTGCACCTTTGATACGACAAGAAAGCTCTTCTCCTTTTGGATGGTTAATACTTAAAAAATCAAAAATGTCTGTTCCAACAGCGTCCCCGCAAATTTTATCGCCGATTTTATTTTTTTCCTTCCTGTCGATAAGGCAAACTTTTAAACCTTTTTCAGCGGTAAACCGAGCAGCTGTACTACCTCCCGTTCCCGCACCAACTACGATTACATCAAAAACATTCTTTAAATTTTCCATTTTGATTTTCTTTATTTTTTAGATGATAACAATAGCACTAATGATAATAAAAAGTTAGATTTAAGATTAAATTAATGTTATTAGAAAAATTATTAGCGTTGTTAAGATAGGGACAGTTAGATCGTCCCAAGTACTAGGAGAAATTAGCTCTATTATTGTTGCTAAAATACTAGTAATTAACGAATATAAAAGCGCAACTTCTAACGAAATACGAATTTGTGTTATTGGATTTATGACTCCTAAAATCGTAAAAGCAAAGAAACAAAGAATAAATCCACTAATAAAAAACGCTAAAGAGCCTTCCAAAGACCTGGTAGTGTTTACCCACGGAAGATTTATTTTTCGTTTTCCGTATTTTTTGCCAATTACCGATGCTAGAGTATCAGAGATGATCATTAATAGAATTCCTGCAATTGGGAAATACATCTGATCTGGAGCTATGATAACAAAAAGTGTGATCAATATTGTAATCGATAAGCAATAATGAAATGGCCCCTGTAAATAACCCGCTTTTTCTTCTGCTTCTTCTCCTATTGAATCGTATAAATCTCTTAACTGTTTTACCTTACTTTTTTTTGAACTTAAAAAAGTTAAAATTGTCATTGAACTAGCCAATAATACAGCCCACCATGGCCAAGTAAAATATGGTGTTATTAAAATACTTAACCCAGCGAATAAATGCACCATTTTACGAGCTTGGAATTTAGTGATTTTATCTCTCTTCTTCAATTGAACTGGTATTAAAATAGTTGCAAAAACATAGATAAATGTTAATAGTAAAAGCAGTAAATCTAATAAAATATTCATAGAAAGTCGGTCCTTTTAATAATTATTGTTAATGAACCAGAGAAAATTTTATTTATTAAAAATAAAATCCCACTCATTCGAATATTAAGTGTTACAATCTCAAAAGAATGATATTCTTTTTGCCATAATAGATTTTTTATCCAATTTTGGTTTTTTTTTAAAAACCTATAAATATTACATTATTTAATATAGATATACAATATTTCAAGTGAAAATATCATGACAGAACAACAAAAAATGAAATTTTCTGATTCAATAACAACAAAAAAAATGATTTTTTATACTCTTGGTGGTATAAGCAGTGGTTTAATGTTTACGATGTGGGGTCAAATTCAATATTTTGCGGTTACTATTCTATTAATACCAACAGCAGTAATTCCATTGATCTATTTAATGTATTCGATTATGGATGGTGTAAACGATCCAATAATTGGATACCTAGCTGATAAATCTAAGAAATTGACCTCAAGATTTGGAAAGAGATTTCCGTGGATTATTGGAGGTTTAGTTATAGGTCCAATTTTTTTAATCTTATGTTTTATCCAAATTTCACCTGACATTCTAGTATCTGTAATTTGGCTAATCATTATTATGGTGGTATATGAAACTTTTATGACATCAAAGGAGATTAATGAAATGGCTTTATTTCCCGATTTATTTAGGAAAGATTCCCATAGAAGAAAGGTAATCGTTATAGGAGCAATTATAGGGGGCATAACAACAATTTTTATCAATGTCTTAATCCCTAGATTCATATCGTCTATTGGATATTTAGGAACGGTAATTATTGTTGTTATTTTTGCTTACCTTTTGGTCATTCCATATAGTTTTGGAATTCGAGAACCTAAAGAAATGAAGGAATTTCGTGCAGAATTGGACAGTACACAAAGGGGATCATCACCTGTGGGTGAAGTGATTAAACGGGTTTTTAAGGATCGTTGTTGGATGGGAATTACAATCGCAGGCTTTTCTTGGTCTGTAGCTGGGGCGTGTTTTCTATATGGGCTTAATTTTTATGTAACACATTCATTAGGATTAGATATAGGGGATACTGCTCTACCTCTTTTGATGGTGAATAGTGTTGGATTTCTTCTTGCTCCTTTGTGGACATGGATTTCTAGAAAAATCGGTGTTAGAAATGCATATATAGCGGGTATGTTTTGTAATATTATCGCGTATTTCTCATTGGTGTTTGTTACTGATTTAATTAGTTTAACTTTAGTATTTGCTTTGGCGGGTGTTGGATTTAGTGCAACTGCGGGAGTCATTTTTGGGTTACTGAGAGCACAAGGTATAGACAACGCAACAGTTAATTCCGGAAAACGTGAAGAAGGAAGTTATTCAGGAATTTACAAGATTTTCACAGCTTTCTCATACTTTTTTCAGACAATAATTTTTGCGATTGTAGCTGGTTTTACGGGTTACGATCCAATTCTAACAACAGGGAACACGGATGCTGCAAAGTTTGGTTTACTTTTTCAAATGTCAATAATTCCAATGATTATAACTATAATTGGTACGATTGCTTTTATCTTCCTGTATAAAATATCAAAAGAAGAGGCTATAGGTATCAAATTGAAAATAGAAGAAATGAATCTTTAATCATTTTATTTTATTTTTTTATGAAAAGTTATTTTTAATTCTGCATTTTTACTTGTATAATAAATTATTAAGGGAAAATTGATATGAACGAGATTTATTCAAAAGAACAACTCCAAAAATTACCATTTATGGATAGCAACCTTAATTTGGAAAATCGGGTAGAAGATTTATTAAATAGATTAACGCTTGAGGAAAAATTTAAGCTCTGCTCTGGAAGATTTATGTGGCATACTAAACCTGTAAAGAGGTTAGGAATCAAATCATTTACGATGTACGATGGTCCTCACGGTGTTCGACCCGACAGTGTGGGTGAAATAAAGTGTACCTATTTTCCTTCAAGTATTTGTAGGACAGCAACATGGAATCCTAAACTATCTCACGAATTTGGGAAAGCTGTAGCAGAAGAAGTTCGTGAAGTTGGTGCTCACATGCTACTAGCTCCTGGTATCAATATTCAAAGAACTCCAATGAATGGAAGGACTTTTGAGTATCAAACAGAGGACCCACATTTAAATAAAGTTCTTGCTGTTGCTATCGTGAAAGGAATTCAAAGCCAAAAAATAGCGGCGTGTGTAAAACACTTCATATGCAACAATCAAGAAGCAAATAGATTCACAGTGAGTTCCGAAGTGAGCGAACGGGCGCTCCAAGAAATATATTTACCCGCTTTTAAGGCGGCCGTCCAAGAAGCTGATGCGTGGTCCTTCATGACTTGTTATAACAAGGTAAATGGAATTTACGGATCAGAGAATTTTAATCTATTAAGAGAAAGATTGATGGAACAATGGGGTTTTAGAGGATTTACAGTTTCAGATTGGAATGCCACAGCCTATACAAGTACAGGAAGTTGTGTTACAGCAGGGTTATCTCTCGAAATGCCTACAGCAAAAAAGTACAATAAAAGAAATATGAAAAAAGCCTTTCAAGAAGGTAAATTCACCGAAGACTCATTAAACGATAATGTCAAGAGATTACTAAGGGTTATGTTTTTAGTTGGATTATATGACGCTGAGAATACGCTCCCTCGCGGTAGTAGAAATACCCTTGAACATCAAGCGATAGCTCGCAAGATAGCCGAAGAAGGAATCGTACTTTTAAAAAACGAGGAAGCTTTACTACCCTTAGATATTAATACAATAAAAAGGTTAGCTGTTATTGGGCCAAATGCGAACTTTAAAATAGTAGAAGGTGGTATATTATCTGGGGGCGGCGGTAGCTCAGTTAATTATCCTCCATACGAGATTACCCCTCTTGAGGGCTTAAAGCATAAATGTAAGGATAAATTGGAAATTATAGATACGCCTTCAAAAGCAGATGTAACAATAATTTTCGCTGGACTCAATCACGATCCAGGTATGGATGCTGAAAGCGTAGATAAGAACGCGTTTGAATTGCCTTCAGATCAAATTGAATTAATTAATAAAACAGTAAAGGAAAATCCCAAAACGATCGTAGTACTGATCAATGGAAGCCCTATAGCCATGGAAGATTGGATCGATAACGTTCCTTCTGTTATTGAAGCTTGGTACGGGGGAATGGAGGCTGGACACGCTATAGCTAACATTTTATTTGGAGATGTGACCCCTTCTGGAAAACT
>JABUBM010000235.1_pt1 | contig 13233 bp, 27 predicted proteins | sample 7240321 | NCBI WGS metagenome assembly JABUBM01 (sample SAMN07256344, study PRJNA390944) | subsurface metagenome | isolation source: Methane hydrate marine sediment | place: Pacific Ocean: Eastern North Pacific, ODP site 1244 | collected 2002
AAACATGGTATTTTGTTTAAATCGATTGAATAACCACATTTGATACATCTATATTTTCTAGTGCTCTTTAAACTTTTTGTGTTATAACGCCAAGTTGAGCATCGTGGACATCTAAAGAAGGCTACACGGATAGTTTATACACCCCAATCTCTACTCCAACAATAATTTTTCTGCAATTAGCCTATTAATGGGATCCTTAAAAAAACTAATAATTGATTTAAGTTCTTCAGGAGAATATTCATTTTTGCAATTATTAATCTCCTGGTCCAAACTTTTTTCTTTTGATTTAACTTTAATTTTCATGTTCTTATCTACTATCATTTAAACATCCCTTCTGGATTTGTAATTGGAACGGTTTTATCCGGTTGATTTGCCATTAATTTAAAGGCTTTTGCCATCGTTTTGAAACCCGAGGCGATCTCTTTTATTGCGTTTTTCATTTCGGAGATCTCGTTTTTAATACGCGTAACCTCGTCAGGAACATCGAAATAAGACTTAGCCCTTTCTATGTCGTCAGTTTCTTCCTCGCCCCCATCTTTTGGAGAATCGTCTACTTCCCGGATTTCACTATGTTTTTTAACGGTTAGAATTAGATCCTGACCTAAAGAGCCTATTGCAATTGGATCTCCTTTTGATGCGATCGCAAAATGAGGATTCTGACAAAAAATAGGATCTCGAGAATCGATTTCAAAACCGCTTTGTTCTAGGAGAATTCGAGCTTTCTTACAATCGTTAATTCTAGCCCCAATATAATTTATTAAACTTTCTTTTGAATTAACAAATTGCCCAAATCTCTTTCTATTGAAGTTGTAAATTATTACTTTATTACAAACTTCTATCTTCTCTAAACCGTTAAAATCTTGATAATTAAATATAATAATAAATTTGGTCCAATTGGTTAATTCTATTCGTTTAACATATAATCCACTATAATATCCTTCTTTCTTAATTCGATACAACCAACTTGGTTTGCTAATTAATTTGTCTTTAAAGCGTAATTTATGAATTCTTATTTGATTTACCCAATCTGGTAAATTTTCTCTTTCATTTATTTCATTTTGGAGCGGTTTCTCGGATATCTCGCCCCGGTCTAAAAAAACTTTTCCAATTTTTGTTAATTGGTAAAATTTAGGAAAAGCATGGGTTTGTGTTATTAAGCCCCGTTTTTTTATAGAATTAATAATTCTGGACAATTTTTTAGCTGAGAGTAAGCCTTTTCGGGCGATCTCCTGAGCGTAAAACCCTTGATCTAAGTATTTAAGAATTTTAAGAATGGGCAATTCTTCTACACTTTTTCCACAATGGGCAATTTTTTCTCTACACTTTTTCACAATGGGCAATTGCAAATAATTGCTAGATTTGATCAATTTCGTTCGTTTTATCTTGATCCATTTGTTGCATTTCGAACATTTTGAATGAGGTCTTTCTGGAATCTTATTTGAGTCTCTAGGTTTATAAGTCCAAGTATGGCCACACTCACATTTGATCTCTAAACTAATTTGTTTGGAAGCAGGGGAGGTTGCTGGTGGGTTTCCCCTTACTTCCTTTTCTCCGGTTATCTCCGCGTCTGGTTTGTTGTTAGATTTGGGTATTTATTTACACCTCGGCTAAAAGTGGTTTATTGGAAATATAATCTTCCCATGTTTGATATTTATGATAATGGCGATTGACCCATCTTGCAAAACTTTTTTGATATGGATCCATCTTATTAAAAGGCATTACAAACACATCAATCCCTTTTCTTCTTAAGAAGTTTACCCGCATTAAGTTATCTTGATGTGTTGTATTAAAGCCAATTAAAACGTAAAATTGAATTGTTCCATTTGAGATTCCTGCATTATTGAGTATATCTAGTTTATGTTTAATAATTTTCTTGAGAGTAGGATCATCAAAAGCGAATCTTAGTCGTAGACCTTTCCATCTCTTAATTTCATGTAATAGTTTAGCGTTCTCAGAAGTAATTAAGCGTATATCTAACCCTTGATTAAAATCAATTCTTTTTCTTGAGTCTCTTAATTTTTTAAGTTCTATAATATGATCTTTATACGACAGAATATTGTTATCTAATAATCTTACTTTTTCTTGATCTTTACAGAACTCTTCTAATTCTGCAAACTTATAAATATTCCCTTCCAATTTAGGAATTATACAGAATTCACAATCTCGAATACATCCTTTAGTAATGTATCCTAATGCAAAATCACAATGATAAAGTTCATAATCAGGATAAATGTGGTCAATCTCTTTTGGCAACTCTTTTATAACATGGTATTTTTTTTTGAATTTTTCTGAAAAATAAAAACCAGGACCTCCAAGAATCATATCATCTCTCAAATAAGCATCATTAGGACAGGGATAATTGAATATTTTTGAGGCATAAATTAACCAATATTTATTGTGAAACAATGGAGAATAAAATTCTACTTTATAACTCCATTTTTTATAATACGCGCTTAGTTTCATCAATGCTATATTAGGTATTACTGAATCTATATCAAATAGTCCTATTTTTGGTTTATGCAATTTCAATTCACTCATTTTCTTTGATTTAATATTTCACGCTCTTTTATTCTTGAATATAATCTAAAATAGTTGGATGTTTTCTTAGAAATTCGTTCATTATAAATTTAGAATAGGCCGGAGGAATCGCTTCTGCTAAAGGATGTCCTTTAGGTAGTTCTTTTGTTTGGGGTATTGAAATCCAATCTATGTCCATAGCTTTTTTCCATTTTTCAAAATTATGATGTTTTTTTTGAAATTGTTTGTTCTTAAACATTGGACCTCGAACGACTTGAAAATATTTCCCGTCTCCAATAAAACCTCTGTGTTTGGGGTGCATTGGTTGGTAACATACGAAACCATTAATTTCAAAAATCCTATGCCTGAACACGCCTAAATTAAACATTGTTCCACATAGCATTAAATCGCGTCTTAGTGGTGCTTTTGGAACGTTTTCTATAACGAAAGGTTTATTTAACTGTAATAATAAGGCTCTGGTTTCTGGAATCAAATTTATCCAATCAGAACATCTATCTAATTTCTTATTCATATTATTAATAGAAGTAAACATTTGGCATGGAGGACTAGACCAAATAAAATCAAATGTTTTTAAGTATCCTAGCTTTAAACTAAATACATCTGCTTTTTTAAAAATAAAAGGATATTCCGGCATATCTCTAATGTCGTATCCTACTATTTCGTGGTAAATATTTGCGTCCTCTAACGCTTGATGCATCCCCATTGATGCGCCTCCTCCGCCACAAAACAAATCTAAAACCCTTATTTATTTACACCTCGATTGTAATTTTGTAATTATTATCAAAAAAATACAAACCAAAATTCTCTTTAATGACTGGCCAGTATTTCTTCTTATTAATCTCAGAACCAATTGAATTTCTTTTTGTTAATAGTGCTGCTAAACTAGTATTTCCAGAACCAAGAAAGGGGTCAAAAATAACTTCATTTATAAAACTATACATCTTAATTAAGCGCTTAGGAAGCTCTATTGGAAAACTTGCAGGATGAGAATCGTTTCTAGTTCCGGGGATTCTCCAATGTCCACTAAAGTATGTAGTCCATTCGTTTAACGATAATTTAGATCGTTCTTTAATTTCCTTTGAAACTTTTGGTGCTTTCCCTAATTTTTTAAATATTAAAATATATTCAAAATCCAATTTGACAATTCCATTTCTAGGATAGTAAATGGATCCCATTAGATTGCATCCTCCTGAAGGACGACATCTACTAATTTTTTGCCAAATTATTTTTGAAACTAAATCAAATCCAATCCTTTCACACGCTATTATAATATCTGATTCTATAGAGATAATTTTATATCTTCCATAATCTTTAGTAGAGCAATAATAATCTCCAACATTGACGCACATTTTACAACCGGGATGTATTACTCGATAACATTCGGACCATACAGCTTCTAAATTATTTAGATACTCTTCATACGTTTGATTATAACCAATCTGATCTTCGTGGCCATAATCTTTTCTATCCCAATAGGGCGGAGATGTTACGATTAAATGAATTGAATTATCTTCGAGAAAACTCAATTCTCGTGAATCTTGGAAGTAAAATTTATGTTCGGTTTGCATTCTATACCTCGATTCTTTCTTTCTGATAGATTTCAGATTGAAATCTTTTTACTCTAAATTTTTCTAATTCTCTTAACAATTGGTTTTTAGGTAATTTATTATATTTCGAAAATAAAGAAAGATAACCTCCAATTCCCCTTCTATCGTAAAGGATTAGAAATTTATTATCGATTAAAGATTCTATAACTTCTAAATACTTTTTTCCTAAAATTACTATTATTAAATCGTAATAATCGTGAATTTCAATTAGCCTAGGGGTAATTATCCTTCTAACTCTTAAGACGTCTTTTTTTGTCCTAATTTTTTGATTATAAGGAGAAATAATTTGATCTGAATCTAAGAGGCCATATTTACCCGATAAAATTTTAAGATCAAAATTATGAGATTTAGCTAATTTTTTGATAGATCTGAACAATTGCCCTTGATTTAGTTCTATTGCTGGAGCAGCACAACTTAATTTTTTCTGACTACATCCGGCAATTATCACTATTTTTTGATTTAAGTTGATTATTCATTTACACCTTTTAATTTATAATTAAGATGGTCGTGATAACAAAAATAGCAGACGGGAAGACACACCCAATTCCCTTTAATATTACACCCTATATCTCGCAAATCGTTTGCGGTTAGAGTATGATCCGTTTTACGTGGTTTTTTACATCGAACGCAGAAATTAAAGTCGTAAGGATTGTTTTCGTAAATAAAATCCATAATTTTTTTCTGATCATTAGGAGGCCGGTGAGTTTTTTTGATGTTATCAAATATTTGCTCAGGTAAACTTTTTAATACGCTTCTTTTAATCTCGCTTTTTTTTATCAAATCTATGTGTTCGGGAATTTTATCTTTTAGATCGTTATAGCAAGTTTTACAAATGGGTTGTCCAATTAAAACGCTCAAATCGTCTTGGAATAAAAAATGAACTTCGTCATCCCTAAACGCATATACATCTCCCAAACAAACGATGCAATGCGATTGCCAATATTCTCCCAATTCGTTAGTTGTAAACATTTTACTATGTACCTTTAAATTAGTCGTTTGCTTTCAACCCCTTTTTTTAATAATTTCTATTACTCTTTCCTTAGATACCCCTAAACCTTCAAAAATACCGAGAAGTTCTTCATCCTTTTTCTTTCTCAAATTCTCTCGTATTAATTGAACTTTTTCATCTATTAATTCTTGTATTATTTTAATTTTGATTTCGTTGAATTTCTGTAAAACTATATCTGTTATTTTCTTAGATTGATTACTGATTTCTTTAGTCGCATTTCTAAGATCATCTTCCCTTATTTTTAGAAATCCAGTTAATTGTCCAATTTGTTTCTCTTTTTCACTTACCTCCGTTTTGAGTACTGCAATCTTTTTGTCTAAATCTTTATTTTCAATTCTACTATTCTCTAACAAATCATGATAATTCATATATTGATTAACCAGTCTGGTCAATTTATCATCTCTGTTTCTTTCTTTCTCAATAATATAATTGATAAGTTGTTCCTTCGATTTCTTCTTTAATTCAGCGACTCTTTTTACATAACCTTTTAAAATCGTTTTTTCAACCTCTTTTTTATTTTCAAATAGTTGTTATAATAATGTTTTTGTAAAGCTCTATATACTTCAAATGTAAGTGGTTTATCTATATCGAGTTTATCTGCTATTTCCTCCCAATCGATAAACATTTTCCACCTCTTATGCTCTTTTAGATGTAAATATTGTGCACAGAAAATCTTATGCTCGAATTTTCTTACTCTTTCGGTTTTTAACGCAATAATCTCAATTTTAGCTTTTTCTATTATCTTTTTCAAATGTTTTGAGCATAGAGAATACCACCACGATGATCGATATGAAGTTTCGTGATAAATAGATTTATCCATTCTCCTAACCCAATATTCTACTTCTTTCTTACACTTTAATTTGTAACAACATGTCGTTTTAGTCAACTTCACTCAACCTCTTCTTCTATAATCGTTATTTCATAACTTAAAGGATCAAATAAATAATAATTGCCATCAATATAGTACCCAAGCATTAATAGAGCTGGAATTTCCATTGGACAATATTCACTATAGCATTTATATTTTGATTTTATTTTGTGGATTCTAGTCTCTATACAAATTCTTTCGCATAATTGCCAATGGATAAAATATTCTACGAATTCATAGAAATTAGGATGATTTTCTAATGTAAATATTGGACACATAGAAATTGTATGACCACATTCACGGGAATAGGTGTGATATCCATTCTTGTTATCAAAAGCCATGTCTATATCGTAAACGATTTGCTCTTTCAACTTCTTGAAGTCTCCTTTTTAATTTTCATTTATAATTATTATTTTTCGATATTGATTTTTTAGACAGGCAATTAAATTTTGTTTTTCTCTTTCATTAAGGCCTTCCTTTAAGTTTACCTCGGCATCTTTATGGCATCTTTTCCCTTTTCTACAAAGTATTTTGGGCACCTCGCTATAATCCTCCTAAAAGATCTCTTTTTATTGAAATTACCCTTAAATCTTGAGAAAGTTTTACAATCTCTTTTTGAAATTCGAATCTTCTGTCAATTATACATAAACAAAACTCTGGAGCATAGCCAATCTTTTCAATGCATTTTAAAATAGATTTTCCAGTCGTAATAACATCATCATAGATGATATATTTTCCTAAATCTCCACTCTGTTTCTCAATAAGATTTGTTTGAGGATAATAGATAGCTTTAGCATATTTTTCCAATTCTTTAGGATGTACCGTATGAATAACTATTAAATCATTTAAAAGACAAGCAGATAAAACTGAAGTAAGAATAATTACCTTATCTCCTTCTTCCGTTTCTAATCTGTCAAACTCCCATTTAAATGGTAGTTCTATTCCATGTGTAGATTTAAAGTTTCCATATTTTAGATATATGTTCCAAGCAATCATTTTTTACGCGTAACCTCCAATTCATCATCTTTAATGTCACTATATTGAGAAAATAAACTGAAATCTTCTTTAGGAATAGGGATACTTCCTACTGACATCATATCGCATTCAGCGAATTCATTATCGGTTTTTTCTTGACTCAATTCTGTCATTCGTTCCATTCTATCATAGGCAATCGACAAATCTTTTTCTATTTCTTTAGCTACTTGTTTTTTAGGCATTCCTGAAAGGAATGAAATCCATTCAATTTGTTTTTTTTTTTTCCTTTTTCTCAATTTATTCAACCTCTTTTTTTAAAGATTACAATTCTATAATTACAAGAAAGGCATTGGTAGAAAAGCCCGTCTTCGGGGCAATCTAGCGCAATCCCTTTTTTAACCATATCAACATCGCATTTAGTACACCATAATCTCGGATTCTCCTCGCGCTCAACCTTTTTAGGTTCTATATACCACTCACAACGACCACAATTAGGACATACAAGAGTGGGATCGTAATGACGGTAAGCAATATTCATTGCCTCGGGTTTAAACCCCCCACATCCATTAACACAGATGAATAAATATTCTACTTTTTTGCTCAAATTCATTCAGCTCCTTTTTTCTTAAAGCATTTTTTTCTTTCTATTGGAGATATAGGCCAAGCAGAAGGTTTACTATCAAAATCAGGTTTGTCTCGTAATTTAAAATAATAATCTCTCATTGCACAGGCTGTATAAAAGGTATAATGATCTTCTAAATCGTTTCCATTGCAATGAAATGTGGATGCCCTAAAACCGTATTCACATTCACTACATTTTTCATAACCGTATTCAACGCATTCGTCGCATTCTGGTAAACCCAAAATTCTTTTTTTAGTTAATGTTCCGCAATATATACAGGGTTTTTTCTTTCCATCAGAATAATGTTCGATTTTAATATGGCCCTCTTTATCAATTTTAATACTCGCAACTGGTTTTTTCCTAATTAGCATTTCTATTTTTCAACCTCTTCTTAATTCTTTTCTTTCATAGAAAGAATTACAGTGATCTAAAGCATTTATTATTCCTTCTTGAGCAAATTCTTTTAAAACGCACCAAAAAACAATTGATGCTGCTTTTTTATAATCTTGATTTTCTAAATATTTTGAAAATAATTTTGATGATTTTTCTATTGATTTACTTTTTCTTTTCTTTCTTGGAATTGCATACAAATTTCAATCAACCTCTTTTTTATAATATATTTTTGGCTTAATTTTGCAACTTTGGAAGGATAACAAAGACCATAATCAATTGTTGGGAACCCCTTTTCTCCAAACCCATCGTATCCTTGATATCCTTTTTCATAGATTTTTACTCTAGCGTAAAATTGAATAAAGTCTCCCTCTTTTAACAGTAGCTTGTCAAATTGTTTACCACAGTCTAACCATAAATGCGAAGTTACTAATTTATGGGCTTGGTCTATAACATCAGACAATAAAACTGTTTTAATATCCCCTTTATATCCATTTCTAATACCAAATCGTTGGAAGGTCGCTTTATATTTCTCTCTCTGATTTAATTTAAATTTCTCTGCTAATTTCTGTCTCAATTCAATCAACCTCTACTATATTGTTTTTTCATTTCTACAGGACAAAAATCACATTCTAACCAATGGAAACTGTGTTCTCCTTCGGCCATATCGATTAAGTACCATTTCTTATCTTGGCCATACGCAAAATCAACGCTCCAATATCCTTCAAGTTTATCCACAACCATTAAACAATATTTTGAGAGTAGTTCTATTTCTTTTTCAGTTTCATTATTCTGCTCGTCTAAAATCTTTTCCCAGTTCTCGTTATTTGGCCTTCTTATTGCGTCTTTAGGCCAATAAGGATGATGGCATTGGACTTGTCCATTTTTAATAAAATACCTTCTTTCTTTGGCCACGGGCATATTACCATAGAACGCTTTAAACCCTGCTTCTAATGGGATGTATTCTCTAAAAACTAAAGCCTTAAAAGGGAATCCAAAAAGATCGGCGATAAGATTTTCAACTACGACTTCAAAAATATTTCGAGATAATTTTCTTTTATTTTCAATAAAACAGGTGTCTTCCCAGCCATGTTTACCTGAAGCAAAATCGGTTCTAACGAAAAAAGGATACGAGAATTTAGAAATAATAGGTTTAATATTTTTACTAAGGGTTTCTGGAAATTGCTCGTTATGAAAGTATTTAAGTTCTTTTTCAGATAATTTATAGATTAATGTTTTAGGTTGAGGAATTTCTAAGTCTTTTATTCTTGGATACCAATATAACATGCTCGTTAAATATACCATTTTTCAATCAATCTCTTTTTTTCATAATTGGTTCATTCTCTCATATTGTATATTTTTTCTAAATAGTGGAATTACCAAATTCAAACTCTTCATTACAATTAGGGCATTTATGAATTTCATCCCAAGAACATCCAGAAGCCCCTGACCAATAATCATAACATGAAGATCCATTTATTCGTCTTGGATAGATTCCTGTATTTTTAGTTTTCATAATTTCCTTTAAAAGCTCTAAATTCATTTTAAATGTATATGTCAATGAACCTTTATTCTCATTACGCACTTCTATCCAACCCTCTTTAATAGGGATGGCTTTATTATTTTCAACATAATAAAACAATTCTGGAGAATCCATGTCTGTAATATCCGATGGACACCATCCACATTCAGGACATTCCCACCACATAATTTCCTTCTCTTTTTCATTCATTTTCTTTTCGCTCATAATTTACGCGTAACCTCCGTTTCAGGATCTTTTAAAAGTTTATTTAGCAATAATACAAATCTAGTTGAGCATACATCTTTATATTCATTAAAACAAAGTTCTGAATGTTTTTGACAAGAATCCTTAAATTCACATTCAATAATCTCAATATCGAAATCTATATTTTCATCATAACTCAATATCTTTAACCCTCTTTTTTATATCCATCTTTAATTGGTCAATAATTTTTTTATAATTTATTTCATCTTTAATTTTCTGTAGTTTTATAAAATACCAATCTGGATGTTCAATTATCAAATGTTTACCGTTTTTTATCGAATAATCAATTACGGCTTGTAATACATCTATTAGATGCGTATCGTGTCCACTAATTACGCCATTGGTCTTTACTTTTTTTGCCCATATTGAAATATCTTCTAATACCGTTTTATAACTGTGGTTAGCATCAATATATACAAAATCCAACGAGTTATCAAGAAACTGTTCTACTACAACATTAGAAAAGCCTTTTATTAGTTTTATTTTTTTATTGTCTTTAAACCTATTCGATACATAACTATAATTGTTTATATTTAGATATTTTTTACTTCTTTTAAACGGATGGCCATAATGATTTGCGAGGTTAATATGGTCTCGATGTACAAGACTATGACCTTCTTGTGTTTTATTAAACGACATTAAATCCCAAACATCTATTAAATGCAATTTTTTAATATTTAATTCATCTAATATATTTTGAGCATTATCACCTCTTTGAACGCCTATTTCAACTCCTGTTAATGGTACACTCCCATATCTCTTTTTTATCATTGTAATTGCTGGTCTTGGAGTGTTTGTAACTTTTTTATTGGCATTGGAAAATCTTTCGTTAAGCTGTGGTGTTAAATATTTCATTATTTTAAACATTGTTTTATATCTTTTGTTTGATGTGTGTTTTGAGATAAAATCTTTAATTTCTTTAATTTTCAATTCTCTCACTTCCTTTTCTTAATTCTTTATTCAAATTCAATCAGCCTCTTTTAAATATACATTTAAATTTCTCAATTTTTAGTAGTCTTATCATTTTCTTTAGATATTTTCCGTAATTAGAAGCTCTAACAAGATTAGCAAAATGTCCCCCTCCTCCCCAAAGACAACAGATTTTAGGATTTATTTTGCATTCATAACATTGTATAGAATAGCTATGATTGTTTGAGGCTTCATAACAAAAGGGACATCTTTGAGCTAATTCCTTATCAAGTTTAATTAAATCCGGTTTTTCGTGCCACTTTTTTAATATGGGTATCCATTTTTCGTTTAAAGTTCTCCTATACAATTCTCTTAATTCTTTATTCAAATTCAATCAACCTCTTTTTTAATTAATTCTAAATAATTAGGATAAAGCGTTGCAAATCTCCACAAAACTAAATCAACTAAACCAATTGGATCGTCGGTTAAAATAGAGAGTTTTTTACATAATTCTTGAACGTTCGTATGTTCAAAAAGATTAGAAATTCTCACTAAATGACGATCTGGTTTTGCGTAATTTAAACCCAAATTTCTGGCCAGGTGATATTTCGTAATATCTCCAATATGAGGGAGAGATTTGAGATACATTAGTTTATTTTTTGATTTTGTAAAATGAAGAAAATAGAAATCTAATCTCTCAAAGACTTTTTTCAACGCTTTATTTTTATTAGGATGATTAATAGCAGAAAAATCAAGAGAACCGTTATTCCAAAAGTTTTTAAAAATCTTCTCTGCAACGCTATTTTTCATTCCTGAATTGATTACAACCCAAGAAAATTCTTTAAAGAACAAAATCTTATCAATGGGATCTGGTATTCTATTGATCCACATAAGCTCTCTTTCATAACCCTTATCTATAATCATCTTTTTTATCTTATTATAATAAGTCGCCATTCTGGTTGTTTTCTCAATCATTATGCGTCTTTTTAACTCAAATTTATATAATTTACAACCACTACATTCAGCATCACACCCTCGACAATGTTTCTTGTCCCAAGACCCATATAGACAATCGTAATCTGGACAACACCGCCCTGGGGCGTGTTTTAATTCGAATTCTACCATAATTTATTCCTTCTCCTCCGCGTTTCTTATTTCCTTACAAGCTTCATCAAACGCTTTCATTATTTTTATTGTTGTATCTACTGAATCCCCGCGTTTATTTTTTAAATCTAATTTCATTCGACCTTCTGGATTGGTGAAATCAACCCTTACTCTCTTTTCGTTCATTTAACCACTTCTTTTTATTTTTTTTTGCCATTCTTTTACTTGTTTTATCTGTGCTTTCGTTAATCCAGAAGTAGGTATGCTCATTCTTGCTCTACCGTCTTTGGATAACGCTTCTATTCTTTTATCCATATTTATTTCATACCTCTAACATTTTTATTTTGATTTTATTTTTCTTCTTACAAACCCAACACACATGTTTTTTTGGAGGCTTATAGCGAAATATCGCACCACAGCTTTGGCATTCGAAGACTATTTTTCCAAAATCTTTATATTTCAAATTTGTTCCACAGAAAGAACAAAAATTGTCGTGGGGTTTATTGCTTGTTCCACAACAATTACAAATCCGTAGCTTCTGAATAGGCTCTAACTCTTTTATTAGTTCTCTTCTAATAGATGACATTTAATCCCTCTTGTATCGTTCTAATTATTTCTTTTTCGCAATCTGTTAGTTTTTCGAGAATTACTTCTGGATTTTCGCAATTACAGTATTTTGCTTGACCAAAAATATTCTTTTCTTTAGTAGGAAAATAGCATTTTATCGTAGTATATGGTAAACCGTTAGCGTGATACAATCTCGTGAAGTGGTGTATTTCTCCAGTTGATTTAAAAAACAATTCGTGTCCACAGTTTTTGCATTTTCCTATTGGTCCGCACACTATTGGCATTTTAGCTCGTTACCTCTGGGACTAGTTTTTGAGAGAAATTTTTAAGGGTTATCATTTCAGAAAATCCTAGATTAGTTCTTTTCAAATTAATTAGCACCTCTTTTAACCAAAATCGATGACATAATTTAACGTCAAGTACTGGACAATAGCAAATTAAACAGTAGTTCTTCCTAAAACGGAACAATTTGTATAATTTAACTAACTCTTCTTTCGATTCGGGATTTCCTAAAATGTAATCCTGATATAATTTTTTCATGTAGACAAAGTTCTCTCCAGCTCTTTTTCTTAACGAAGAAGGATTCCCTAAAGCTTTATACCTTAAATATTCGATCCCGTGAATTTCTAACAAGTCTTTCATGAATTTTGGAGAATAATAAATTGGGTACAAACACCAATCGCGAATATCTACAACCACGTTTACTTTTAATCTTTCTAAGGTTTTTGTAAATTGATCTGGTTTAACTCCTTTAATATAGGTTGTTTCAATCTTTTGTCTAAATTTCGCTACTTCTTTATATCTTTTTTCCATCTTTTTATCCCTCTCTAATTACAAACGATTCAAAATCTATTCTAC
>JABUBM010000236.1_pt1 | contig 13227 bp, 13 predicted proteins | sample 7240321 | NCBI WGS metagenome assembly JABUBM01 (sample SAMN07256344, study PRJNA390944) | subsurface metagenome | isolation source: Methane hydrate marine sediment | place: Pacific Ocean: Eastern North Pacific, ODP site 1244 | collected 2002
ACGTTTGGAATAATGTAGATTAGCATCTGTAATCTGTAGCCTGAAACGGTTGAATACCGGTGTTCCTTCAACCTCATAGTCAATATCATGAATACAATCATGCATAAAATACATGGAAAAAAGGTAATTTATTGTTAAATAATCAATTCCGCCAGCAATATAGTAATGGGCATACCTTGGATCAAGAGAAACCCCGCCTGTTTGCTCTGCCATATCAAGGTCATCCTGATAGCGAACAAAAAAAGAGAAATTTCCCTGTCTTAACATGGTGCAGTATATATTAATCGATGCATCCATATTGTACAGAGTAGTATCGCTGTTCAGGTATTTGCCCAGAAAAGCACGACCATGAAATTCAAGAGGAACCTCTAAGGAATAAAGGGGGGAAAAAGGAAAAACAAGGGCGAAAATGGGTAAAAAGGGGAGAAGGAGAAAAAAGAAACGGAGAAACGGAGAAACGGAGAAACGGAGAAACGGTTTTTCCCATCTTCCCAACCTCTTATCTTCCCAACTTCTTATTTTCATAACTTCTAATCTTCCCAACTTCAAAACTTCCTTTCTCTCCTTGTCACCTTGTCCTCTTTGTTTCAAGGCATTTGTCATTTGTCATTTATCTTCCTCTGATAACCTAATATCCTGATTTTCTGATCTTCTGATTTTCTGATCTTCTGATCCCCTTGTTTCCCTGTCACCTTGTCATCATTGTTTGCCTTATCATGCCATGTTTCCATATAAGTCGCATCCTTTTGTATTTGTGATTTTGAGATTATAAAAATCACCAATTTCCAGGTTACCTATGTCGATTAAAACCTGATTATCTATTTCCGGAGCAGTAAATTCTGTATGACCTATGTAATAGCCATTTTGACTGTGAATCAGGGTTTTATAAATATTTCCTACTCTTTCTGTATTTTTCCTTTTAATCAAGTCTTTCTGGAGATTAAGAATTCTTTTATATCTCGAATCAATAATTGAATCTGGCACCTGTTCTAAATGTGCAGCCTTTGTTCCTGATTCTTTAAAATAAGGGAAAACACCAAGCCAATCAAAGTCTGCTTCTTTTAAAAATTCAATTAATTCCTTGAACTCTTCATTAGTTTCTGTTGGAAAACCTATGATTACTGTTGTTCTCAGAGAAATTCCTTTAATATTTTTGAGCTTTTTAATTATTGCTTTAATTCTCTTTCTACTAACGCCTCGATTCATTAATTGTAAAATTCTATTATTAATATGTTGAATTGGTAGATCAATATATTTGCAGATCTTTTTGTTCGACTTAATTTCTTCTATTATTTTATCGTCAATACTTTTTGGATGAGCATACATTATTCTTATCCATTCTATCCCTGGAATTTTTGATATATTTTTAATTAGCGGTACTAACATCGGTTTATTATAGATATCTACACCATATCTTGTTGTATCCTGGGCAATGAGTATTATTTCTTTTATCCCGAGTTTTGACAATTCAATTGCTTCTTTAACCAACTCGTCCATATCAAAACTGTAATATTTACCCTTAATTAAAGGAATTGTGCAATAAGAACAGTGATTAGAGCATCCATCAGCGATTTTAAGATATGCATAGCCCTGGGTAGTTGGTAATCTCGATTTAATATTGGCAGCCTCGGCTTTAATAGCATGTAAGAGTTCCTTCTTATCCTCTAATTTAAACCAGCCAGAGATCATAGGATATTTATCTTTAAGTTCACTCTCATGACGATTCACTGCACAACCTAATACATAGACTTTTTTATTACTTCCATCAGCAACCTGTAATGCCTTTTCTATTTCATTTTCTGTTTCTTCAAGGGCTGGTTTAATAAAACCACACGTATTAATAATAATTATATCGCTATCTTGAGGCAATGCACATATAAATATACCTGCTGCACCGAGTGCTCCAAGAATCTTTTCGGAATCAACCAAATTTTTTGGACAGCCCAGGGAGATTAAATTCACTTTCATCTTATGATTTTGTAATTGTTAATCAATCTTTATCAACCTGACTTTAGCAAATGCGATCAATTTGTTATTTTTATTGATTATTTCTGATTCTGCCTGTACTAATTTGTGCTTAATATTGGTGACTTTCCCTTTTGCTATATATTCATCATCAACCTTCATTGCATTTTTTATACGAACATTTAATTCGGCTGTCACACATTTAAGTCCTTTTTTCTTAAATGCTGCCCAGACCGCCATTTCATCAAGGATAGTAGATATTATTCCTCCATGTACAGTCTTTTTATAACCCTGGCACCAAAAAGGGAGTTTTATTATTGATTCAACGCCTTCTGCGGATTCTGAAACCCTCATTCTTAACCCATTTGTATTTTCAGCGCCACAGGCAAAACATTGGTTGTCCATAAAAAATTTAGTATTCATCTATTTGTGTTCCTTTTGGAGGATTGAATTTAAACAATTTCTTGGAGATTTTTTTGTTAATCTCTATTTTCTCAAAGTTAAATTTGCTTTCTGATCCTATTTCATCGATTATTGTAATAGCGACAATTTCAAATTTACCTTTTAGAATTTTGATAATTATTTTCTCATAGATATCAGTCTGATCTTTTGGTATTAAGGTTATCTGAACACTATTTTTTTCTTCGTCTGTTAACTCAGCATTGAATCTTTCTTCATAGTCCTTTAAAAAAATGTCAGGGCTTATCTGAAATGGCATTTGACTGAGACTTTGCCTTATTGCTCTATTTTTTTCAGGTAGATATATCCATAAAGAAACGCTATCACCAACATAAATCTGTTTTGGATTTTCCATCTCCATACGAAAGAAATTTGGTCTCATAAAATAAATTTTGCCCTTGAAACTACTGCATGTACCTGATACTTCGTCGCACATTATTTGATTAAATTCAGCATAAAAACTGTTTAGATTTTCGTATTTTTCAATGGTTTTATTTATTATTTCGTCCATATCTATGGCAAAACCTTGCAATACTATTACAAATATCGAAAAAATTAAGATTATTTTCTTCATTCGATCTCCTTTTTATGATAATCTTATCCATAAAAATAAAAATGTCAACAGGTCTATTCAGAAACCTGGACACATCTTTTAATGGTCGTTGATACTTATTTAGATAGAAACCACATTTATTCTATTTTGTAATTTTATCAAAATGAGGTTGCTGGAAAAGTCCTCTTTGTCACCCTGAATTTATTTCAGGGTCTCATAAACAATTGATTTTATTAGAACCTGTCCTGATGAAAATCAGGATGCTGAAACAAGTTCAGCATGACAACTTACGCTGAATTAGTTTTTTCCAGAAATCTCCAATATTTCTATTGACAATCGAGAACTTTTATTATATCATAATGCGTAAGTTTTTCTAAAACATTGGTAAGAGAGTCTTAAGGAGGATAGGAATATGAGCGTCATAAAAAAATTACCAAAAAAAGATTACACTACTTTTGTTCTAATTTTAGGAATGCAATTGTCATTTGACTTTTAGGCATTTGATTTATCTTGGAGGTTCTATGAAAAAATATGTAATTGTAATATTTGTTTTAATACTCTCTGTTTCTGCACAGAACTTATTGCAGAATCCAGGTTTTGAGTACTGGACCGGAGGCATGCCTGATCATTGGGAAAAAGATGATTCTGTTGCTGTTTTTCGTGAAGAAGGTATTGTTCACAGTGGAAGTTTTAGTGTAAAAGATAGCTTTTTTACTCAAACGCAGGCGCGCGCAAATTTTTTCCAGGGAAAGTTTGCAGTTCAACCCAATACTGAATATAATTTTATTGTCTGGATATATGATAATGACCCGGCAGGACGCGTAAGACATGGTATTTATTGGCTTCCAGATAGCAATTCATCAATGTCAACAGTATATTCTGTGGATTCAACAGGTTGGCAGGAGATGACTTTTACTACAATATCTCCTTCAAATGCTGAATCTGCACAGGTTGTGATAAGGGCTTATGATGTTTCTGCAAATTGGGATGGTGGTGCAATCTTTTACATTGATGATGCATATTTAGAGGCATCAGCAATGCAATCGCCAATGATTATGAGAGTCTGGCATACACCAACAAATCCAGACCCCGGGAATACTGAAGATATCTATGTAAAGGTCATTGATGACGGTACAATTGTCGCGGATACGCTATTTTATGGAATCAACAATCTCAATAATCCAATTAATATTCCGCACAGCTCTGTAAATAATGATACGTTTGAATATCAGATCCCTGGTCAGGCAGTCGGTGATACAGTCTTTTACTATTTAAAGTTTGTTGATAATGATGGGCTTAGTTCAGTCACTGATACCCATGCATACTATGTTAGTGCTTTAAATATTTTTATTAATGAAGTATATTATGATACACCCGGGTCTGATTCAGGATGTTTCATCGAAATCTTTGGACCAGGTAGTTTAAATCTTGACGGCTTCAGCCTTGTGGGCATAAATGGAAATAATGGAGCAGAATACAACAGCATTGATTTAACCGGGTATTCTATACCTGGTGATGGTTTTTTTGTAGTTGCTGAATATGCTACTGTGCCAAATGCCGACCTCGTAGACCAAAATGCAGATTTACAAAACGGTCCTGATAACCTTGAATTAAGATTTAATAATATCACAATCGATGCGTTGGGTTATGGTACACTTAATGGTTGGACATTTACAGGGGAATGGTTACCTGCTTCAGATGTCGGGAATGGACATTGCCTTGGACGTTATCCTGATGGCTATGATACGGACAATAATTATTTCAATTTTAATGATTATACCACACTTACACCAGGACAGCCGAATCCCGAGGTTGGCACTAATGAAAACAAAATATCAGTCATTAACCTGCCTGTTATTACTAACCCAGTTCATTCAGGCATCTTATTTGCTACATTTATCAGTAATATTAATCTTTTTCCAGTTGTTGTTTACAATACTGCAGGTCAAGTTGTTGCAAATATTTCAAACCCAAAGGTTAAATTATATTTACCCTGTGGTGTCTATTTCTTGAAATTAGCGAATATTGAGAAAATTTGCGTCAAGATTGTTGTGGTTAAGTAAAGACCTGACTGAGAATTAGGAGTAGGGCATTTACGCCCGTCAGATTTAACGAGCCTAAAGGCTCTACTCCTACAAATTTCGGGATTGTCGGTCAGCCTGTAAAGACCTGACTTCCATTATTTCAAAAACATTTTATAGTCTTGTGCTGAGATTATAATGCCGGCGCTAAACTTTTCGTCTGCCTTTGAATATGCACCGGCAAGTTTTATTTTACCAAAGCAGAGTTCAAGTCCGGCATTCCAATTAAAATCCTGATCAGCATAGAAATTAATTTTTAAGCCATCCATAGGTTGTATTATTGCTCCATAATAGTAATTGCGAATACTATCAATACCCTCATATTCAATATCACCGCTTATAAAAAGATATTCTTGAAACGGTTTTATAGTAATTCCACCGAACATATGCTTTTTATCACCAATTGTTGTTCTATACCCTAAAGAAAGCTTTGGACTGGCATGACATATAAGACCAAAAATATGATTGGTAGTATCAGTATCACCAAATTGATAGGCATAACCCAGAGAAATTGCGCCAGGTAATTTATATCCTACAGCAATTTCGTAATATTTTATTGTATCTATTTTTATTATTCCAGCTCCAGTATTGCCCAGTAAAAGAGCTGCCATTATCTTATCTGGATGATATGTAAAAAACGCTTCCGCACCCGTGTTAATTCCTATACCTCCGGGATTAGAAAAAACGCTAACCGAACGCATGGGTAGAGAACTAAAATTTGCTTCATAAAAGGGATTCATAGACAACGCACAAATTAATATTAATATCATACTCTCTCCTTCTTAATTATTATACACAAAGATATTGATAAATCAAGAAATTTGCGTTTTTGTGTTTGCATTACGAAAATGGAGTCATACAGACCCACAGTGTTTCCTCTGCAAAGCGTGACTCCAGCGGCAGGCATGTCTTCAATGAAATGTGTCTTCAGGTTCTCCGTGTCTTTCTTTTCCTGCTTCCATACCCATACCTATCTTCCATCTTTTTACTCCGTGTCTTTCTTTTCCTGCTTCCATACCCATACCTATCTCCCATCTTTTTACTCCGTGTCTCCTTGTCCTTTTCAAATCCCTCCTGATTTTCTGATTCTCTGATATCCTGATTCCCTGACCCTCTCCTTGTCACTTTTTCTTTCCACGCCTTTATTGGAACATACTTGTATGGTTCTTTAAAGAATTTTGCAGCAGTATAGATTAATGGTTTTGATTTTTCATATTGATTCATTGGGTTGATAAGAATGCCACTCACTTTTTTGATAATTTTCGGATCACGGTAGCGATACGGAAATTTCCAGATTTTTCCGGGGATATAATCATTGGCAAAGAGGTTGTCCCAGATCAATAGCGGTCTTTTAATAATCTTCGTGATTTTATCAATATCCTTCTCAGTTAATCTTCTTGATACAACTCTTTTACCGGTCCAGAAGATTTGAATATTTTTATCAAGTTTCGCACTGATTTCTATAATGTAATCTGTTTTATTAAAGCCACGATATTGCGTAGGGCAGAAGAATAAGTTTGGCTTGGCAATTTTACTGATTAAGAATTTATAAAGTCTATTTATCGTTTCAAGTTGAGTTTGAGCAGTCTCTTTGGTTAATGGCACTTTAATATCATCATAAAACAGACTAAAATCTGTTATGCCAATTTTAATCATTGTGCCAATCTTTTTGATTATTTTTGCTGTATCAGGTTTTGACATAGGGGAGAGGGCAAAGTTGAATTGTATTGAATACTTTTTACTAAACGCACACAGTTTTTCAAACTCTTTTAATTTATGTGCAGGATACGGTTTTTGCCATTCTTTTCTGTGATATGGATCGGCTTTTGGACCATAAACATATGTGTTCAACCCAATGTCAGATAGGAAGGTGATTAAATCAAGGCGCTGTTTAAATGTATAAGGTTTTCGGTAAAAACCTTCAACAACGCCAAAGAATTTATTTCGCAATTTTCAAATCTTTAAGGAGTTTTATCCAGTTCTCTGGATTGTCTGCTAATTTGGATAATTCTTTTTCTAAATCGATATTATGTTTCTGTTGCAATATTTTAATTGAATCACTCAATCCCTTTTCTTCGGTAATTCTACTTCTCAATTCTTTTTCAGCCTTTATATAATCAACCAGTTTTGGATTATAATCCTGTTGTCCACAGTCAATTAGTATTGTCAAAACAAATAAAATTATTGGTATTTTAATTTTCAATTTGTTTCTTGCCTCTTGCTTCTTGTAATTTGGATTTTGTTTCTTGGATTTTGGTTCTTGGAACTTGGTATTTGGTTTTTGGCTCTTGGAACTTGGAATTTGCCCTGAACTTGATTCAGGGTTGGAATTCACTATTGCCACAGAAAGTATAATTTTGGTGTCATTAGTCGTTCTACAGGTTTAATAAACATGTCTATAAAACTCATTCTTCTTGGTGGATATACAAGGTAAGGTCTTTCTACACCAACCAGGTCACCTGCGATTCTAACTGCATCTTCAAATGAACCAAGCGTGTCAATAAAACCAAATTCCTTTGCCTGTCTACCAGTAAAAATTCTTCCATCAGCGAATTTCAAAACACTATCCTTGGAAAGATCACGAGCCTCAGCTATTACTTCAACAAATTGATCATAGACATCAAGCACTACGTCTTGCAGTATCTTTTTTTCTTGACTACCCATTCTTCTATATGGTGATCCTATATCTTTGTATTCTTTTGATTTTATCACTTGAAAATCAATGCCGATTTTTTGCAGAAGCTCCTTAAGAACAGGAAATTGCATAATCACGCCGATGGAACCAGTAATAGTTCCGGGGTTGGCAACAATTATGTCAGCTGGCAATGCTACATAATAACCACCAGAAGCGGCAACTGCTCCCATTGATACGACTACTTTCTTTAACTCTTTTACTTTTTTCACCTGCTCATAAATTTCCTGTGACGGCGCAACAATACCGCCCGGTGAATTGACCCTGATAATAATTGCACTGATTGACGGGTCATCGCCGAAATTTTTTAGATCTTTTACAATGTGCTTAGCAGTTATTATAGTACCCTCGATTTCAACTACACCGATATTCCCGCCCGGTGCAAAACCCCTCATCCCGATACCGATGGATACTCCAATTATGATTGCTACTGCTACAACCACAATAATTATTATATGTATTTTTTTCATCCAACCTCCATATGAAAATAATCTACTCTTTTAGTATCCGCTCTAAAGACCTCTTTAAGGTTTCAATATCAACCTTTGTTACAAGTTTATTCTTATAAGCAAATGATATTTTACCTGTTTCTTCTGAAACCACTATGCATAGAGCATCACTCTGTTCTGAAATGCCAAGGGCAGCGCGGTGTCTTAAGCCATACCTTCTGCCGAGACTTGGATTTTCACTGAGCGGAAGGACACAACCTGATGCAACTAATGTATCGCCCTGAATAACACAGGCTCCATCATGGAGAGGCGTGTCTGGAAAGAAGATTGTTCTTAATAGTGAGGAGTTTACTTGAGCGTCAATCCGCACTCCCGTATCAATAATATCTTTAAGACCTATGCTTCTTTGAATTAATATCAGTGCACCTATTTTGTCTTCAGACATCTTCTTTACTGCATCGATAATTTCTTCTATTGTTGCTGATTCTTCAACCTTAAGGAAAAACTTTATTGTTTGTTGACGGCCAATCCGTGCCAGAGCATTTCTAATTTCCGGTTGGAATACAATGACAAATGCCGCAACCCACACTGCAAGAATAGAATTCATAATCCATGAAAATGCCTTGAGATCAATCCATCGTGCAACAAAAGAAATAATGAAAAACATAGATAAACCAATAAGTATTGGTGTAGCTTTAGTTCCTTTTACAAATTTGAAGAATTCGTATAATAGAAATGCGACAACAAGTATATCAATTATGTCAACAGCTCTTACGGACAGAAATCCAAACAGCTTCATTCTTTTATTTTATCGATTAACATAGCAACTTTTTTTGCCTCTAAAACATCATGTACCCGGATAATGGATGCACCGTTTCTTATGAGAATTGCTTCGACTCCGAGAGTACCTTCGAGCCTCTGGTCAGGAGAAATATTGAACGGCTTTCCAATAAACGATTTTCTCGAGTGTCCAACGAGTACAGGTCTGCCAAAGCTGGTTAATTCATTCAGTCTATTTATAATTTCGTAATTGTCCTCAAGTCTTTTGCCAAACCCAAAACCCGGGTCAATAATTATTCGATTCAATTCAATACCCTTTAGTGTAGCAAAATCTATTTTTCCCCTTAGATAATAATAGATTTCACCCATCAAATCTTTATATTGAGGGTTTACCTGCATTGTTCTCGGCGTGCCTTTTATATGCATAATTATTAAACTTGCTTTATTCTTTGCAATAACCCCTGCCATTTTTTTATCAAAACTGAGTCCTGAGATGTCATTTATTACTTTAACGCCTTGGTCAATTGCAAAAGATGCTGTATCTGCTTTGTATGTATCTATTGATATTGGAATATTTGTGCTTTTTATAACAGCCGGTAATATTTTTTTTAACCTTTCAATCTCTTCTTTTTTATCAACTCGCTCTGCTCCGGGGCGGGAAGATTCAGCACCAATGTCGAGGAAGTCAGCCCCTTCTTCTTCCATTTTTTGTGCTATCCTTTCAACAGTATCTTTGGTAGTATAACGGCTTCCAGTATAAAATGAGTCAGGCGTAATATTTATAGCGCCCATAATATATGTCCTATTGAATTCTAATTTCTTATTCCCAATTTTTAAAGTGGGGGGTGGTTTTGCTACTAATATCTCACTTAGTTGTTTGGATATTGGCTCCATCCAGGGTTGTTCTTCCAAACGCATTTTAATTTTTTCTATTTCGCGAAAATTTGCAAAAAGAATTGCTGCAATTTTCTTCCTTTTGCTTCCATAATATACAGTTTTTGGGATTGCCAGATCTGCTCCACAGATAAGTGCAGTCTGCTTTAAAACATTTGCCTGGGCACATGAAAGCCCCTCAAATTTTGAAATCTTGTAATTGGCTTTATTTATAAATAGTGAATATGCATTGGTATCGACTCCAATATGGTTTAATTCTCTTATTACTGAATCAGGATTACTTAAGATTAAATTTCTCACATATCATTATACATAGAAAACACAAAGAAGTCAAGAAGGCGCAGCCTTCTTTGAGCCCTTTATTATTACACAAAATATGACGCTGGATTTATACCGTATTTCTGCAGGTAAATAGGTCTTACAATCTTTAGCCCATTTTGTACTGAAAGATCTATTATTATGCCGTCGATTTTCTCCTTGTCTTTGTTGATAACAATTTTTATAATTGGTAAGTCTGAATTGCTTTGGTTCTGTCTTATTACTAAACCGATTTCGCCATTGCTGAGTTCAAGGCAGCTTCCTATTGGGTATTGTCCTAAAAGCTGAGTAAATACTTTTACCAATATGGGATCAAAAAAGGTGTTCCTCCTCTTCCATAATACTTTAAGTGCTAAATGAGGCAGATACGGTATTGGTACATATATCCGAGGCGTAGTCATTGCATCGTACGAATCACATATCCGTACTATTTTTGAAAAAAGAATAGGTTTTTGATTCTGTCTATGTGCAGGATAACCAGAACCATCATAATTCCAATGATGCTCATATGCAACTATCATTGAGATTAACCCAAGCTCGTCGAGCCCGTATGCTTTCAGAATCTGTTTAACTCCGTAATATGAGTGTTGTTTCAAAGTTTTCCATTCTTCGTCAGTCAGCCTCTGTGATTTATAAATTAGTGCTTTAGGGATTATAACCTTTCCAATATCATGCAGAATGCCCGAGATTCCAAGCTTTACAAGGTTCTTTTTGTCCAAACCGATCCTTTGTCCTAATGTGAGCGAAAGAATACCTACATTTAATGAATGATTATATGTGTACTCGTCAAAATTTTTTAATGTTGTGAGTGCTAAAAGACCAAATTCATCTTGAAAAAGAGCATCAATAAGGTTGTAGATAACTCGTTTGGAACTTCTAATATCAACAGGTTGTCCGGTTCCCAGATTATGCATGAGGTCTTTCGTAGTCTTCAATGCTCGAAAATAGGTTCTTTTTATTCGTTCACCATCATGGAGATAATCGGAGAGTTCTTCTTCAGTAGTCGAAAATTCGATGTTGATATGATTGAATTTTTTTTCAGAAAATTGTTTTAAAAATGTTTCTTTTTCTTCCTTAAAAATAGAAGTGAATGTAACAATTTCATTTTTATCAATACCAGATGAAAATATTAATGATTTTATATTCAGCTTCTTCAGCTTATCGTGAATAAATTGGAGGCTTGCATATCCATCTATTTCAAATCTTAGTCGCTCTTTATTGAAGAAAATATAATCTCTGTATCGTACCAATATTATACGAGAGTATATGTTTAACAAAGAATTGATATAAGAAAAAAACTTTTTCGCAGCTCTTTGAACTACATCATTATTTAAATCATAAACCTGTACAGCTTTTATCAGTGCATAATAAAGTGATGTCATATTTTTCCCTGATTCGTATATGCTCATTTTTGTTTTAACGCCATTTCGCAAGCTGATTTAATATTCTTGTCTCTCTTTTTGACACCGTGAAGTAAAATTTCCCGGGTTTCTTTACTATTAATATTTACGAGGGCAAGAGCAGCTAATTTTCTCATAATCGTGTATTTCTTACGGCCGAAAAATAGCCATTTAAAGAGAATTTTTTTTAGATGTTTTATAACTTCTTTACCACCACTGGCAACTAAACAGTTAAAGTATTCTTTTTGTTCTGTAAATTCAAAATCGCGAAAATCTTTACTTTTTATTCTCCGGAGCAGGTTGTCATATATCTTCGGATATCTGATTTTTGTGAGAGCCTGGAGAGCTTTTAGTCTTACATCACTATTCCCATCATCCAGAAACTCGGCAATTTTAGCAATCTGCCCAATGTTTTCCAATGCCGTAATAATTTCAATTCTGACCAGCGGATTTGGGTGAAACATAAGTGGTTGTAAAAGAGATAAGGTATCTTTAAATTTCATCAAACCAAGGAGTGCTATGGCATTAATCAATATTGCAGCATCCTTACTACCTAAATATTTTAAAAAATGTGTCGGGTCATTCCGGGCAATATTGATAATTCTACTCCTTAGTGACAACAATCGATTCTTACGTTTAATTCGAACCATTAGATTAATAAAATGCGGTATTGATTCCTTTGAAAAAAATCTGATAAACGAAATAAATTCGTCGAAAATATCTTTGGATGATGTATTGATCATATTTTGAAAACCAATTATCGTCGTTTCATTCTCAAACTTTTCAATTGGGTTAATATCGGGGCACTGTTTTAATGCATAAACTATGCGCCGAGCATTATAAAAATCATTGTTATCCACACACTGCGTAACTAATTCATTTAAACTCTCGATTACTTCGCGTGGTTTATTAGTTTTTAAAATATTTATGAGCGTGGTGATACCAAGAGGAACAACCAATAATTTTTTTGTATTCGATATTTCTGTTTTCAGATCATTAAATTCTTCAAATGCTAAATCTGGATTCATGATTGCATTTAAGTCAATTTTTTCTTTATTTATTATTTCATTAATATTTGCGTCATAATCAATATTTTTCACTGGTATTTCCGGTATTTTATAGTCCAGTATTTGTTCTTCCTCTTCTACCACATAAAAATTTATATGAGTAAAATCATGTTCCCATAAGTTTAAGGCAATATCTTGCTCTCTGGAAAACTGGCTGATAGTTTCTAAAAATAGCAGTAATTCATCATATGACAATCCCTCAGTAAAATTAATATTTCTGATGCCATTGCGAAACAGCCTGAAGGCAATGCTGCTTTCTTTCTCTTTTTCTTCATGAATGATCTCGTCTGCGTGAAGTATAAAAAACTGTTCAATCTGCAAATCCAATTCAGGATTATTTTTTAAAAAATCTGTTAGTTTTTTGTAGAACGGTACACAGAAATTTTTGGCAGAAGGATGATTTATGCCGTACATTTGAATTGCCTTTACTGTTTTAACGAGAGCTTTAACTATATCGATTAGATTGTTTTCCATATTTTATGTATATTATAGACAATTATTTGATTTCGTCAAGAAAGTGTTGACTTGTTTTATTTTTTGGGTATAATAGCTCAATGAAACGAACTTAT
>JABUBM010000238.1_pt1 | contig 13129 bp, 14 predicted proteins | sample 7240321 | NCBI WGS metagenome assembly JABUBM01 (sample SAMN07256344, study PRJNA390944) | subsurface metagenome | isolation source: Methane hydrate marine sediment | place: Pacific Ocean: Eastern North Pacific, ODP site 1244 | collected 2002
TTGTAAAAACCAATCTTACTCATAAGCGTCTGGAGAATCGGGAGTTCTTAAATTTCGTATTAGGTAAAATCCCAATCGGGAAACTGGCTACACCTGAAGATGTTGCAGCAGCCGTGGTTTACTTAGCAAGCGATGAGGCAAAAATGGTTAACTGTGCTGTCCTCTCTGTCGATGGAGGCTGGACTGCCTGGTAGAGGAGAATTAGATAAAACGTGTTGTTACAAGGTTTTTTGACAGAGAAGAGTAAATAAGGTAGCCTTTGCTATCTCAACAAAAAGGAGAATAAAAAGGAGATAAAATGTCAGTAGATTCAATTAAGGTTACAGTATGGAATGAGTATCGGCATGAGAGAAAAGATCCCAATGTGGCCAGGGTTTATCCTGAAGGCATACATGAGGCTATTGCCAACCACCTGAAAAAAGAGTCAGATTTAGATATCCGCACTGCCACACTGGATCAACCAGAACATGGCTTAACTGATGAGGTATTAACTTCTACTGATGTGCTCATCTGGTGGGGACATATGGCTCATAAAGAGGTAAGTGATGTGGTGGTGGAAAGAGTATATCAGCGTATATTAGGTGGTATGGGTCTAATTGTTCTACATTCGGCTCACTTCTCTAAAATTTTCAAAAAGTTGATGGGAAGCACCTGTAACTTGAAGTGGCGTGAAGTGGGGGAAAAAGAAAGACTTTGGGTGGTTGAGCCTGCTCATCCAATAGCCAGAGGTATTGGTCCATATATTGAAATCAAGTCAACAGAGATGTATGGAGAACGCTTTGATATTCCTGAGCCTGACACCTTGGTCTTCATCAGTTGGTTTGAAGGGGGTGAGGTCTTCCGTAGTGGCCTTTGCTATTATCGTGGCAAGGGAAAGATTTTTTACTTTCGGCCAGGGCATGAAAGTTATCCTATTTTCTATCAGGGCGAAGTACTCAAAGTAATTAGCAATGCTGTCCGCTGGGCTGCCCCCATAGATGGACCCAAAGTGACCTTCGGCAATGTCAAGCCTCTGGAAAAAATGATCAAACGGTGAGAATGAACAAATAAGGAGATAAAATGAGCGTTACCACAGTAGTGATGATAGGATGCGGCGGATTCGGACGGTATCACTTGGGAAATATCTTGAAGATGAGAGATTCAACAAAGGTAGTAGCTATTGTGGAGCCGTCCAAAGAAATGATAGAGCGCACCTCGGAGGTGTTTAAGAAATTTGATATTCCTCTACCTCCCGTTTATGCCCGCCTTGATGAATTTCTCAAATCTGGGCCAAAGACAGAGACAGCATTCATCATAACTCCCCATAATATGCATTTTCCACAAACAAAAGCTTGTCTGGAGGCAGGAATAGATGTTCTTTTAGAGAAACCAATGGTGATGAATGAAAAAGAGGCGCTTGATTTGATTGACGCTCGTAATAAAACAGACCGACTTTTGGTAGTGGCATTCCCGGGAAGTCTTTCTTCTGCTATTCATAAGGCAAAAGAGCTTATAGCTGAAAATGCTATTGGCCAGGTAGTGCAAGTAGCAGCACTTATTTATCAGGACTGGAAGGAATCACAAAAAGGAAAGTGGCGTCAAGTTCCTCAAATTTCCGGCGGGGGCTTTCTCTTTGATAGCGGCAGTCACATGATAAATACAGTAGTTGATATTCTCAATGATGATATAGATATAGTATTCGCCATCCAGGACAAAAAGGATACTCCCGTTGATATCTGCTCTATTATTACTGCCAAAACAACAAGGGGAATCCTGATTAACCTAACAGGGGCAGGATTTTCTATCGGATGTGATTCAGAAATATTCATCGTTGGGACAAAAGGAATTATTCGCACAGGTGCCTGGGGAGAAAGACTTGAAATGAGAAGAGAGGGAGAAAAGAACCTGTCACCTGTAAAATTTGGTAAATCAAAAGGGGTGTGGGAGCAATTTCTCAAAGTCCGTTCTGGAGAACTAGAGAATCCCTGTCCGCCTGAAGTTGGCTTGCGATTTGCCAGACTTATGGATATGATAAATGCTTCTGCTGACAACGAAAAGGTAGTGATAAAGAAGTAGAATAAGGTATCATTCCTATCACCCAAAATAGAAGAGATATTCGAGGAGGGAAAAGAGAAGGGTGATTAGATTATCTCATAATGCGAAAGCAAAGCCTAGTCCAAAGAAAGAACTAGCATAAAGGTCATCAGGTACTCCTGGCGCCAGGTAAAGACTGGGCCAGGTTAACCCCAGCAGGATTTCCATAGCCAATCTCTCCTTAAGAAACCAGGTATAGCCTATATTGCCCATAAGAAGCCCTGATAGTCCGGTGACTGAACCTGGCCAACCAAGCGCCTCAAGATTAAATACATTAACGATGCTTACAGAACCTCCGCACCACAACCCGGCCAGGCTGGACCAGCCCATGTATCGCCTAAACCCTATTCCCAGACCAATAATAGAATCTTTTGACTTTTCATAAGACTCCCCTCGGCCAAAGATTAACTGCTTGGTGAGGTATAGATTTGGACCTAGTAAGCTCTGGTATGCTGTATTAAAGTAACTTACATCACCATTTACCGTATCTATATCGTGATAGGCAAAAGAAACAAATTCGGAAGGAAGAGAAGATAAAGAAGAGCTTTTTCTGAGAGTGCCAGAAAAAACAGGCTTCTGACTAAAAACCAGCAACAAACAAAAAAATAAAAATACAATCCCTTTTGTTTTTTTGTGTTTCATAAATACTTTCCTTTTCTCGAGCATCGTAACTCTAGTATTTGTGAAAAGGTATTACAGGTAAGCCAGCAAACAGTATTTAAGTATATACTGTCCTACTGAATAAGTCAAACTTTTCCTAAGGTCCAAAGATTTGGCAACAGTTTTTTTGCATTAGGAATTTATATCAAGCATCTCTTGATTTTTGAAACAAATTTGTTAGAATATAAGGAATGAAATAAAAAATCGGAATTATACCCTTGACAAACTTAAATAATGTGCTATAATATATATAGACATTATCAAGGAGGTTGTCAACTGAATTTACTAAAAGCAGGAAAGATGACCGAAAAACAGGCAAGAAGATATCTGGAAAAAGTCCGTTGGCCAAATGGCCCCGTATGTCCTCATTGCGGTAACGGGAAGAAGGCTTATTTTCTAAAGGGCAAGTCTACCAGACCGGGTGTATATAACTGTGCTGTATGTAAAAGACAGTTCACCGTCACAATCGGAACGGTCATGGAAGATACACATCTACCGTTGCGTACGTGGTTGATGGCTTTTTCCCTGATGCAGTCAGCCAAGAAGGGCATATCAGCCCTACAATTACAGAGAGACCTCAATATTGGCTCATACAAAACTGCCTGGAGAATGCTCAGACTCATTCGAGAGACAATGGGAAATGTCAAGCACGGCAAAACCTTTCAGGCAATAGTGGAGATAGACGAAACTTATATTGGTGGTAAGCCAAGAAAATCTAACAGAAAAGATGACAGGGATAAGCATAATAACAGAGGCCGAGGAACAAAGAAGAGCCCCATCATAGGAATAGTTGACAGCTAGCTTTTGCAGGAAAACGATGGTATTCGCTGACATCTTTCTCTTAACATTGGATAGAGGCCATTCTTGAGCTTTCACATAAATGATAAGAAAGTGCCCATAGGTTATCTGAGAAATCTGTGATTTTAGACTGAATCTTTTCTTCATCTCTTGTAAACCGCCAACAATGAAGCTCTCATAAATTCGAGATTGTCTGATAGGATTTATATAATTAATCTCGTGCAAAATTTGGGTGACAGAGAAAAGAAAAAAGTTTATGCGAAAGTATCACTACCTAATAAAGAAGGGAAGAAACTATCAGGCAACCAGATTCTGGGAATACTTAATCAGGTATGCAAGAGGAAGAGCACCATAATAACTGACGAGTTCACTGGATACAATATTCTTCGAAGAACAAAGCATGTTCACCTGGTAATTGACCACACTAAAGGCTTTGTGGATGATTTTGTTCATACTAACAATGTAGAGTCCTTCTGGGCGATCCTCAAGCGTGGGGTCTATGGAATCTACCACCATGTCTCGGTGAAGTATCTGCAGGCTTACGTGAACGAGTTTTGCTTCAGGTTCAACAATAAGGACAACGAAGATATGTTTGACCTGATGCTGAGCCAGGCGGTGATAGCATGAAGAACACACTATATTACGGCGATAACCTAGATATATTCTTATTGTGGTTGCCTGGGTGGTTGTTGTGGAGGAAGTTGAGGTATTAACTGGACAACTTTTTGCTCGGCTAATCTTCGAGCCCAACTAACCCCCCTGGAGTTTTCAAAAAGTTTAACAGCAGCAGTTCCGTCAAAATAAATCTCTATAGAGCAATATAGTTCCCAAAGTTTTTTTCTTAAGTCAGGCAAATTTCTCAAGTCTGTTATTATTAATCCAAACTTTTTTGCTTTCCGGATTCCTATTGGTCTACCATGGGATAAATTTTCTTTGTGGCTTGAAAGTTTCCCTGCAATTTGTTTTGCCTTTTTGTCTTTATCTGGCGACCCTTTAAACATGTGTTGTTCAAGCCAGGTTTGAGTCAGAGTTCTAGCTAAGGTTTGGGCATTCCTGCAGGTTTCAAAAGTATGAAGGTCGTATTTTTGTAGCATTGGAAGATAAGCGGGAAGAGATTCTATCCCCTCTTTTTTGAGCAACTCGCGAAGGCGCTCAAAAGCATCGAGAATTTCCTCGACAGGTGCTGAGGTCACTCCTTGTGGGCAGGCATCATTATTTGAGGGTCGATGGGGCCTAGAGTTGAGCGGTCGTCCATCAAGATTTCATCACCAGATAAAGCTAACATAGTGGCCGCGTTGTAGGCAGTGTGTGGGATTAAAAAGCGAATGTGGTCAAAGTTCTCTCATATTCATCTTGAGAGATATGAAATTTTCGCATAATTTCTTCAAACTCTGGAGTTCGGGCCTTATAGTGATTTATGGCCTCTAAAAGATCTTTTTGCATTATATCCTCCATTATGTTAGTCAAGTGCTTCTTGGTAGTAAACATTTCAATGCCTTCTTACGAGGTTTTGGTCCTCTTTTTATTTCTAAAAAGAATTAGTCCTAACTATAAACTGCATTAGTAAAAGCATAGTTTTTCTCATAAACAAGTTCTTTTTCCATATCTCCTCTCGCCGAAGTATAAATCGAGTGCTCCAAGGCCCTTTCAGAAGACAGCCTCTCTCTTCCCTCAGCTCTCCGAACTTCCAAATGAAGGTCAATCGCAACCCTAAGTTCTCCTAAAGCTTCTTCCTCAGTTTCTCCAAAAGCTGAACAACCTAACAACTCAGGAGCTACTGCAATAAAACCCTCGTCATCCTCGCTATAAAAAACAACCTTGATATAATTACGCATCCCTCACTCCCTCTCCAATAATTTATACTTATCTATCACATCTAAGAATTGGTCAACTTGATAAGGCTTCGCCTTCCCTCGTACTTCCTGAAAATCAAGCAATTCAATTATCCCGGCCCTTCCATACTTCACATGACTCCCTGTCCGCCCTTTAGGACTAAACCCAAAAGCTTCAGCCGCCCCAAGAAGCTCCCGAAACCTAAGATTTTTACGCCTAATTGCCAACGAATCATAAAGCTCCCGCCTATTCATTTACCAACCATCACTAAAATCTATTTCTTCTCTTCTACTCTCTTTTGGGGCTTAACATATTTCTCTATATATGAACCAACATTTTTCTCAATCGCATCTCTAAACCTCATAACCTGTTGAGCAGTCATATAGACTCGCACTAAAGGTTTACCCTTTTCGATAGATACCATATCTTCGCTCAGTTGATAAAAATCAAAATAAAATTCATTCTCTGTATGCATTATCCTCTGAGCATTTGAATATATCACTTCCATCTCACGCCTCCTCCTCAAAAAAACTCCATTTTCTTCTATTAGCCCTCGCGCTACGATTAACAAAAAAAATCAAGCTAAGTAATTAACTTGACAAATCAAAAAATCCAAGTATGATGATATAGGTAAGAAATGGTCTTTTGCACAATCCTCAAATTCAGACCTTGGTAGTATTTCCCCATGCCTTCTCCCCCCGGGAAACCGTACTACACAAAAGGATTAAATGAGAGTAGGAAAAGAATAAGAGTTCTCCAGCATCTAGTATAGAACAAAATGTAGAATTGTCAAGACTTCTTTGTGCATACATATACAGAACTTTACTCTTATGTCAAGTGAATACCTATGTAAATTTTTTCTATTTTTTGCGGAGCACATTATTTAAGTTTGTCAAGGGTATAATTCCGTAAAAAATTGGCAACGATTGGGGATGTAGCTCAGCGGGTAGAGCGCTTGCTTCGCATGCAAGAGGCCGGGGGTTCGAATCCCCCCATCTCCACCATAACTCGTATCTCGTTGTTCAGATTCATCCTGTCTATTGCATTACTGGCTCACCAAAGCAGGCTAAACACAGGTCTGATCTCGTTAGTTTAGAATTTTTTGTCACTGCATCTACAAAGTCGTCTAAGGTATTGTATTTTAGAGAATCCGCACCAATGTATTTTCTCAGGCCTTCTCTTGTAAAATTCTTTGTTGCCAGTTCTTCGTACGACCTTGTAGCTCTATCATAGGGACATGGCGCTTCTAATGGAGGACAAGAAATTCTCACATGCACTTCCCTTGCTCCAGCCTCTTTTAGCTCTCTGACTTTGTTCCTTATCTGGGTTCCCCTGACAATAGAATCATCAACCAAAATTATCCTTTTTCCTTTTATGACTTCATTAATTGTTGAGAGTTTTCTTCTTGCTATTTCATCTCTAGTTTTTTGATCAGGTGGGGTATAACTTCTTCCCAGGAATCTATCTATAAGGAAAACATATTTATAGATTAAGCCAGATTCCTCCTGATAACCCAGTGCATGACCAATGCCTGAAAGTGGGACTGCTGCAACTAAATCAGCTCCTACGTTGTCGTTCCTTGCTAAAGCTCTCCCCGCGTTATTTCTTGCTGTAATAATTGGAATTCCCTCCATGACAGAATCTATGCTAGCTGTATAACCCCATTCAAATATACAATGGGCCTTTTTTTTGCTTTCTAATCTCTTGACCGTGCTGAAGCCATCCTTGTTTATTAAAACAATCTCTCCCGCCTCTAGATCCCTTATGTTTGCATTCAATCCGGTATAATCAAGTGCACGCGATTCAGAAGCGACCGCATATTTTCCATCATTTTCACCTATGATAAGTGGCTTACGTGCAAAGGGGTCTCTGGCAGCATATACCCCATCTTCAGTTAACACTACTAAAGAAAAAGAACCTTTGACTTTTTCTGCTAATCGTGAAATACCTTCCAGGAAATCTTTTCCTTGCGCCACTAATTTTGTCAAAATCTCAACATCGTGGTCTGTAAAAAAGGAATGGCCTTGGCTCCATAATTCTTCTCTTAGCTCCTGGGCATTGATTATGTTCCCATTATATGCCAAGGCGAATTTGCCTAATCTACAATCTGCGAAAAAAGGCTGGGGATCTTCTGCACTTGCATGACCTATCCCTAGATTCCCCTCAAGTTTTTCTAATAGTTCTTTCGTGAAACTCTGTTCGACATGTTGCGGCTTGGTAATTAGTTGTAAACTGTTTTTATTTTTATTATATGTAGCTATACCACCATATTGTTCGCCGCGGTGTTGCAAGGCATGGATTCCCATTTTTATGCAATAACTACAACTCATCGGAGAATAAACCCCAAAAACACCACAATTTTCACGCATTTCTACCCCCCAATCTTATATTGGCTATCAATTATATTTATCGGACCTACCATAGCAGTGCACAGACTCTATGTGTCTTTGGTTGCAGTTCCTATGGGTACGTTTGGTACATTTAATCTACTCCAGACCTCAGCATTTGTCAATTTTTCTAATTGACATTCGGCACTTCTAAGGTAAAATGTAAGAGATACGGAAAAGGGAGCTAAGTTATGGCCTATCAAGTCTTATCCAGAAAGTGGCGACCTCAGCTATTTGAGGAAATTGTAGGACAAGACCATATAGTACGCACTTTGAAAAATGCCATATCTCTGGAACGTATAGCTCATGCTTATCTATTTGCCGGAATGAGAGGAACAGGAAAAACCTCCACGGCACGAATTCTTGCCAAAGCCTTAAACTGCAAAAATGGCCCCACAATCTCTCCCTGCAATCAATGTGACAACTGTCAGGAAATAATGAGGAGTGAGTCATTGGATGTTCTGGAAATAGATGGCGCATCTAACCGAGGAATTGATGAGATAAGGGAGTTGCGGGAAAAAGCAAGATTTTCTCCGGCTAAGGCCAGGTTCAAAATCTATATTATAGATGAGGTTCATATGCTCACCAATCCTGCTTTTAATGCTCTTCTTAAAATTCTGGAAGAGCCACCTCCTTATATAATTTTTATATTTGCTACCACTGATCCTCACAAGCTTCTTCCTACTATTATTTCTCGCTGCCAGAGATTTGACTTAAGAAAAATACCTACTCCTAAGATACTGACTCGCTTACAGCAAATAGTAGAAAAAGAGAAAATTTCCACAGACAAAGAAGCTCTTACTCTAATTGCTGAAGAAGCAGAAAACAGTATGCGAGATGGAGAAAAAATTCTTGACCAAACTGTTTCTTATGCTGAGGGAAAAATAACGGAAAAAGATGTAGTTGACATTCTGGGAATAGTGGAAAAAAGATATATATTCCAACTTACACAAAATATATTAGAAAAAAATCCTTTGGCCAATATAGAATTAATTAATCAATTACTCGAGGAAGGAAGAGATCCAAACTGGCTTATTAGAGGGTGGCGAAAGTGGTTCAGGGATTTAGTAATTCTTAAAATGGGAGGAAATAGTTTTCTATTTCTTTCTCCTTCAGAAAAAAAAGAAGCAGAAAAACAATCTTCTCTCTTTACCCTAGCCCAACTAATTCATTTCATGGATTTACTTTCGCAGACCAGACAGAAACTTGCCTTTTCTTCCCAGCCACAAATTGACCTGGAATTGCTGCTAGTAGAACTTTCTTCTGATTTTGACATAGACACCTCAAATTCCAGGGAACCGGAATTAATGAAAATTTATCAAAAGATACTAAACCTGGAACAAAGGTTGAGCTTAAAATCCTCTCTCCCTGAAACAGAAAAAAAAGAAAAACCTAAAGTTAAAACTTATTTGGCAAAAGAAGAGAAGGAGAAAGAGCCCACCCTTAAAGAGACAAGCGCAGTAAAACAAGAAGTGGAAGAGAAAGAAAGCAATGACAATGAATTTTTTGAAAAGTGGCCTTTAATAGTAAAGGAGATAGGTAAAAAGAAAAAGACTCTGGGTACCTGGCTACAAAAGGCTACTCTCTTAAAGGTAGAAAAAGACTTAGCTACCCTGAGCTTAAAAAATGGATTTCACCAGGAAACCTTAACCAAAAATAGCAATCTATACCTGATAGAGGAGACAATCAAAGAGTTTTTATCTTACCCTTTTCATCTTAAATATATTGTAGAAAAAGGTAAAGAAAAAGACAAACCGAAAAAGACATCTTCCTCTAGTTCAGAGTGGAGTGAGCTTATAACTAAAGCTATGGATGTTTTTGAAGGAGAAATAGTAGAGGGAAAAACAAGGAGGTAATCTTAATGATAATGGATATGGCAAAGCTATTGAGACAATTTCAAAAAATGCAGGGAGATATGAAAAAAATACAGAAAGAGATAGCCAAAGAAAAAGTCACTGGCTCCAGTGGGGGAGGAATGGTCGAGGTAACTATAAACGGAAAGCTGGAAGTCGTTGATATAAAAATAGAGAAAAAGCTAATGGAAGAAAAAGATAAAGAAATGTTAGAGGACCTTGTTCTAGCAGCAGTAAATAAAGCGCTCCTCAAAGCACAGCAGTTAACCAAGGAAAGAATGGGGCGACTTGCAGGAGGGCTAAATATTCCTGGAATAGATATTCCTGGGATGCTCGGTTAAACTTCTATGTATTCAGTAAATTCTGTAAATAGATTAATCGGGGAATTCAATAAACTCCCTGGAATAGGTGAGAAGACTGCTCAACGGCTCTCTTTTTTCATACTGAAGCAACCCAAGGAAATAGCTCTTAGGCTGGCCGAATCCATTAAGGAAGTTAAGGAGAAGGTAAGATACTGTTCTATCTGTGCAAACTTTACCGAGGAAGACCCCTGCCGCATCTGCCAGGATAAAAGAAGAGACAGAGCTATCCTCTGTGTGGTAGAAGGCCCAGAAGATGTGTCTCTCTTAGAGAGAATGGGCAAATTCAAGGGAGTATACCATGTATTGGGAGGAGCTATTTCTCCCCTTAAGGGGGTAAGACCTGAAGATATTAATATTAAGAGCCTTTTAAAAAGAATTAAACAAGAGGAGATTAGAGAAGTTATCCTGGCTACCGATCCCAATGTAGAGGGAGAAACAACGGCTATTTATGTCTCTAAATTACTTTTCCCCTTCAAAATAAAGATTACTCGCCTCGCCTACGGTCTTCCTGCCGGGGGAGATCTGGAATTTGCTGACGAAGTAACCCTCTGGGAATCTTTAGATGGAAGACGGGAAGTGCATCCTTAATAAATGGATGGAAGATTCTACGGGTATAAATTTTTCTCACTAACTTTTGGTAATCCTTTTTAAAACCCTTCTTTGAGCTTCTCCAGCAAACTTATCTAACTCTTCACACAAATCTGAACAAAGATATTGAGGGTGATATTCTTTTAGAATGCGCCTTGCTTCTTCATTAGCCTTCTGCCTCATAGATATTTTCCCCTCAGCTTCCCAATTTAACCACTTATTTCTATTTGTTAGTCGTGGAAACCATTCCACCTTACGAAAATTTTTGAGAGTGTGTTCATGGGTAAGGAAATTCCCTCCCGGCCCCACCTCTTTTATGACATCCATGGCCAGTGTTTCTGAGTTCACTTCCATACCCTGAAGTATGCGAAAAGTAGCTCCCAGAATCTCATTATCAATTACACATTGTTCATAACTGGCAAGAAGCATCTGCTCGATCATACCTATAGAAAGATGGATAAAATTAACCCCGGATAAAGCACAGGACAAAACCTGCAAGGCTCTTTCATAGCCTGCTTGGGCATCGGGAATTTTGGCATCAATCCCTGTCCCACCCTGGAAGGGAAGATTATAGAAATGAGCAACCTGGGCTGTAGCTGCATGTAAAAGACATGTTTCCGGAGCTGCACCTGAGTAATTGCCAGTCTTCATATCCATAATTCCTGAGGCAATAGCATAAATACAGGGTGTACCTGAATTTACCAGTTGAGCTAAAGTTATACCACAGAGAACATTGGCATTTTGTTCCACCAAAGTTCCAGCAAGGGTAACCGGGCTGGTTGCGCCCGGTTGAGCATCAACCTCCACATATACAGGTATACCACACTTTGCTGATTCCATTAGCACTTCCGCCATTTGCGCTGGATGAGTAAGAGGACTAACCATGCAAACGACCTCTGTAAAAATAGGCATTTCCTTCACCTCTCTCTTGCTTCCTGAAATCAAAGAAGCCATTTCAACTTGATCTTGCACGTCTCTTGCATCCTCAGCTTGAGAATAATAGTTCCGAGAAGTGTTCTTCATCACCGTGGCGAAAAGTCGCCGGCAAAAACCCGGCTGAGGTATATCCTGGGGATTGACAATTCCATGCATTATATGAAGATTCTCCAGGGCATCCTGAAGCCTGGTAAGATCAACTAAATCCTGTAAAGTCGCTGGACGACGTTTCCCATCTAAATCAAGGACGAATAAAGCCGATGAGCCTCCTATGGTATATACATTTTGAGTATTTACCTGAATATTGAACTCTGGCTTCCTTCCATAAAGGGTGAACCTGGAAGGAGCACTCTGAAGAGCTTTCCTTAATACATATTCAGGAATTGTAACTATCCTTTTATCAAAATCAACATTGCAGCCACAATCAGCCATTAGCTCCAGAGCTGGCCTATACTCAACTCTTACTCCAATATCCCCTAGAACCTCCAAGGTTGCTTCATGAATATGCTTGATTTGATCATCAGTAAGAACCTTATATTGTCCACCTTTTAGTTCTCGAATGGCCATTTTTACTCCTTACTATATAACCTTTCTTTTGCAAATGATGCTCAAAACCTTTGTTTTGGATAGATAATTCCTGAGCCCTCTAACTCAGATAATAAAAGAGTCAATACCAGCTATTTCCCATATAGAGTTGTTAATCCCTAGTTTCATTCTCTTGTCCTCCTTTTTGCTACTACTAATCAGCTCAAATTTAAGACTTTGTTTTGAAGGTAGGAGAAAATCTTGGGAGTGCTCCTTTCTTTCATTAATTGAAAAACGTGGGAGGAGTCGATATTTTCCAACAGATGCTCAATGTTTCTCATAAATTCAATACTGGTAGTGAATACCTCTACCGGATTTAGATTTTTGGGGGAGACATCCATGGCGATCCAGCCCTGGTAGTCATATTCTCTCAAATAGAAGAGTAGTTCCAGGTAATCCCAAAAGTTGACGAACCCGGGAATTAAATCCCAGTCCCAATTTCTAAAATTATCGTTGATGTGTAGGTAGAATAGCTTACCTTTGCTAACCAGGAGCGATAGAGATTCAGCCGGATTTTCACCTGCCTGAAGGGCATGACCTACGTCGAGAGTTATCCCAACATTTTCCCTATCGACCTCATGGCAAAAGTGTAGACTTTTGCCTACTGTCCCTATAATAGTGCGAACCACTGGTTCACTCATTTTGTATTCCAGGCTAACTTTAATATCTGACCTATAGTCGGCCACCCTTTTTATTGCCTCAATCAAATTTTTCCAAGTCTCTTGATAGTTTACCTGGAAGGGATAATCATGGCCATCATTTAAGAGGCACACGGTAATTAACTTGCAATCCAATTGGTAAGCCCTGTCCATTGCCTGCTCTAGAACCTCCTCTGCCTCCCTCCTTGTCTTTTCTGAGTGGGAAGTCAGGGACCCATATGTCCATCGAGGTTCAGCCTTTAAGTTCACGTTAACTGCAGAAACTCCTAATTTATACTGGCCTATTAAGCTTCTTAACCTCTCAAAGTCACTGAAATCTGATGGGTAAATTACCTCCATCCCTTGGAGTCCCTCTATTTTGGAGGCTAGCTCGAACTTTTCTTCCAGGGTCCTCT
>JABUBM010000240.1_pt1 | contig 13118 bp, 11 predicted proteins | sample 7240321 | NCBI WGS metagenome assembly JABUBM01 (sample SAMN07256344, study PRJNA390944) | subsurface metagenome | isolation source: Methane hydrate marine sediment | place: Pacific Ocean: Eastern North Pacific, ODP site 1244 | collected 2002
ACCTATCCCTTCTAATGTTCTGTTCTTTTCCTTAATTTTTATTTTTAAATGCTCCCTCTTTTCACCAACCAACCTCCAATCAGATATTATGTTTTTGTAACTACAAAAGATAGGTTGAGGGTTCCCAATCCCAAATGGTTCTAAAATATTAATATCTTTTACCAAGCCAAAATTAATATTGCTTAGTGAAATCTGAGCGTCTATTTTTAATTCTGGATTTAAATCATCCTCTTTAATGAAGTCTTGAGATATTTCATTTATCCTTGATTTAAACTCAGGAATTTTGTTAGACTCTATAGTAATACCAGCGGCTAACTCATGACCACCAAAATTTATTAAAATATCCTGACACGATTCTAAAACGTTATATAAATGAAAACCCTTAATGCTCCTTCCCGAACCTTTTGCTATCCCATCTTTTTTGGAAATAACAATTGCAGGGCGATTAAATTCATCTGTTAATCTGGAGGCTATTATACCAACTACCCCTTGATTCCAATTTTCTGATGCAAGAACTAATACTTTATTATCTTCTCCCTTTATTTGTATAGAAGCAAATTCCCTGGCTTCTCTTAAAATATTATCTCCAATTTCCCGTCTATGTTTGTTTATTTCACTTAATTTTCGGGATAAATGTTTGGCTTTATATTCAGAATCAGTTAGCAATAATTCTAAGGCTAATTTAGAATCACCTAACCTTCCTGCTGCATTTATTCGGGGAGCAAGAGCAAAATTAACTTCTTTAGTTCCTAAATTACCAGAATTTACTCCACTCTCCATTATTAACGCCTTCAAACCCTCTTTCTTGGTTTGATTAAGTGCCTTTAATCCGTATTTGATTAAAATACGATTTTCATCGATAAAAGGAACGGAATCAGCAATCGACCCCAATGCAACATAATCAAGCAGACTCCATAAATCATCCTGATTTTTTTTCAATTTTGAATATAGGGCTTGAGCCACTTTAAAACTTACACCCACTCCTGCTAATTCCTTAAAAGGATAATTTGTATCGTATTTAGGGTTTATTATTGCTATTGCAGAAGGAATGTCTTTTTGGGGTTGATGATGATCGGTAACTATAACATCTATACCATAATTATTTGCTTTCTCTATTTCAGAAACAGAACTAATTCCACAATCAACGGTAATGATTAATTTAATATTATTTTTAAAAGCAATATCTATGGCCTCTTCATTTAGTCCATATCCCTCTTGAAAGCGATTGGGTATATAGTAGTACAAATTGGTGGTAAACTCTCTCAAAATTGAAAACAATAAGGCAACACTGGTGATTCCATCGACATCGTAATCCCCGTAAATCAATATTCTTTCATTGTTATTTATCGCTCTTAATATTTTGTCAACAGCTTTCTCCATATCTTGAAAGATATAAGGATCTCTCAAATCTTTAAGATCTGCCTTTAAGAATCTCCTAGCACTTAAAACTTCCTTTGTCCCTCTATTTATTAGTAATTGAGCTAAAATTGGAGAGATATTTAATTCTTTGGACAGCTCTGATTGTAACTTTTTATCTTCTTTTAATATGTGCCACTCTATTTTACTTGTACTCCTTTCTCATTTGCTCGTATCGCGAATATATTACAGCGTATAGCAGGTAGTATGTAACACACAGTAAAACTCTTTTCATAAAGTGATAATCAATATGCAATACGCGATACTAATTTAGTTTTGCGCTTTTCATTTTTAGCTATATATTATACACTAACTTATACACGATACTAATATATTTCCGAATTACTTCTTGCTTTTTTTCCGGTAATTCTAATACCTTTTTGATGTATTTTAAATATTTTATTCCACTCCAATAACAAAGGGCTGGCGATAAAAATTGAAGAATAAGTTCCGGCAACCATTCCTATAAACAAGGCTAAAGCGAAATCAGAAAGTATGTTTCCCCCGAAAAAATATAAGGCTAAAATGGGAATAATGGTAGTTAAAGCTGTGTTTATCGTTCTGGATAGAGACTGATTAATGCTCATATTTATTAAATTTTCAAATGGTTCCCTGGTTTTAAATTTTATATTTTCTCTAAGTCTATCTAAAATTACAATAGTATTATTTAGAGAGTATCCTACAATAGTTAGAACTGCAGCTACTACCGAAATAGTTATTTCCTTATGCAATAAAGAAAAAATACCCAAAACAATTAAGCAGTCGTGGAAAAGCGCTAATATTGAAATAATAGAAAATTTAAACTCAAACCTCATAGTAATATATAGAATGATTCCTATAAAAGCAAGAAGTAAAGCATATAGAGATAATTTTTTTAGGTTTTCTCCAATAACCGGCCCTACTGTCTCTACACGCAATACCTCTAAATCAGTTAAATTCTCTTTAAAAGCGGACAATATTTCCTTTCTTTGCTCTGAATCAATCTTTTCTGTCCGTATCACAAATTCATTCTCTGGTAAATTTTGAATAGTGCTTTGACTTAAATTAAACTCACTTAATACACTTCGAACTTCGGTAATAGAAATTGGTTTATCAAATCTTATTTGAATTAAAGTCCCTCCGGCAAAATCGATTCCAAGATTAAATCCTTGAAAAATAATCGAAATTAAACCAATCAGGATAATAACTGCAGAGATAATATAAACTATTCTTCTATTTTTAATAAAATCGAACTTCTTTTTTCCAATTAAATCCATTAATTATATCCTCCTTAATTATGTCTATAATAAAGCTTTAGAACTAAACTTAGCAGCTACTACTTCTAAAACAATTTTAGTTACTACAATTGCGGTAAACATACTGGCTAAAATACCTATACTCAAAGTAAGCGCAAATCCTTTGATTGATCCCGAGCCAAAATAAAATAAGGCAAGAGCGGCTATTAAAGTAGTAACATTGGCGTCAAATATGGTACGGAATGCTTTATTAAAGCCTGCATCAATAGAAGCTCGAAAAGTTTTTTCCAATCTCAATTCTTCTTTTATTCTCTCAAAGATCAGAATATTAGCATCTACTGCCATACCAATGGTAAGAATCATTCCAGCTATTCCGGGTAAAGTTAAAGTCGCCTTTAGACCAGCTAAGGCTCCCACGATTAGTATCATACATACGACCAAAGCAAAATCTGCTATTAACCCAAAACCCTTATAATAAATTAACATAAACACTAATATCAGTATTAATCCTACCATCCCGGCTTTTATTCCCATGGAGATAGAGTCTCGTCCTAAAGTAGGTCCAACTGACCTATTTTCCAAAATCTCCACTTTTACCGGAAGAGCACCGGCCCGTAAAAGTATAGCTAAATGTTTTGCGCTCTCTACAGTAAATTTTCCGGTAATCTGGGCTTTTCCATCGAGAATTGGTTCCTGGACTACAGGAGCAGATATTTCTTTCCCATCCAAAGTAATGGCTAAAACTTTCCCTACATTATTTTTAGTCGCTTCTCCGAATTCTTTAGCTCCAATTTTGTCAAATTCAATTAAAACGATAGATCGACTAAATTGGTCAAAGGATGATTTAGCATTTATTAAATGGGCTCCGGTTAGCTGAGTTTCTCCTTCCTCGTTTTTAAATTCCAGGAGAGCAGTTTTACCAATTAAATCTACAGCTGCTTCCGGATCTTCCACACCAGGTAACTGAACTAAGATGCGAGTTGCGCCTTGTCTCTGAATTACCGGTTCTGAAACTCCTAATTGGTCAATACGGTTTCTTATTATTTCTAATACTCTGTTTACCGCATCGTTATCCACTGGTGCATTGGGAGTATCAACACACTCTAAGATAACGTGAGAACCTCCTTGTAAATCTAATCCCAAATTTATCTTTTCATTTAGAGAAAATGATAAAATAATTGCAATAAAAATTACAACAAAGACGCTGGCCAATCTTAAGGTTTTGGTCCAATTCATATAAAAATCCTCTCTTTCTAATTTTTCTTACCTTTTATATTTTTTATTATATATTACTATGAAATTCTTTAACTTTATCATTATAATATTATAGTATTTTCTTTGTCAACGAGAATGCTTGAGAATACTTGAGAAAAATACTTCTTTGATTAATATACTAAAATTTAAAGGCAGGTATAAAATAAATACCTGCCTTTAAATTATTATTGTTGTTTTTGTCTCTCTATATATATATTCTCTTTTCTTTTTAAAAAATACTTTGCGGTATTATTTTTCCCTTTTAACCCCGATAGCATTACGTGTAGCGTTTACAACTACATCTTTGGCAATCTCCAAGGTTAAAGTTTCGCCTTTGATATCTCTGATTATTCCATAAATACCGCCAATAGTAATTACCTTATCGCCCTTTTGCACACTATTCAGCATTAATTTATGTTTTTTCTGTTTTTGTTGCTGTGGACGAATAAGAATAAAATAAAATATACCAAATATAATAATCAAAGGTAAAAATTGTTGAAGAGCTTCCATTTTTTAAATCAATCCTTTCATTTTTTATTTTTAAAAAATACCTTTTAAATTATACATAATTTAATTTTATTTAGCAAATTATTTTTCGTACTTTTAATAGTTAGCTTAAAAAATTAGAAAGAAATTCTTCCTTAAATTCTAATAATCTATCTTCTAATAAAGCTAATCTTATATTTTTTATTAAAGAAGACATAAAATAAAGATTATGGATAGTCCCTAAAATTGAAGCAAGTATTTCATTGGACATATATAAATGACGTAGATAGGCTCGGGTAAAATTCCGGCAAGTATAACACTGGCATTTATTATCTAAGGGCGTAAAGTCATCCTTGTATTTAGCATTAGTTATAGACAGCTTACCAGATGAAGCAAGTAACGAACCATTTCTGGCGTTTCTGGTAGGCAGAACACAATCGAACATATCAACCCCTCTTATGATTCCTTCTAAGATGCTCTGAGGTGCTCCCACTCCCATTAAATATCGGGGTTTATTGTTTGGCAAACAAGGAACTGCACAATCTAAAATTTCATACATTAGCGATTTTGGTTCACCTACACTTAATCCTCCTATTGCATATCCAGGAAAATTTAATTCTACTAACTTGTTGGCATTTTCAATTCTTAAGTCTTTAAAGGTGCCTCCCTGAACAATTCCAAATAAACTCTGACTAGTGCTATGGTGTGCTTCTTTGCACCTCCTGGCCCATTGAATGGTTCTTCGAGCAGCAGTTTCTACTTGATATTTTCCAGCAGGATAAGGTGTGCATTCATCAAAGGCCATAGCAATATCAGAACCTAAAGCCATTTGAATCTCCATCGCCTTTTCAGGACTTATAAAATGTTTTGAGCCATCAATATGAGAATTAAAAGATACTCCTTCATCGTTTATCTTATTTAACTTTTCTAAACTAAAAACTTGGAAACCTCCACTGTCGGTTAATATAGCCCCTTTCCAACCCATAAATTTATGCAAACCACCAACCTGAGCAATCAAATTATACCCGGGTCTTAAATATAAGTGATAGGAATTGCTTAAAATGATCTGGATGCCCAAATCATCTAATTCTCGGGGAGTCATTGCTTTTACCGTAGCCTGAGTACCCACTGGCATAAATACCGGGGTGTCAATTATTCCATGGGAAGTAAATAATTTTCCTAATCTTGCCTTGGTTCTTTTAGACTCTTTTATCACATCGAATTTAATTGTCAAATATTTTCACCGTCTTAATCTTATAATTTATTTTATTTTTATAGTGCTCGATTTTATTTGAATCAAATTCTTCGGGTTTGATGAATCAAACCCCTACATTATTACCCACTGTTTTTATGATTTTGTAGGGGCACAATGAATTGTGCCCTTCTTGTTTTATTGTCTTTTGTTTACCTTGGGCACGATGCATCGTGCCCCTACCCCGTAATCTTAGTTTTTTTCACGCGATACTCGATTCGCAACACGAGATACTAATTTAGATTTAGTAGGCAGGCGAAACGCCTGTCCTACGAGTGGTGGACGACTAATTTATTTCGCACCTTTTGTATTTATTCTTTGTATTTTCTTTTTGCTAACGACTAAATAATAATCATCGCGTCTCCAAAACTGTAAAATCTATATCTTTCTCTTATTGCTTCTTGATAGGCCTTAAAAAGAAAATCCTTTCCGGTAAAAGCTGCAGCAAGCATTAAAGGGGTTGATTGAGGAAGATGAAAATTAGTAATTAACACGTCTACTACCTTGAATTTATATCCAGGATAAATAAATATATCACTCCAATTGCTGCCGCTTACAATTCCATCTTGATCAAAATCAAAAGCAGATTCCAGGGTGCGAGTTGTGGTAGTTCCTACCGAAATAATCCGTCTTTTTTCACTCCGAGCTTGATTGATTTTTTTGGCAACATCAGAAGAAATCAAATAAAACTCTGAATCCATTTTATGTTCTTCCACTTTTGAAGCTCTTATGGGTTCAAAAGTTCCTCGACCTACGTGTAAAGTCAAGTAAACTATTTCGATTCCTTTGTGGCTGAGCTCCTTTAATAAAGATTTGGTAAAATGAAGCCCTGCAGTGGGAGCAGCAATTGAGCCATCTTGAACAGCATAAACCGTTTGATAGTCGTTTCCTACCTTTAATTCCTCTTTAATATAAGGCGGGGTAGGCATTTGTCCTATTTTATTTAATATTTCCTTAAAATTGCCCTTAAAATAAAATTGGATAAAATAACTACCCTTTTTTTCGTTTTTACCTTCTACTATCCCCTCTAATTCAGGCCCAAAGATTATTTTAATACCTGAATGGACAATCTTTCCTGGCCTTACTAAAACTTCCCAATATCCATCCTTTATAGATTTAAGAAGTAAAACTTCTACTTTACCTTTGGTTTTTTCTTTAAAACCATAAAACCTTGCCGGTAAAACCTTAGTATTATTTAAAACCAATAGGTCACCCTTTTTAAGATAACCTTTAATATCCTTAAAAATTTTGTGTTGAACTTCTTTCCTGGGCCGATTCAAAACCATCAAACGGCTATGATGTCTTGGTTTAATCGGCTTTTGGGCAATAAAGCCCGAAGGAAGATAATAATCAAATTCTTCTAATTTCATTTTTCACTCATCTGTTTATTTTTAATATTTTTTTATAATATCTATTCCCTGATAGTAATATTTTAAAATATCTTGATATCTGGATCCTTGAAGTGCCATGCCGTATGCACCCCATTGCGACATTCCAACCCCATGACCATTTCCTGATCCAGAAAATATAAAGGTTAAAGGAGTGTTTGATTTTACAATTTCTACCTTAGGTATTTTCTCTACTTTTTCTTTTTCTCTTTCTTCTTTCCTTTTCATCATTAATTCGAGCAATTCCTTAATGGTCCAGTCTTTCTTCTGTTCTAAAATATCTTTCGTTGACTCTCCTTGCTCTTCTTTGTCCTCAATTTCTTTTTTATCTTCTGTATCTTTTGCAATATTAATTTCTTTCCAGATTACCTTGATATCAAAAAGTGTACTCCTGATCAAATCTGCCCCAATTAAACTTCTAAAATTATTAGTTTTCATATTAATAACTTCATTATTATCAGCAATAAAGTCTAACTCACTTATCCTGCCAGTTTCACTTTTATTAGCTGTTTCAATGGAAATAATTGAATTTACCGTATAACCCTGTTCTTGCAGTTTTTTGGTCAAATCCTTCTCGTCTATGGAGCAAATCCAGGTATGATGCGGAGGAGATACTTTTTCTTCAAATTTTGATTTTACACTTCTTAAATAAGGCAAGAAACTTCCCCAAACATTCTCACTATCTTCAGTATATCCTCCACTATCAGAATGATAAACTGCATTGATGGGTTTGCCTTTATAGGTTATAATCACTCCCCGAGTTTCGTCAACAGCTTTATTGGTCAAGGGGTCTTCATGGTTCACTCCTCCGTAAGCTTGACTGTTGGTAGAAGCACAAATATTGTAACCTTTATCAATATATTTATTCATATTAAAAATAGCGAAGGTTCTTGATGCAACCGCTTGAGCCTTTAAGGCTTCTGCCGGCCAGCGTGGAGAAATTTCTTTCTTTAGAACTCCATAAAGATATTCCTCAATACCGATAATGTTGATGACATTCAATTTTCCATACTCTTTATCAATATCTACCTCTATATTTCCTCGATAGCGATACTTTTGTTCATTAACTATAATTATAACCTTAGTATTCCCTACTGGAATAATTTTTATAGGGCCAGAATAAACACCTCTTCCCAAAATCTCTATGCCTTTATCATGAGGTAATAATTTGACTATCTCATTGTGTTCTTCGCTTATAAGATTATTTGACTTTAAATTATAAATTTTAAAAGAGCCGTCTCCGCTTATATTGATTTCAGTTTGATTTAAGAATATACCCACTCGAAGTATTGGCTGTTTTTCTGCTCCTAAGATATTATTAGTAGATATAAGCAGTGAAAAAATACATATTCCCAAAAATAAAAAAAATTTATTAACTTTTCCTCTATCTATTTTTCTCAATTAGTTTATCTCCTTTTTCAATTCTTCATTCGTATGAGGTATGCTCTCCCTCTTAATAAAACTTACTATTATTTTTCATAAAACTAAAAACTCAAAGCGAAAAGCGAAAAACCATAATTCAAAATTCAAAATTATTTTTCTTAATTTTAAGTTTTGAGTTTTAGTTTTGCGTTTTGCGCTTTACACTTTACGCTATTATTTTCTATAACAATTTCCCCTGAATATCCCTTTTTTTGCCAAAATATTTATAAGTTAAATCTGTTGCCACTCTTCCCTTGGGAGTCCGATGAAGAAAACCTTTTTGCAAAAGATACGGTTCGTAAACGTCACAAATAGTGTCCATATCCTCACTTATGGAGGCAGCTAATGTTTGCAGGCCCACTGGACCGCCAGAAAATTTTTCTACTATAGTAAGTAACAATTTCTTGTCTATGCCGCATAAACCGAAATCATCAATTTCCATCATTTCTAAACCATAGTCAGCGATTTCTTTGTTAATAACTCCTTCGCCTTTTATTTGAGCATAATCACGAAGTCTTCTTAAAAGTCTATTGGCAATACGAGGGGTGCCTCTTGACCTTAGAGAAATCTTTTTTGCTGCTTCTTCGGTTATTTTAACTTTTAATATTTTAGAAGATCTTATTACTATCTGTTCAAGTTCATTTTCCTGATAATAACCAACTCGAGTTATAACTCCGAAACGGCTTCTTAGTGGCGAAGTAATTAGCCCTGTACGAGTTGTGGCTCCTATAAGAGTAAATTTTGGCAAACTTATACGGATAGAACGAGCACTTGGACCTTTGCCAATCAGAATATCTAATTCATAATCTTCCATAGCTGGATATAGTATTTCTTCTACTGCTCGATTTAGTCGATGAATTTCATCAATAAATAAAACATCATTCTCTTGCAAATTAGTAATTATAGCTGCTAAGTCTCCTGCTCTTTCAATAACCGGGCCGGAAGTCATCTTAATATTAACTCCCATCTCATTAGATATTATATAAGCTAAGGTAGTTTTGCCTAAACCGGGGGGGCCATATAAAAGAATGTGATCAATGGGCTCTCCCCTTTTTCGGGCAGCACTTATATATATATTAAAATTTTTTCTAATATTTTCTTGTCCAATGAATTCTTTAAAAAATTTAGGCCTTAAGTTTATATCTAAATCCGGTTCTTCTTTCCTTAATCCCAAATCAATAGCTTTTTCTTTAAATTCCATCTGTTACTCCACTAAATATTAAAACAAAACATTTTTAAAACCAGTAAATATAATTATTAAAAACTTTTAGTAAGTTAAGATTGATAATTATCCTATAATCTTCAGAGATTCTCGAACTAACTCTTCCACCGTTAATTCCCCTTTAAATTTCTCTTGAGTTTTTTCTACTGCAGACTTTGCTTTTTTGTAAGTATACCCTAACACTTTAAGAGCATCTATAGCATCGCTTATATTCTCAGATTTAAAAGTTTTTTCTACGCCTGCTTCCAGGAAGGTGATTTTGCTTATTTTTTCTTTTAATTCTAACACAATCTTTTTGGCTAACTTATTTCCGATACCTGCTATCGCCGTAATTGAATCCAAATCTTCTTGGAGAATTGCTTTGCTAAAATCATCAGGGGTCATCTTAGATAAGATATTTAAGCCTACCTTTGGACCAACTCCCGGTGTGCTAATTAGCAATTCAAAGAAATTTTCTTCTTCTTTGGTTAAAAATCCATAAAGCATTATTTTGTCTTCTCTTAAATATAAATGAGTATAAATTTTAATTTTATCACCGGTTTTCAAGGAAAGATTACTATAAACAGGGATATTAATTTGATACCCTATACCGTTTGTATTTAATACAAGATAATTTACGCCAACTGCATCAATTATTCCTTCTAAAAAAGATATCAAATTTAAACCTCCTATAATAATAGTTAGCTGGTTCATTAGTTTCCCGGTTAGCCAGTTTACCGGTTATCTAATTAGTCACATATGAAATACAAAATTATTTTGTCTTTTGTATTTCTTCTTCTTTTTCTCTTTCCTCATCACGGCAACGCCGTGATGCTACACGCTATCCGCTGTACGCTCCACGCTATAATACGAGATACGATTCACGAGATACGAGATACGAATTTGACTCCTGGCTTCTATTTTCTTCACGATATACGAAATACGCTATACGAAATACGCTATTTAATACTTAGTATGCACATGACAAATTGCTGCAGCTAAAGCATCTGCAGCATGATCAGGTCGGGGAATTTCAGATAAATTGAGCAGAATTTTAACCATAGATTGAACTTGATGTTTTTCCGCTCGCCCATTTCCCACAGTAGCTTGTTTAATCTGTAATGGAGTGTATTCAAAAAGTTCCAGTCCCATTAAAGCAACAGTTATGGCAACCATGCCATGAACCTTACTGACTGTAAGTGCACTCCGAACATTCTTATTAAAAAATATTTCCTCAATAACAACTTCATGAGGATTATATTTTTCTATAAGCTCTTTTATCTTATAATATATTTCCTTTATTCTAAGACTAAAGGTATCTTTCTTGTAAGTTGACACGCATCCGTAGTCAATTAATTCAATTTTCTTTTTCTCATACCGGATTAAACCATATCCAGTATTAGCAAGTCCTGGATCGATACCTAAGATAATCACAACTTATCCTTACTGGCTGATATTTCTTCCATAATTTCATCAGCAATATTAAAATTAGCATAAACTTTCTGCACATCATCCTGGTCTTCCAACTGTTCCATTAAATTTAGCATTTGCCTTGCTTTTTTGCCTTCCAAATCTACAGTAGTTTTTGGAATTAAGGTAACTTCACTAAGTAAACAATCAATATTTTGTTCCTTTATTAAATTGCTAAATTTCTTATAATTTTCAGGTGGAGTCATAACTTCAATATTTTCATTATCACTTTTTACGTCTTCGGCTTCTGCTTCAAGTGCTAAATCTACAATAGTATCTTCATTAACTTTAGCAATCTCGAAGATAAAATATCCTCTTTTGTCAAACATCCAGGCAACACAACCATTTTCACCTAAGTTGCCTGCATTTTTGGAAAAAATCTTTCTAACCTCCGGAGTTGTTCTATTCTTATTGTCAGTTAAAGCTTCTATTAAAACTGCAACCCCTCCTGGTCCATAACCTTCATAAATTATTTCTTCATAAGAAACTCCATCGGCTTCACCGGTTCCTCGTTTAATAGCTTTTTCAATATTTTCGTTAGGCATATTGTTCTCTTTTGCCAATTGAATTGCAACTTTTAATTTTACATTAGCCTCGGGATCTCCTCCTCCTGAACGAGCAGCAACAGTTATCACTCGAATTATTTTGGTAAATATTTTTCCTCTCTGTGCATCCGCTTTACCTTTTTTTCTTTTAATAGTACTCCACTTTGAATGTCCAGACATAATTTATTTCTCCTTAAATATAAAATTATTTAAACTTTAACTGTGATTAATTTTTACTAATTTTAACATATTAAAAGGGCAGTTTCAATAAATTAGTCGTAAGTCGTCGGTCGTTAGTATTTAGGTAAGAAAATACAAAATTCCAAAATGCGAGAGATAAAAAACGTAAAACCATCCACCCTGTAGGACAGGCGTTCCCCGTTTTCACGAGGAGAGGCCCGCCTGTCTATTTCGGATTTCAATTCATCGTTGGTTCTTGATGGTTAGTATTAAGTGATGAAGACGTAGTGAGAAATATTGCAATTATAAGATATAAAAAATATAATATATATTTATTTAAAAGGGGGGGTTTACAGGGGGAGTTCGTTTATGCGCACTTTGAGTTATTTTGTCTTGAATCTTTTTTTCTATTATTTTATTGTTTATTTTTCCTGTCTTTAAATACTTATCTAACTGATCATAACTTATGCCAATCTCTTCTTCATCAGTTTGACCTTCCCAGAGACCTGCAGAAGGAGGTTTGTTTATAATTTTTTTGGGAATACCTAGATATTCTGCTAATTCTTTAACCTGACTCTTTAATAAATTACCTAAAGGTAAAATATCTGCTCCTCCATCACCATATTTAGTATAATATCCTATCGTTAACTCACTTTTATTCCCGGTTCCCACAACCAAATAATTTAATTTATTGGCAAAATAGTATAAAGTTACCATTCTTAATCGTGGTTTTATGTTTGCCTCTGCTAATTTAAAACTTCTCTCTTTTTCTTTGTCATTTAACAGATGAATAAATAAATCATAAACTTTTGATAAATCAATTATCTTATAGGAAATGTTTAATTTATTTATAAGATCTAAGGCATCATTAGTATCGGCTTCAAGATTATGGCAAGACATAATTATAGCTAAGGTATTTTTTGGGAATACTTTTATACTTAAGGCTGCTACTACAGCAGAATCTATACCTCCACTTAATCCAAATACTACTCCCTCAGCTTTTGCTTTAGTTACTTTATCTCCTATCCAATCACATAATCTTTGCACTAAAGTTTCCATAAATTACATACCTCCCTAATTCACCAATAGACCAATTCTCCAATTAATTAGTCGTTAGTGAATAAGTCGTAGGGGCAGACACAAGGTCTGCCCCTACATTATACAACAAAAGTAAGTAAAAATAAAAAATCCCGGCAGTGTCCTACTCTCCCACAGAAAATCTGCAGTACCATCGGCGCAGGAGGGCTTAACTACTGTGTTCGGGATGGG
>JABUBM010000241.1_pt1 | contig 13089 bp, 10 predicted proteins | sample 7240321 | NCBI WGS metagenome assembly JABUBM01 (sample SAMN07256344, study PRJNA390944) | subsurface metagenome | isolation source: Methane hydrate marine sediment | place: Pacific Ocean: Eastern North Pacific, ODP site 1244 | collected 2002
ATTGGGGATGTTGCAGCTGTCTATCTGGTCCATTTGCCCCATGGGGATTGAGTGAAGATCGGTCTTATCGGATGGAGGTTGATGATATCAATGAAGCAGGCGGCTGTTGGGGTGACATCTACGGGCATGAGCCAGGCTTCAGGGTTAAAGGGCAGCTTTATAAGATAAAGCGCTATTCTTATGATTATAAGCTGGACCCAATGGAATCGGTTAAAGTTGTTAATAGGCTTATCTATGAAGACAAATGCAAATTCATACACATCTTTATTGTTGCGGGTCTTTATCCTAACCGGAAAACACTAACCGAGAACGGCTGCTTTGTAACTCTGCAAGGTGCTGGGGATGAAATGATCGGTCCCGAATATCCCCGCAGCTTCCGAAATATGATGATGCCAGAAGTTGCTGCTATGGCAATTATCCCCTATTTCTATAATGAAGAGGGGATTCGTGAGGTTGCTTGTGTTTCTGAAAACACAGAGATGCATATGAGCCTTATGAGACCAAATTTGGCAGAGTTGAGGAAGCTCGGTGTAGAGCCAGTAAGTGAGTTATACTTTGAGCCAGGCACAACAGATTTTGTTCCTATTTTGACCAAGGTTATCCCCAAGGAGCCGGAGCTACTTATCTTTGAAGGCTCATGCGAGATAATGGGTCTTTTGGCTAAGCAAGCTCGAGAGTTAGGTTACACGGGTCAGATTTATTTCCCTGCCCCGTGGACTTGGAAGGAACTTGTTGAGTGTTCAGGTAGTGAAGAGGTGATGGAAGGTCTTATGTGCACCATGATGATAGCAGAATGTACGCTTCCGAGGCAGATATGGTATCGCGACGAGTATATAAGAAGATACGGAGAGGCGGAATGGTGCACGAGCATAGTTGATCGTGCCGATATACTCTACCGTATAATTGAGTCCATAGAGTATGCCGACAGCCTTGATCCTGATGATGTAGCTAGGGCTATGGAGACACAGGGACCTGAGCGAATTAAGTCCTTCTATGGAGACCCAGCTTGGGCTGGTGGCGCAACTGTGTGGGGAGTAAATCACGATTTGGTGATGCCTGTTCCTCTGGTTACAATCCACAATGGTAAGCAGGTCGAGAAAGTGAAGATAGTAATACCTAGGGATGCTTACTGATTATTTTAAGCAGGGAAGGAGGGAGATTTGGCTCTTTTCCCGCAGGGCTTAGTTAATGGCCTAGAGATGGGGTGTCTTTATGCCCTAGTAGCAGTAGGTCTTTGCCTTATACTTGGTGTAATGAAGACAGTTAACTTTGCCCATGGCGAGTTTTTAATGCTGGGTGCCTATGCCACCTTCTATATGTGTGCGGTAGCGGGAATACCTTATTCTCTCTCCTTTATCCTGGCCATGGCTATCCTTTTCGGGTTTGGCTTTGGACTTGAGAAGGTAGTCTTACGACCTGTCAGGGAGAACATGCTGGCCGGCTTCATTCTAACCTTAGGTCTATCCATGTTCTTTATGAACCTGGGGTATAGAGTTTTTGGAACAAAGACTAGATCCCTTCCCACTATCTTCCCCGGTATGCTTCACTTAGGTAATGTTCACACTTCAGTTGAGAGAGTAGCGATGGCAATTATTGCTCTAGCTTTGATAGCAGTGTTTGCTTATCTATTGTATCGCACCAAGCTGGGGCGAACCTTTCGTGCTGTTGCCCAGGATAGTGAGGCAGCTCAGCTACAAGGAATAAACATTGGACATACAAGTTCATTGAGTTTAGCTTTTTCTGCTGCACTGGCAGCATCCGCAGGAGCACTTATAGCTACTGTATTTCAAGTAGGACCAGCTATGGGGATGAGGTATTGTGCTATAGCTTTCGTAGTGGTAGTTGTTGGAGGGCTGGGTAGTGTTCCTGGTGCCATTTTGGGTGGTCTATTGATAGGGTTGGTGGAGGGCTTCACCTGTATTTATTTGTCCACTTCATGGGCCATAGGAGCTACCTTCCTTGCGGCATTCTTAGTGATAGCGCTTAAACCACGAGGTCTGATGGGCAGTGCTTAGAACAAGATTAGCAGGAAGAACACCCTGGCTCATAGTCGGGGTAGTAGTATTGATATTATTCCTAGTACCCCTCTTTGCCAAGAGCCCTTTCTATGTAGACCTGATGATCTGGATTTTTCTTTTCACTATTTTCACTGTTGCCGTGTATCAAATCGCAGTGGTAAACCGATTACTCTTTGGAGCTGCTACCTTTGTTGGTATAGGTGCCTACACCTCTGCCTTGTTAACATTGGATGTGGGGATGCCCTTTTGGCCAGCTATGGTTCTGGCAGGGGTAGTAGCAGCCCTTGTTGCCTTTGTGATTGGCATTCCTATACTAAGGGTAGGGGGGGTTTACTTTGCTATTATCACCTGGTGTTTAGGTGAGTTTTTTGTATCAATTTATAGGGGAGTACCTGTGTTCAGGGGTACCCCTGGAGTTTGGTTTATCCCTGCTCCCACCATATTGGGCACGGAGTTTGTGGGTAAGGCTCCTTACTACTATCTGGCATTAGGGTTAATGCTGGTGACCCTAGCCTTTTTTTACTGGTTAGGCAAGTCTCGGTTTGGTCAGGACCTGAGGGCTATCGGGCTTTCTGATACTTTAGCTACCTCCCTGGGTATTAATGTTCCGAGATATAGGCTGATATGCTTTGCTATAGCGTGCTTCTTCCTTGGCATAGGTGGTAGTTTTTATGCCCATTACAGTACATATATTAGGCCTGATATTTTCAATGTTCTATTTTCAATGCAAATCTTTTGCTTTCTAATGGTTGGTGGCATTGGCAGCCTTTGGGGTGGATTAATTGGCAGCGTGGCCATGACTTTAATACCGGAGTGGATGCATGCCTACGAATATTGGAGACCTCTTACATATGGGCTTTCAATAGTGCTTATAATGATGTTTATGCCTGGGGGGTTCATATCCTTACCTCGCCAGGTGCGCTTATGGAGGAGGGGGAAATTAAAGGAATAAAGCAAAAGGCTAAGGTAATGGTAAAATGAGCCTTTTAGAAATTAAGGGTTTGACCAAAGCGTTTGGTGGTCTCGTGGCCGTGAAAGACCTTGATTTGTTTGTCAATAAAGGCGAGATAGTGGGTCTTATTGGACCAAATGGCGCTGGTAAGACCACACTATTTAGCATGATTAGTGGGTTTTTACCACCAACTAGGGGGAAGATAATATTTAAAGGGGAAAATATTGTCGGGCTAAAACCCTACGAAGTAGCTAGGAGAGGGCTTGTCAGGACCTTTCAATTGACTACCCTTTTTGGGCGAGCCACCGTACTGGAGAATGTTATCGCTGGGTTTTATCTAAACACAAAAGCAGGGGTTTGGAGTAGTATTTTTTATAGTTCGTCTGCCAGAAGTCAAATTAGGGAAGTGTACCAGAAGGCTATGGAGCTACTGGAATTTATGGGGCTTACGGAAGTTAAAGATTCGCAGGCTGGTAAACTACCGCACGGGCATCAAAGATCACTTGGAGTTGCCATAGCGCTGGCAACAAACGCAGAGTTAATTTTGTTTGATGAGCCGGTAACTGGAATGACTGCTACCGAAACTAGGGATATGATGAGTAGGCTCAGAGCAATCCGAGAAAGAGGCACGACGATTGTCATCGTGGAACATGACATGAAAGCAATAATGGGAATTGCTGACAGAATATACGCTATTAATTTTGGGGCAAAGATAGCTGAAGGCTCTCCAAAAGAAATCAGTAACAATAAAGAAGTGATAAAAGCATATCTGGGGAGAGGAACTTATGCTTCTTAGTGTAAAGGATATTTATGTTTACTATAACTCGCTTGAGGCTTTGAAGGGTGTTTCGATTGAGGTGGAGGAGGGAGGGTTCATTGCCTTGGTAGGTGCAAACGGGGCAGGAAAAAGTACCGTCTTAAGAGCTATTTCAGGATTAAATCGACCTAAGACTGGGGAGATCTGGTTTAAGGGCCAGCGGATAGAACGTCTCAGCCCGCGGGAAATAGTCAAGTTAGGTATAGCTCATGCACCCGAAGGGAAAAGGCTTTTCAACGAAATGTCGGTAGTGGAAAACTTATTGGTGGGGGCTTACCTAGAGTCTGATCAGAACGAGATTAAACACAGGCTCGACGAGGTTTATAACTATTTTCCTATCTTGAAAGAAAGAGCAAGTCAAAGGTGTAATCTTCTGAGTGGTGGAGAGCAGCAGATGCTAAGTGTTGGAAGAGCTTTAATGTCTCAACCCGAGTTGCTTCTCCTGGACGAACCTTCGCTGGGACTTTCACCCGTAATGGCACAGACAGTCGTTGGGATTCTCACCACGCTACAGCAGAGGGGAATTGGCCTAATACTAGTTGAGCAAAATGCAGAGCTGGCGCTGCAGATATCAACAAGATGTTATGTTCTGGAGACTGGCAGAGTAGTAATAGAGGGTAAAAGTAAGGAAGTTGGAAATGATGAAAAGGTTAAGAAAGCTTACCTTGGAATATAATCTGATTTATGGAGGTTGGGTTATGTCTTAACGAAGCGGGTGAGTGCAATATCAATGATATTCAATCTAATGTAAAAGGAGGAGAAAATGCAAAAGAAGATACTTGGAGGATACATGGGTAAGATTCTATGGGTGAACCTTTCCACAGGAGAAATCAAGGAGGAGATCCCAGAGGAGAAACTCTATCTTGACTTTGTTGGAGGGTATGGTCTTGGGGCAAGAATCATTTTCACCAGGCAAAAGGCTGGGGTTGATCCCTTAGGACCAGATAGTATCCTTGGCTTTGTCACTGGTCCACTGACCGGTAGCCCAGCTCTGGGAGGAACTAAGTATACTGTAGTATTCAAATCACCACTGACTGGTGGTTGGGGAGATTCCAACTCTGGGGGGCATTTCGGTCCATACCTTAAATTTGCAGGCTATGATGCCATCTTCTTTACTGGCATTTCAGAAAAGCCAGTCTATCTTGCTATTGAAGATGGGAAGGGTGAACTGAGAGATGCCTCCCATCTGTGGGGGAAGGATACCTATGAAACCATTGATATCCTCAAAGGCAAACTTGGAGAAAGGATAAAGGTGGCGTGCATTGGCCCAGCTGGTGAGAAGGCTTCCCCTATATCTGGCATCATTACTGATAAGTCAAGAGCAGCTGCAAGAGCAGGAGGCGGGGCAGTGATGGGTTCTAAGAAACTGAAGGCAATAGCGGCATTCGGTACAAAGGAAGTTCCGGTAGCTAACAAGAATGAGGCCGATGAACTAAGGAGGAGTTATTTAGGTAAGCTGAAGGGCAATCAAATAGCTGATATATACGGAAACTTTGGTACTCCGCTATTTATTGACTTATGCTCGGCTAATGGCGAGATGCCAAGCAAAAACTGGGGGGGTATTACCACCAAGGATTTTGCTAACTTTGAGCCTCTTACTGGTAAGAAGGTACTAGACCTAGAGATGAAAAAGGAGGCGTGCTGGCATTGCCCCTTGGCCTGTGGTGGGTTGATGAAGAAAGGGACAGAATACGATTATGAGGCCGGGGCAATTAAACCTGAGTATGAAACCTTGGTTGCTTTTGGAGCCCTCTGCCTGAATAACAATTTGGAGTCTATAGTTAAGGCAACTGATATCTGTAATCGCTATGGTGTGGATACCATTGCTGCTGGTAGTGCTATCGCTTTAGCTATCGAGTGTTATGAAAATGGCATCATTACTAGTAAAGATACTGATGGTGTTGAGCTAAAGTGGGGTAATCACCAAGCTATTATTACCATGCTTGAGAAGCTCGCCAAGAGAGAGGGTTTCGGTGCTGTTCTTGCTGATGGCGTAAAGTTAGCGGCTGAAAGAATTGGCAAAGAGGCAGAACAATATGCTATTCACATTGGTGGAGCAGAGATCCCTCTGCATGACCCTAAATTTGGTCCTGGTTTGGCTCTAACCTACCAACTCGATGCCACTCCCAGTCATCATATGCAGGGTGGCACTCATTACGCTGAACTTGGATGGGGATTTGCCACTGCGGGGCTAGGTCTGAGCGAGTTTGATAAGTACGATTACAAGGGCAAGGGAGAAGTCCAGAAGAGGCTAAGTACCATAACGCATGCCGTTAGTGCTAGTGGACTGTGCCTTTTTGTAGATGTGTGCTTTGGGCCTCCTATGCTTGTAGAATTCATGAGTGCTGTAACAGGACAGCCTTACACTATTGACGATTTTCTTAAGATTGGGGAAAGGATTTCTAACCTTCGTCATGCCTTTAACCTGCGCGAAGGCATAAACCCTCTCCAATTTAAGGTGCCTGACAGAGTGCTAGGTAAGCCAGCACAGACGGATGGACCACTAGCAGGAGTAACCATTGATCAGGAATCGCAAATTAGAGGTTACCTCAAGGCGATGGACTGGAACCCGGTTACATGTAAGCCAAGTAAGGCAAAGCTAGAAGAGTTAGGATTGGGTGATATTGCATCTTCCCTCTTATAAGTGGGGAAGATGCAATGTCCTAAGCGCCGAAGCCTCCCACAGGACAATGTGTGTGTGTGGGGGGGGGGAGTGTGCCTAAATCTGTTGAAGACACCACACCCCCAAAGCAAAGGGGAAAAGGAGCAAGGTTTATATGGCCAACAACAAAGGCTTAATCTCAGACTTAGTCACAATTATTAGTAAAGAAGGTGTTTCAGACAATATCTTTAACAGGGTAATCTATGGCCAGGATGCCTTTGGCCTAGACCTGGAGAGGAACAAAGTACCTATTGCCGTGGTGAGACCTGAATCAGTCCAACAAGTGTCTAAGGTTTTAGAATATGCCAACAAACATAGAATTCCTGTTTACGTTCGTGGCGCAGGCACCGCTTTTAAGGGGTCGCCGAGACCTAAACGCGAAGATAGCATAATCCTAAGCATGGAAAGGTTTACCTCTTTCGTAATGCATGAAGAGGACATGTATTTTGAAGTCGGAGCTGGCGTAGTTCAGCTTGACTTGGAGCAAATGCTTGCAGAACGCGGATATATGCTACCCATGAATGTAGGTAGTAAGTTTTCGGGTACTATAGGTGGCGCAGTAGCTATAAATACCATCGGACATATGGTCGATACCTGTATCGGGAAGACCATAGACTATGTGATGGGAGTTGAAGCAGTTCTACCGACTGGAGAGATTGTTGAAACAGGAACCAAAAGTATAAGAAGGCCGGCTGGAATTGACTTGACAAGATTCTTCGCAGCCACCGAAGGGTTATTTGGTGTTATAACCAGAATAAGAATGCGCCTCCTTCCGGACCCCAAGAAGGCTTATGTTGTGGGCTTTTTTAAAGAGCTCGAAGGTATTGCCCGTGCCTTTATCAGAATCTACGAAGAAAAATTGCCCCCTCCATTATATGGAGAGCTATTGAGTGAGGAAGCCTGTGCAGCTCCATTTAGACTGAGAAAGATGGGGAAGCCAAAGGGTTCAATGGCATTAGCCACAACAATAGGCCATACACAGGAGGATGCCGACCGGCAAGCTGAGGAGATAGCGAGGGTGTTCAAGGCTGAAAAGGCAATTGAAGCTCATGTTGTTACAGAAGCGAAAGAGAAGGAGGCGCTTTGGGCGTCTCGTGATAATATCATGAATATTCTTGGAGTGGAGGAAGGGGAGGAGAAGCTGCTTCTGGGAGGGGTATTAGAATGTCCCGTCCCCTTGCATGCTTTGCCTGATTTAATAAAGTATTTCAGGATAGGCCACAAGCACAGCATTTTACACGAAGCTAAGCTGCTCATTTACGGTCATGTAGGCGCTGCTGACCTGCACGCAATGTGGGGCGTGCCGGCAAGCTGGCCGCCAGAAAAGAGAAGACAGAGCGCCATAGAAGCCAGTCAGTTGGAAAAGGAGGTATATCTAAAGTGGGGGGGCACTGCTGGAGAAGTGGGACAAACAGCTTTGAGGATGGCCTGTTGGCGGGAGATGTACGGTGAAGCTGCTTACTCGATGCTTCTCAACATGAAGAAGGCAGTTGACCCCAATGGCATTTTGAATCCTGGTAACTTGTTGGAAGGTGAAGGGAAAGAGTAACTAGGAGAGAGGGGAATTGAGGTGTCCAGAGAAGAGGAGCTAAAAGAATCTATTTTAGATGTGGTTACCAATTGTGTAAAGTGCCGATTTTGCTTAGCAGCTTGCCCTTTATTTGATATTACAGAAGGATGGCACAGTCAGGGAGCCGCCGGCATAATTTGCAGCCTATATACTGCCCTGAGATGGGGAGCAGAGGGAGAGTTCAAGGAGACTCTGAGAAACCTTTTGTTTTCCTGTACTACCTGCAAAAAATGTGTGTTAGCCTGCCAGGAAACCAGTGTCGGAGTGGATTTACTCGATGCCATTTGCAAAGGCAGACAGTTATTTATTGAGGAAATGATAGGTCCTATGCCTCAGCAGAAAAAGGCTCTTGAATTTTCGGAGAGGTATGGAAACCCTTATGGAATGCTACCGTCAGAAAGAACTGAGTGGATGAAAGGACTAGGTGTCCCTAACTTTTCCAGAGGAGCTGGATTAGAGGTTTTGCTTTATATAGGATGTACAGCACCTCATGATTCTCGCGTTGCGGATGTGGCGAGGGCAGTTATTCAATTGCTGAAGAAGGCACAAGTTCAACTTGGCATATTAGAAGACGAAGTATGTTGCGGATGTCCAGCTGCGAGATTGGGAGAGCAACTATTATTTGAAGACCTTACTCAAGAGAATCTGAACCAGTTTAAGTCGCTGGGTGTCAAGCAAATCGTAACTCTTTCTCCCCATTGCTTTGACACATTCATAAATAAATATCCTAAAGAGGAGATGCAAGGGATTAAGATACAGCATTATAGCCAATTTTTAGCCGAATTAATCGAGCAGGAACGTTTAGTTTCTAGATCTGGGATTGAGAAAAAAGTGACCTATCAGGACCCGTGTTACCTTGGCAGGCACAATGACATTTATGAGGAACCAAGGAAAGTTTTGAATAGTATCCCCGGAATAGAGCTTGTTGAATTTAGAAGATGTAAGGCAGACAGTCTCTGCTGTGGTGGTGGAGGAGGCCGCATGTGGGCAGATTTTGAGGCTGAACGGGAGCGCTTAGCTAATATACGTGTTAGAGAAGCCCTTGATGTTGGCGCTGAGATAATAGTGACGGCATGCCCTTTCTGTCTCATTAATATAGAAGATGGTATTAAATCAGTTAATGTTGAGGATTCGCTGAAAGTAAAGGACCTCGCTGAACTTATGCTAGAGGCTATTGAGGAATAACTTGCTACGTTGCTGGTCCAATTAGGGAGAACTAAGCACAGTATAAAGAAAGGAGATATTTTAGGCAATGGTAGATAAGAAAGAACCGTGGAAGTCGGACAATTGGTTTGTCAGCCCGTGGAATTATTTACCAGAAGTAACCAAGGGCTTTAAGCCACCGAAACAGGTGAAAATCCATGATGTCACCTTGCGTGATGGCGAACAACAAGCTGGTATTACCTTCACAAAGGACGACAAAATACGCATTGCCGAGAAGCTGGCTGAGGTAGGAGTTCACCGTATTGAGGCTGGTATGCCTGCAGTGTCGCCAGCGGATGAGGCGGCTATAAAGGAGATCGTAAAACGCAACCTCGGCCCGGAGATATTCTGCTTCTCCCGTTGCATGGTGGATGATGTAAAAAGGGCGGCTGATTGCGGTGTCAATGGCGTCGTCATGGAGATCCCCTGCAGCGAGCACCTCATTAAGTATGCGTATAGATGGCCGATGGAGAAGGCTATAGACCTCTCCATTAAAGCAACCAGTGCTGCTAAGGAAATGGGGCTGTATACGTCTTTCTTTACCATAGACGCCACCCGAGCCGAGATGGATTGGTTTCTCAACCTTATAGAAAGAGTGGCTACGGAGGGGCACATGGATGCACTGGTTCTAGTTGATACCTTCGGGGTGCTCTCGCCGCATGGTGCCAGCTACTTTACCAAGAGAGTCAAAGAAAGAATAAATAAACCGCTGGAAATCCATTTTCATGCTGACTTTGGCTTGGCTGTAGCTAATACGATAATGGCTGTATTAGCTGGTGCTGAGGTAATACACTCTACAGTTACCGGGATTGGTGAACGGGCTGGTAACGCTCCTATGGAAGAGACAGTGCTGGCACTTTTAGCCTTGTATGGGATAGATACAGGCCTCAAGTACGATAAGCTCAACGAACTTTCCAAGTTGGTGAAGGAACTTTCTGGCACAGAGATACCAACTAATCGGCCTCTTATAGGGGATATGGCTTATGACATCGAGTCTGGAATCATCACCAGCTGGTACAAGAATACCTTTCATCAATACCCCACGGAGGTCTTTCCCGTCCACCCCAATTTCGTAGGCCATAGACCACCCCAGATATTGATGGGCAAGAAAAGCGGGGTGGATAATGTTGTCTTATGGTCAGAGGAACTAGGTATCAAGCTCAACGGTGACGAGATTAAAGCGGTTCTGAATGAGGTAAAGCTACGAGCACACGCTCTCAAGCGTGTGCTGAACAAGGACGAGTTCCGAGAAATTGTTGAAGGTGTGAGAAGGCAGACAATATCATTAATTTCTTGAAAGGGGTGTATTCCGTAGAGGCAAAGGAGGCTAAGACAAGGAGAAGTATTGTAGGACAAAACTAGGGGCAGGGCACTGTTATGGATTATTCATCGGGAAATCCAGGTGGGGTTTTTTACCTACCCAACCTCCCCCGTCCCGTGTGGTGCCTGGACTGTAATCGGGGTCAGTGCCCTGCCAGCCATAAAAATCTTTAGAAAGGAGGCCAAAAATAAAACTATTCGAACCTGGGAGAATAGGTAAACTTTATCTAAAGAATCGGATTGTGATGGTGCTTTGCTGGAAATCTATGTCCTCTACTTTAAGGGCAAGTGCTTCCGATATCCGGCACCCCAAACGGGAAAGCAGCCTGATGAGTAGCCTATCTCTCTGGGAACCTGCGGCTCCCTCCATCAGTTCTATATCAGCCAATTCAAGATACGCTTTCATTTGTGGGAGCTTCTAATGACTCAGGGCAGGAAGTCCTGCTGTTTCTTAGATTTAAGTGAGCGGCGGGAACGCTCACCAAGGGGAAAAGTATGCACAAAAGTTTTACCTTTCGTACCTCTCGGCCAAGGGAGAGGGGGGTTTTTATTACAAAGGGCTCTGCCCCTTCAAACTTCCCCAGCGCACAAAGTAACTAACTTATTCACTCTGTCCTCGCTTGGACATGAATAGGGAGCGTAGCTATTAGCTCTCTATCATTAAGATGCTGACCAATATAAATCTCGACCTCATAGTGGCCTGGAACTGTGTCCTCTGGAACCTCTATTATCGGGTAAATTAAGCCCTGTTCCTCAAAGTAGCAGACGCTATAACCCATGTTACTATCACTTAGTTTGTAGTCGCCTTCAATCCATATCTTCTGATGAGGCTTTAAACTTAAACCTACGATCATGAAAGAAGAGCCAGCCTCAACGATATTGGACTCAACCATAATAGTCAGGCTCGGTGTTACTACTGGCTGCGGTTGTTGCCGACACCCGACTGCTGAGGCTACTATCAACACAGCCGTCAGAGCTACAGCACACACAACGATTAACTTTTTCATTTTTTAATCCTTCTAAGCAAGCCTTAGAACTTCTCCACCTCTCTCATCAAAGCTACCACAAAATCCTTTTCCTGAATAGTGGCAATCTTTTTGCCTTTTTTGAACAGGATGGCTTTGCCTTTGCCGCAGGCAATGCCTACATCGGCGTCTTTAGCCTCGCCGGGTCCGTTGACCTCGCAGCCCATCACCGCTACCTTTATCGGTTTGTCAATCTTTAATAGCCTTTCCTCTACCTCCTCGGCTAATTTTACAATATCAACCTCAGCCCGACCACAGGAGGGGCAACTAACCAAAATCGGACCGTGCTGGCGTAAGTTCAAGCTTTTTAGAATTTCATAGGCAGCAATTACCTCTTCCCTGGGGTGAGCCGTCAGTGAAACTCGGATAGTATCACCGATGCCTTGGTAGAGAAGGGTACTGATGCCTACCGTGCTCCGGATAATGCCCCTTCGGGGTGTGCCAGCCTCGGTAATACCTATATGCAGGGAATAGGGCATCTTTTGAGCAATGTCTTGATAGGCTTCAATAGTAGTCGGGACATCAAAGGCTTTAAGTGAAACCTTAATTAAGTCAAAGTCAAGACTCTCCAGCAAGCCTATCTGCTGTAAGGCAGTGTCTACCATCTGCTCGGCGAGGGTCAATTGAGGGTTGACTGTTTTGGGCAAGCTGCCGGCGTTTACCCCGATACGGATAGGGATGTTCCTCTCTTTGGCTGCTTGAGCTATAGCCGAAACTTTTTTCGGCTGGCTGATGTTGCCCGGATTTAAGCGTAGTCCATCAGCACCAGCTTCCAGTGCCATTAAAGCCAGCCGGTAATCAAAGTGAATATCAGCAATTATCGGTAGGGAAATGCCTCTTTTTATAGCTCGTATAGCCTGGGCGGCTTCAGCATCAGGCACAGCCACTCGCACTAACTGGCAACCACAATCTTCAAGCTCTTTGATTTGGGCAATAGTTGACATAACATCTCGGGTATCTGTTTTAGTCATAGACTGCACCACGATTGGGGCATTGCCGCCAACAGTTACATTGCCAATCTGAATAGGTTTGCTGGCTCGTCTAGGATTCATGGTATTAGGCTGCCTCCGCTTATGATGCGTATAATATCATGGTAGGTGATTACAATAATGGCTCCTATAAGCGTAGCGAAGCCAATAAAGTGTACCAATCCCTCTGTCTTTGGTGACACGCGTTTGCCCCGGCGAACCCACTCCAGGAGGACAAATACAATTCTGCCACCATCCAGGGCAGGGAGGGGGAAGATATTGATTAGAGCAAAGTTTATGCTGAGAAAGGCAGCAAATTCTAGTAATGGGCTAATCCCGGCCTTAGCCACCTCACCGGTAATTTGAGCAATACCCACTGGCCCTGCCACTTGAAGAGGTGTTGTCCCGGTAACCATACCAAGTATCCCATTCTTGAATAGGACGAAGGTTTCCACACATGCCGATACGGCTAAAGGTGCTGCTCTCCACGGGGGTTCGCTTTGACGAACAATGGTTGCGTCTATCATACTAACCGTAACACCAATTGCCCCCCC
>JABUBM010000242.1_pt1 | contig 13083 bp, 18 predicted proteins | sample 7240321 | NCBI WGS metagenome assembly JABUBM01 (sample SAMN07256344, study PRJNA390944) | subsurface metagenome | isolation source: Methane hydrate marine sediment | place: Pacific Ocean: Eastern North Pacific, ODP site 1244 | collected 2002
ACCCATAAATTGCGAAATCTTCCCGGTGTTGAAGAAATTAAGACCCAAATCGTATTAGATCGAATAAAAGAAGATACGACTATTATTATTCCTTAATAATTTCTTTCTTTTAGAATTACGATTTGCAAGGATGATGTATTCCTTTTGATAGGTTAAAAATTCATGGTATTAAGGAATTTATAATCCTGAATAATAAATGTCTTTTAAAGAGAAAAAAAATCTGATATAACTTGTTTTGGTATTAAAATTAAGTATACTTTATATACCTTTTATACTATTTATACTATATGAGTGGAAATACAACTATAAAAGTATCAAAGAAGACTCTTGAAAAATTACATCGTTTAGCAGGGGAATTGACTAAAGAGAGGGGTAAAAGAGTGACCTTAGAGAAGGCAATAAATTATCTTTTAGAAGAAAAGCAAAACACTATAGATAAAAATTCATCGAAAAGTCTAAAACTTAAACAAGATAGAAAGAAATTTCTAGAATTATTAGAAGAAACTGTTGAAGGCGCAGGACCAGATGATTTTAAAGAATATGATTTTGAAGATATTGGTGTATAGAATGAGGGTCTTCATAGATACTGAAATATGGATTTTTTCTAAAAAGAAACCTAAATCCGAAAAATTCTCAAAGGAATCAGATTTTCAGAATGCTAACAAATTCCATGAAAGAGCTAAAAAATTTTTAAAAAACCAAATAAGCCAAAATGAAATATTTATGACATATCATCAACTTTGTGAAATATTTCATATTTTAGGTTTTCGAGGAATGCGGATCCCATTAGATAATGTACAAAGATATTGTTTTCAATTACTAACAAGTGAATTTATTATCTGGTTTGAGAATACAATCAAACATGTAAATAAAGCCTTAGATATGAGCTTACAAAGTGGAATCCATATCTGGGATTATCTCTGCGTCCTACCAATCTATAAAGAAATCGATGTGATGTATTCATGTGATGTTCACTTCAAACATGAATCATTTCAATCTTTAGGCCCAAAAATTGAAAATCCTCTTAATATATGGATTACACTTTAGTATTCAACTATACTGACCATAGATAAAGAATATTATTATGTCGAATAAGTTTTTTCCCTCTATTGTTGAAGAAGTTAAAACTGAAATTGTTTTAGACCGTATTAAAGAAGATCATTCAATTATTATTCCTTAATAAAATATCATCTTATTTCAATATTAAATATTTGATCATGTCTAATTTAACTTTAATTAGAACTATCTTACTCTAATCAGTAATAGCAATTTTTTATTGATTGATACCTATATTACAAGAATCTAAAAACAAACATCAGTAACGTAAATAAGATTATTTATACAAAACTGTCGTCTTTTCTTTTACTTTTTAGTCAATCTCAAGAATATCGTAAGACCATAAATAAACGAAAGGATTAAATATTTCATTATCATAAACTTAGTTAACTAAAATTTTAAGGAAGAATAAAATGAAATCTACTACAAAAAAAATATTTGTCCTAATATTGTTAGGAATGGGGTTTATGTGTTTACCAAATATAAAACTGAACTTCAGCTTCGGTCAAAAATCTAATGTTAAAATTCCAAAACAATCGGCAGCGTACACTGAGTCTTTTATACATGTTGATGGTAATTGGACACTGACAGCTACCAAAGCTTGGTGTGATGGTTTAGGCACATGGCAAGAACCTTACGTAATTGAAGATGTTACAATTGATTCTGGTGGTACTGGGAGTGGAATTTTCATAAACAACTTCAAAAATGATTATTTTATAATCAGAAATTGCACGGTTTACAATGCGGGTAGTGGAACATATGATGCAGGAATCAAATTGGAAAACACAAATAACGGAACCTTAACAAATAATAACTGTTCTAACAACCCTCAGTATGGAATACTCTTGTTGAATTTTTGCTATAATAATACGATCTCGGGAAACATCGCAAACGATAACGACGAATCTGGGATATATTTATATCAGAGTAATAATAACACCATTTCGGGAAACATCGCAAACAATAATACCGAATACGGGATACATCTATATCAGAATGATTATAATAGCATCACGGGAAACACCGCAAACGATAACGACGAATCTGGGATATATTTATATCAGAGTAATAACAACACGATTTCGGAAAACAACGCGAACGACAATCAAAATGGGATTTGTTTAGAATCCTCTTGCGATTTTAATACCTTTTCGGGAAACACCGCAAACGGCAATCAAAATGGGATTTTTTTTTAATAGATTAAAAATTCATTGTATTAAGGAATTTATTATCTGACTATGAGAATATGTATATCAGTCAGTGATACGAAGAATTTTGATTTTTTCCAAAAATCTATCGAAATGTGGATCAAAACTTACAATCCTATCAATTTGATGGTGTTGACATAAAATAATTGATGTTACATCAACAAAACTTATTGGTCTTGAGTCTTTCAAATCGATGGTATTTATTTTCTTAAATAATTCCCATGTTTCGGATTCTAAATATGATTCAAAAGGCAAAATTGTGGCAATTTTTTGTTTTCCCCAAATTAAATTTCCTAGATGATTTAATACATTGATATTATTATTGGAACGAACAGCTGCTAAAGTTGTGACTTCACTTATTATAAGATTGGAACTGTATACTAATCCATGCTCCCCCCCACTAAGTAATTTCAATATTTTTTCACTTTCTTCAGCATGTTGATCTTTAGGATGACACAATCCCAAGTAAAACCCAGTATCAAGAAAAACCCCCATTATTCTCACCATTAAACTGAATTATTCAGTATAAATATCTTCATCATCTCTACAGGTAAATGTAGCTTCTTCATCATAGATTACATTTTTGAGTTTATTTCTCGCTTCGATAATTTGCTCAGATTTTTCAAGACTTAAAACTGGCATGTTACTCACTAATTCCACCAATTTTTCAAAATTATCATTCGCCAATATTAAACAATAATCAAGTATTTCTATCTGAGTAGGTTTTCTCCCTAGTCTAAGTGTTAATCTAGCTTGTAACTGTTCCAATGCTTTTTTATTTTGTATTTTCACAACCGACATATTAATATACCTCAAGTATACAAATATATTATATATATACTAATATTTAATTTAAAGCTTTAAAATTTAAAATTTTTTTTAATTAGATTTAACGATTACGATGGAATGTAAACTTGAAAACATTACACTGAACTATGAGATTTATGGTAATGGGTATCCCGTTTTAATGATCCATGGATGGCCTGTCGATCATCGCCTTATGAAAGGGTGTATGGAACCTCTTTTCGAGACTCGGCCAAATTATAAAAGGATATATTTTGATCTACCAGGAATGGGAAAAACTAAGGGGGAGGATTGGATAGAAGGTACAGATGATTATCTTAAAATTATCATAGAATTTGTGGAAACAATTATTCCCAATGAGAGTTTTATTATTGTTAGTGAATCATATGGTTGTTATTTAGCAAGAGGATTGATCAAGAAAAAACAGAATTTAATTGATGGTGTTTTATTTCTAGTACCTGTTATATTACCTTATGAAGCACAAAGAGATTTACCTGAACCTATTATCTTAGTAAAGGATGAAAATATAATTTCCAAACTAAGTCCTTTTGAAAGGGAAATATTTGAAGATGTAGCAACAATTATTAACAAAAAAGTTGTGGAAAGAGGAAAAGAGGAAGGATTATCAGGTTTGACAATCGCCGATATGGCATTCTTAGAAAAAGTAAGAGAAAATCATGAATTCTCTTTTAATGTGGATCTATTGAATGATAAATTTACTAAGCCAACTTTATTTCTGTTAGGGAGACAAGATTCTGCCGTAGGGTATCGAGATGCATGGAAAATCATAGAAAATTATCCAAGAGCTACATTTGCTATATTAGATCGCGCAGGACATATACTTCAAATTGAGCAAGAAGAATTGTTTAATTCTTTAACTAACGATTGGTTAGATAGAGTCGAGAGTTTTCTAAAAAAATCAATTTGAGACAAAAGATTTAACATTTGGGCAAAAAGCAAATTTATAATTTTCTCAACTTTTTAACCTTTTCTTTGTTAATTTGCTTTATTTCCTTAGTTAACTTAAGAATAGAGGCATTCAATTCACCTCTTTTGGCCTTTAGTGCAGATAACTTCGAGCCATGAGTTTTTTTTGATTCATGTCTTATTCCTTGTTCAACTTTACTTAATTCTTTGTGCTTAGATGCAAGTTTTGATTCAAGTTCTTTTAACTTTTTATTGTATTCAGAATGAACTTTTCTAGATAATTCATATCTTGAATTATTTGTCATAAAATATTCAGATTTAAACTTTTATTTAATACTTAATTTAAAAGTGTATAATTTGATTAGATTAAGTTTTATTTTAATATAAGTTTAGAGGAACACAATAGGTTTAATTATTATATTATTTGTTTGTGTAATTGTTAATATCTCTTTTTTTTCTTTTTTCATATATTTTCTCTTATGATTAAGAATTTCTAATAGCCAAGAATTTAGTTTCTACAATGACAGGGAGCAGCAATTTATGGGTTTTACATCTAACTTCTATTTAGTCTAATAATGGCTCATAAGAGCCTATTTTTTTTATTTTTGAGCGTAAGAAGATATTTCTATTTCAAGTGTAATTAACTAGAAATTTTTTAGTGAGTTCTAATGAAATGTATAAGTTAATATCCAGTTTATACCAGTTTCAATCTCTTCTTTATCGTTGTATCCCATCTTTATAAGGATTATAGTGATAAAACCAATTACTTTTCTTCTCCTAAGAACTTATGAACGAATTCAAGAGCACTTTTGTTATTCTCCCAGGATAGTAAATCCATAGCTTCTTCGTATTTACACCAATTCCAATCGTCGTGTTCAATAGGATCTATTTGAGGTGGACCTGGTTCATTTATCTTAGCAATAAAAAGATATTCAGGGATTTCTTTAGTGTCCTCAGGATAGATGTCTTTCCATTTATCTTGCATTGGGATTATATAAAACATATCTGTTTTAATTAGAGTAAAAACTCTATAGCCAGTCTCTTCGTATAATTCTCTTTTAGCGCCCTCAGCAATAGTTTCCTTACTTTCAGGGGCTCCAGTAACTCCTTGCCAAACGCCCCCTCGGCTTATTATTCTTTTTAGCATTAAATACTCCCATTCATTATTAGTTTTTCTAACAGGATAGACTAATACTTGTATAGGAATTCTCACTTTTTTCACTAACACTTTTATTATTATTTTTATACTCGAGCTGTTTTACGATTTACTAAAATAATTCCTACTATCACTAATAATAAAGCAAATGGATAAACAAGGACATCGAATTCTTCTTGTAAAAAGAGAGCAGAAAATAATACTCCAAATAAGGGAACCAATGCCTGAAAGATTGCTGCTCTACTAGCATTTAAACGCTTTACTCCTTCTAAGTAGAAGGTGTATGCTCCGATCGTAGATATAAATGCTAGATACGAGATGCCTATCCATACACGGGGGGGAATAGTTAAATAAGTTGCTGGAATTAAGAACTCTGGACTAAAAATTAATGCTATCGGAGTGGTTATCAAAAATCCAAATAGGGAAATCCAAGTCATGATCCAGATAGAGCTTGGTTGATAAGATTCAGCGTTTTCGCGAGTTTTATTTAAGAAAAACCGAGAAATAACCGTATAAATCGCATAAGCCAATGCCGCTAGTAGTATCATAATATCCCCAAGAATTCGATTCGATACATTTACATTCGGAGAAAACCCTACGACAATGACTACTGCTATGAATGCTAATAGCGAACCAATCATTTTTCTCCATGCAAATCGCTCAGTTTTTAAGAAAGAACTTGAAAGAATAATTACCCAGACTGCATTTGTTGCGACCATTATACTTGCATCGCTCGCACTGGTAAGAAGTTCACCTATTAAATAACCCGCTTGATATATTGTCACCGAAAACAGACCCATTAAGGCTAATATCTTCCAGTGCTCTTTAGCGAACTGCCAATTTAAAGTTCCTTCCTTGAATTTAAGAATAAGAAAAAAACAAATTACAACTAGGAAATACCGAATCACCGCAATCATAAATGGAGGGATAGTAGCTCCTCCAACATCCTCTGAGACTAACCATCGACCTAAAGGCCATGTACCTCCCCAGATAACGGAGGTTAAGATTAATAATATATATGCGCTGATCTCCCGCTTTCTATTAACACCAACAGTCGAATCCACTATTTTTTCACTCTTCAATGTGATAGTTTATAATGTGTGATCCTAAAATAATTATTATGGTAGCAAAAATAGTAGAAGATTTTTATGTTAGAAAGAGATCAAAATTCATGAAAAGCTTTGACGAGCGTTTAACCTTAGCAAATGAAGAACTTTGCACGAAATTTGATGACAAGAAGTCCGAAGAACTAATTAGTCAAATGAAAGCGGAATTTGAGAAAATTTTACCTGATATTCCCTATATTGGTGGACAAAAGAACCCTACCACTTTAGTCCTTGTTAAATGCATGTCTGATCTCGCAATATTTCGCACATTAGAAAAAATAGGATTTTCGTTCAGAGAAATCGGGGAATTTCATTATAACTACGTAATGGCAGCCCATAAACTTAGAAAAGAAGCTTTAGAAAAGGCGGGTAGAGATCCATCTCAATACCCTTTCGATCTTGTATACATGGACTACCAAAAAAAATTAACTGAAGAAACCCAAATGAAGCGCTATCCAGACGATTGGGTAATGGATTTCGTAGAGGGCGATGGAGATTCTTTTGAATGGGGTTGGGACATACAAGAGTGTGGAGTTCAGAAAGCGTTTAAAAAATTTGGTGATGAGAAATATCTCCCCTTTATATGTTTATACGACCACTACGAAGCTGAAGGTTTGGGTTTTGGATTTTCTCGTACTCAAACTATTGGATTTGGAGCTCCAATCTGTATGCATAGGTTTGTAAAAAATTACAAAACGCCTCGTGCATGGCCACCTGATGATTTAGAGGAATATAAAGCCGAATTTTTTCAAGATAAATAATGTTACCATATCTGGCTGGAGAATAGAGGGAGATCCCACGACGTAATCGCGTAAAGACGCAGAATAGCCGAGATGATACTATCTAAATTTATAATAGATTAGGTATACTTATAGTGACTCTCCTTTTTTTCTTACTACTTAATTAAATTTTTAAGATTTTCGAATCCTTCTACGACATCTTCAATCCCTATTTCAGATTTAATTCCTAAGTCGGTTATGATATCCATTAATTCAGACAATGGTACATCAATTAAGCTTGCAGCCTTTCCAATTGAAAATTTTCCTTCAGCATAACCCTTAATTGCTAAAAATATAGATCCATTTTGAATTAGATCTCGAATAACCTCTGATTGCTCACTTTTTTGTTCTTTCGCGAAATTTTTTATTATTTCCTCTAATTTTTGATTTATCCTAACGGATATTACTTTACCCATTAAATATCACCTTTAATTTCAATCTTTTCTATAAAATAATTAATTACTTCTTTTTTATACCATCCAATTTTCTCTAAAGTATTAATTTTGAGAAGACTCTTCTCCTTTGAAATTCTTTTTTTATTATACAATAGGAAGATGAATGAAAGAGTAGTGAAATATCTAATTTTTAGAATTTTGCACACTCTAATAGTCTTATTATCATCAGTGCTTAGTAAATCTGCTTTTTTTTCCAAATATATTATTATTGCTTCTGCTTCTCCCTCGTGAATGTTAAAATTATTCATAATTTTTACTTTATCAATCATATTATCTATTTTTACTACTTTAATTTTCCCTTCTTCTATTCGTTTCTCAACTAAAAAGGCATCTAATTTTTTATATTCTTTTCCTTTTGTTACCACTTCGAAAAAAACTGCTTCTGGGATTAGAATTTCCTCGAAAATATCTATGAACATATCTAATGACTCAATCTTAGCTATTAGTATCAATGAAGAAGAATCACATATAACTAATGTCATCAATATAAATAATAGATGTTTACATTTTTAAACTTTTGTAAACAGCAAAAATCCCATCTTTGCTAAGAAGTTTTGGATAAAGTATGTGCTCCTGAAGGATATCATACACTCTATTTCAGAAGAGATTTAGATCTTTTTGTATTATACTAAAAATATTCTTGTAATATCTACAGTATTATAAAAAACCGTGAAAGTGTGCTTTCACGAAATGTTGTTGTAAAATGCTTTATTGATAATTGAAAGAAAAATTAAAAAATTTATTTAAATTTTGTTTTTCTTCGATGTAAGAATCCATATGATATACGCGACTATTAACAAGGGACCTACCACCAGAGGAATGTAAGAAACATCGAGATAGTTCCAATTAATAAAAAAATTTCCTAAGAAAAACATGGAATTATAGAAAAGGATTATTAATCCTAATTTTCCCCATGTGCAAACTCTATTACTTAGGTCTTTTTTTTTTCGCAAGATTTGGATTATGTCATTTTCTGCTCTAAGTATTAATATGAAGGCAATTATTTGGTAAGGAAAAGCAATCCACATGAGGGGATCAGGCATAATAAGAGCATCACCAACGACAGGGTCAAAACTTATATTAATGAATAATCCAAAGCTCCAAATATACGAAACACTTAAACCATAATCACGAATGAGGGTAGGTAAAATGAATCCCGAAATGGAAAGTACGAGCGATATACTCACTAATAGAAAGTAAAGAATTTTAATATAGTTTTTATTTAAAGCGAATCGAACTGCTTTTGAACCATCTTTAATAATTTTCCCGTCCTTTCTGATCATCTTTTGAAGCTTCCTTTTTCTATACGTTACATATACGAAAATTGCGTTAAATAGAGTATACATTGCAAAAACTCCAAGAAGGGAGGTAGCTAATTCTATATACCCGGGATCGTTCACAAAAAAGGAATTTTTGATATTTATATAAATAGCGACACTAAGAGCTATTATATAAGCAATAAACATCCCCCATAAAAAACCATAACTTAAGAAGAGAGGGTGGTCGTTATCATTTAAGGGTTCTTGTTGATTGGTGCTCGTCATTCTATATTAATTGTATTGAACTATTCTTAAATTTATTTCTTTTAAAAATATTGATTCATCATATTTATTCTTTAAAGTAAAATTAGAAAATTTATCAAAATCTGAACTTTAAATAAATATGTCCATCAACAGATAAAGTCGTTATAGGCACAATTTTTATACTTGTATGTTATTAGGGTGTCTTAAGCATCAAATTAATTCAATTTTAAAATATGAATATAAATTACCATCAATAGATAGTATTAACAATCAAAAAAATAGATGATATGAAATGCTTTTTACAACTATGCGTGAATTTATCTTTGCTATATCAACAAATGTCGCCTTAAACCTCATTTTACTTCTAATCGGAACAAAAATTATGTGTTTATACGCTAGAGAAGGAAGGATTGGAGGGGTTCATTTAAACCTGCTTTTGTAGTTAATTTACTATGGTTCGTTATAGATATTTCACTATGCATTTATTATCTTTTTTTTGTTGAAGAGTATCTTTCTGTAGCTTCAGTAGTTTTACTAGATTCACTAGGTATATGTTATCTTTTTACTGTTGAAGGGAGTCTATTAGTAGATGTAATCAGAATTATTATAATTAGAATTATTATTCATTTTATTCTAGGCACTATACTCGTTATGAAGCTTTACAAAAAGAAAGTCGGAGAATCGCTCATTTCAGTTATTGTAGTTTCAGTCATAATATTTTTAATAGGTTTTGTAATAGGGTTCATATTTGGATTAATATTGTATATTTTAGTTTTCATCTTCATGGATTACATCTTTCCACCACCATCATAAGATATTATAACAATCCTTTCAATTTTTGCCTAAATCTTTTTTTTTATATGTGCTAATTTCATATTAAAGTTCCGACAAAAATTTAGTAATGCTATTAGGATGTTTTAAGCGTTAAATTAATAGTTCTGTTGCTATATTAGCAGAGATTAACAATCCGACTTATTTTTAATTTTTGTGTGTAAAATATTCTCCCGTTTGTCGTAGGACATTTTAGAAAACCAGCAGAGGTACTTAACTTTTTAAATAAGTTCTATAACTATTATTGTAGCTTACAATTTTTTGTTAAATTTTAATCGAGGAGACATATGTATCTAAATTTTAACATCGAAAAAGTTCAAACAGAGGAATTCCAACGCCAATTAGAGTGGTTTGAAAAAGAATTTGACGAAATATTTCAAAATAATTCTGTGAAACTCACTGAGTTCGAGAAAGATTTAGCTAACTCGCTGTTGAATAAGTTGTCCGAGTCAATTAATCATTGTAAGGACGAAAAACTCCTCTACAATTTAGTTTCTACTCTCAATAATATCGAAAAAAAGCATCCTGAGTTGTTTTAGACTTTTTTTTTTCTTTCTTATTACCTAATTTTGTATGAGTATTATTTACGTAAAAATTTGGTCCTAGTGATTTTATATTGATTAAACAGATAATGATTTTTGGGAATTATTATATTAGGGGTTTGGGAGATTTGGGCGGAATCTTCCCTTTTAATAAATTTAAGAGAAGGATAAATTGTTGAATAAGTTATCCGAGTCAATTAACCAATGTAAGGACGAAAAACTTCTCCACGATTTAGTTTCGACCCTTAATTCTATCGAAAAAAAGCATCCTGAGTTGTTTTAGACCTTTTTTATGACTATGATTGCTTAATTTTTATATTAAAGTATTACTTGTATATTCTTTTTTTTTTATAAAGGTTCGATATTAATATTAATAAATAAGCGAGTGTAAACTATAATTAGGAACAAAATATCACACAGTGATTTTCATTGGAATTAGACGAAATTAAAAACAAAGAGATTATCGAAAGCATCAATAAACATTTAACTATGCGAGATAACGACAAAGCTCTGGCCATCGTAAACGACTTATTGGATAAGGACCCTTCCAACGAGCAAGCTTGGCTCTATTTAGGGATCGTCAACCGCCGCTTGGGTAAGCTGGACGATGCGATTAAGTGTTTTGAAACTGCTACTGATCTAAATTCTACTTTAATAGAAGCTTGGGGGTTGCTAACTATTACATATATTGATATGGGTAGTGTGAAATTAGCGGAAGAAGTCATGAAAAAAGCTGTAGAATTTAACCCTCTTGACGAGAAAATTCAATTTTATTCCGACAATTTAATTCGCGTCTATGAAAAATTTGGACCCTTTTTTTGAGATTAAAATATATGTTTAAGTGAGATAAGAACGAATATCAATGACATTTAAGGGAAAAACAGCGATTGAAGGAAGAATTGTTGAAGTTAGGGGGGGTGAGAAGCGCATCTCTCGAGCCTACACTTATGGATATATGTCATTAACCGTTCGTGTGGGTATATACATGTATTCTATATTAGTTAGTGCCTCAAAAATAAATTCCTACGGATTTCTACCTCGTGTTGGACATTATATTCGAGCGGAAGGAATCCGATCGCCTTCTCAAGACGGTTACCACGATTTCTCAATGAGTCATCTCTCATCCCTCGAGCATATCGAACCTCGAAAGTAATGCTGAAAACATCTAAAAATCAAGTTTTTACTTTTAAAACCTTTTTGCCGTTAGAATTAACTAATTCCAATGTTTCTACCTCGTTGAAATTAGATTTGAAATAACATTTTCTTGTTTCTGAACCCAACAATGACGGACTATGTACTTTCATGAGTTTCTTGATGAAAAAATACTTATACATATAAGAACCTATTGCCCAAATAACAACCGTTCGTGATGTCCTATTTTGAACTTGAAGACACCACTTATCTTTACATATAGGTGAACAAAATCGATGTCTTTTAGTTCTTTGTGCGATATTCACATGCTCTATTATTTTTTTTTCAGAGTCCTTGAATGATTCACCACAGTACTTACATATCATCATGATACGAAGAAAATCCGTTATTGAGAGTGTTTTCGTTTTAATTATTTAATAAAATAGCGATATTTAAAAGAAAAAGCACTATATACCATTTCTATAAATAGTTTTAAGTTCTTTTCATCTTTAATTTGAATGAAATTAAAAAATTCAATCTAATACTCTTACGAATTCATAATCTACGGTAATTGTACTCTTTGTTTCAATTATTTCGCCAAGTATCAACACTTTTTTATGGGGGTTTAACGACAAATCTTTTAAATCATTTATTTCTAATAAAGATTTTCCAAGAAAGTTTTCGAGTTAAAATTTAGAACCTTTTTTCATGAATTTACGCTTTCTATAAACATTTCTTTAAAATAAGGAGACGATTAAACTTAAATTAGTTCCTTCATTTAATCATAAATGGCACCAATAGTGAGATTTCCCTATATCGATGATTATTATCAAGAAATCATCATTAACGAATTTAAAAAGATACATGATCCAGCACGTGAATTATCAATTGATTATCTAAAAAGGATGGGCACGAACGTGACACCAGAACGAATGTTACAGTTTGTCTTAATGACTGTTTTCCAAATCGCATTCGGATTAACGAAAGCAGGTGTGTTTTCACTATTAGCTTCTGGAAGCGCAGAAAGCGTGAATGATTACATTGAACGCACGGACGAGAAGTTCCCTGGGGGGAGTACTGCAAATAAGAGGATGGGTTTAGTCTTTGAAGAGTGCAAGTGCGAGTTAATGGGTCTTGCGAAGGTTGTTCAGGATGGTTTTTTCACGACCGTTGGAAAACACGCTCGTGACGCTTTTGCCGCAGAATATCGTTCCAAGCGTTGTGCCATGACTCCGCCTCCAGAATGTTTTATTGGATTACTGGCACCGAGCAAGCTGTTCCCCGATCTTACCGTGGAAGAACGAGGGGTTTTAATCCCCTTTTTTAACGCAAAAATGTACCTGCGCGCCAAGCGCATTTCTGGTACCGCCGAGTTAGTTGGTGATCTAAAGACACCCTCTTTTAACGGGACGATGACTTTCCCGTTAGCCAGTAAGCTCGGGTTTTTCGGTGGACCCCCTGGCCAAAACGCTTTTTATGCTGCCTTCCGAGATCTGGAACGCATGGCAGTCGATATTGACGAAATATTAAACGACAAGCTCGCTCATTTAGAGATGTTCGATTTG
>JABUBM010000243.1_pt1 | contig 13071 bp, 16 predicted proteins | sample 7240321 | NCBI WGS metagenome assembly JABUBM01 (sample SAMN07256344, study PRJNA390944) | subsurface metagenome | isolation source: Methane hydrate marine sediment | place: Pacific Ocean: Eastern North Pacific, ODP site 1244 | collected 2002
ATAGTGTGGCCTCTCAGAGATAAGCTAGCACACTTTATAAAGGCTGTCAAGCCCTCTTTAAACAGAAAAGCTGGCTTAGTGAGGCCACACTTGCCAGCTCTTCCGTGTTTTTTGCGGTGAAGTCGAACATGGACGACCTCAAGACCCGCTTGCCAGACGACCCATCAGTGATAATTGATGTCTCCCCAGCTTTTTAAGCTAATCACACTTGGGGGGCTTTGTCAAGTCGGGCTGTCTTCTCCTTCTGTCTTTGTGTCTTATAGCCCTGTTTCCTCAGCCAACACCCCGCTAGGCCTCGCAGCATATTAGTCTATAGTGTTAACACTTGCGGGCTTAGCTTTAGTGAGAAGTCCCAGGATCACTCCATCCGCGGGGGGCTCTTTGCCGAGGTACTTAATGACTTTCTGTTTTACCTTGTTGCCGTCATTTTTATCCCGATGGCCTTCCACCAGGTAGTAATAGACCCGGCCGTTGCTAAATTTCTTGGTTCTAACAAAACTCATTGTGCCTATAATTTACCATAGGATTCAGGGTTTGTCAAGCCCCTAGGTAACCTATTGCTTTCTACTTTGAGGGGGCTTGTTGACACTCCCCCTTGGACTCCAATGGAAACCGTTCCGCAGATACTATAGAATGACAGTATTAGGAAAAGCACGACGCTCACAATTGAACTCATTAATGGAGGGAAGACATGGTGACAGAGCAACAAGCTAGCAAGGCACTGATAGATAGGGGTTGGTCATTCAGCCTTTTTGATGAGTTAGACAGGGTATACGCGGCGCTGAAGGAAGTGGAGATTCCGCCAGGTCAACTTCTACAGCTTATTAAAGCTACTACCGAGCTAAAGGATGCCGATTTCAGGGCGGCCGCTTTTGACTTGCTTGAGCTGAGGAAGAGAACTGGTAAAAGCTCAAAAGAGGCGGAGGCCTATATTAAACAGCTCGATTCTCAAATAACAGCCAAGGAGAAGCAAAGCTCGGATTGGACCGGCAAGATAGAAAAAGCCAAAGGTGAACTCAGGGGTTGGGAACAGAAGCGCAATGACGAGAGGGTTAAATTTGAGAGTGAGCAGGCTAAAAACAAACGCACTCTGAAGGAGGACGAAGGGAAGCTTGACCTGGAATTAAAGAAGAATAATGAGACCAGGGCGCATATACAAGAGACAGTAGAGCTTAAAGTCGAGCTGAAGAAAATAAATATGGACATGCCGACATTCGTGTCTATAGTTAGGGAAACAGTTTCAAAAGGAGGAATCAGCCCACACATCGCCAAAAGCATTAAGGAGGCTGTAAAAACTTTCGTCTCTCTGGGCAGAGCTATAGCGGAGAGGAAGAGGGAGGAGAAAGCATGGAATAAAGTCATTGCTGACCTTTCTCAAGAGAAAGAGAGCCTGAAAGAAGCAACGCAGGAGCTAGGTAAGCGCAGCAAATTACTGATCCAAGATATTAGAAACTACAATGAGCAAATCGACTTGAGGAGAAAGTCACTCCGGGAGTGGGAGGAGACGATAGAGCAAAATAAATGGCAATGGGAGTTCTTCCAGGTCTTTATCAGTATGCTGCTGGCTTCGCCTTCAGCACCCGACAGTTTGGGATCAATCGCACTAAAGCTTCAAGAACTGGAGCAGAAGGGGTGGAAGCATTATGGGGAACTAACCCTACCAGAGCAGAGGCGAGGGGTATTTATTTCCCTTGTCATGGGGACATACCTTCACTCAATCCACTGCAGTAATAGTAATTGCGGGGCGAGCTTTATCGTGAATAAGCCTCCTGAGGCATATCATCCGTATTGGTCTTCCTTTTATTGCCCGGTATGCCATTGGTCGAGTTACACCAAGCCCGACGATACCTTTTTGAACCTTATGGTCTCACCAGAGCTAAATAAGAAGCTTCAAGATGCGAGGTATCTTCTGGACATAATGGAAAAAAATGACTTCGAAGCTCTCGCGAGAAAGCTAAAGCTCCTAGATTCAATCCCCAGTGAAGTCTATGAAGCCTTCTCAAAGGGGCACAAAATTGAGATGAAGGTAGTGGATGGCGTTGATTAAAGGCAAGAGCCTCAATACGAAGAAACAGGCAGTTGATTTCCTCCTGAAGGACCGGCACCTATTAATTAGGCCAGAGGTAGTTGAATGGTTCAGCCACGCCCGGATTCACTTTTCAGAAAGCGAACTCGAAGAGAAGAGCGAGGAAGTTGTTGGCAAGCAAGTGAGGAAAGGTTTCTCCCGCAAGGCTGAATGGGAGAAGAGCAAGTATTATATTGTCGGCCCATATTACAAGTTTGTTACCTCTCAGCATCCCTATTTCTATGACTTCACCCTTAATTTATACCTTGTTGCTTCAATAGAAGTTTGGCCAGTGGACGATGAGTATTCCGTGAATTGCGTTGTTATTGAGCTAATCAAAAAAGACGTAGAGAAATTCAAGCTCCCCCTCGATTTCCTTGAAGCAATTAGCCAAGGTGATTTGAGCCAATTTGAGCAAAGAGGAAGGGACAACCAGGGGTATTTTACTTGGCATATCCCCTCTATGAGCCAGGATATCAAGTTACACGGTGTTCTGCTCAAGTCCCTCGAGGATGCTTTCCTCGGTAAACCGCTGGGCCCCGCCCTGGTTTACTACGGCCTGGCAAGCTGGGAAGAAGGCAGACGAGCTGAGCAAAGCCTATCTCTAATGCCCTCCCCCACTACAAGCGCTTTGGTGAGTAAAAAGGCACCAATTTGTACCCGAGAAGAAGTTGAGGAGGCCCTAACTGGGGGAAAGCTAGGAATAAGGGCGAGAGACGCAAAGAAGGCTTTGGATGACGTCTTTAATCCCTCGTTAAGCTGGGAAGAAAATGTTCGGCAGTGCATACAATATTTGGGTAGAGCCACCTAGAGCCACCCCAAGACATTCCCCACGATATTCCCCTCGGTTCTGACGGTCAGCATTGGACTAGTCCCCTTACTGAAGACCGCTAAAGCCAATAGGTAAAGCCAATAAATGGCTTTACCTCCCCTAGACTTTACTAATTAGTTGAACAGCATAAATCCCAAAATATTTTGTTAGATAAGTATGTTATAATATATGGTTAGCTTCATTGATAGATTTATTTATGGATTGATATGGCTGCCAAAAAGGAAAAGAAGAGAACTGAATACAGCCTTAACTGCGATGAATGCGGTGCTTCGGCTCCCATCTTCACTTCAGGGGAAAGCCGATGGTTTAGCCACTGCCCCGGCTGCGGTAAGATGTGCTTTGGCTACAATCTTGACCTCTTGGAGAGATTAAAATACTCTGACACTGTTTGTCGGCATAACCCTCCAAAGAAGCCTTGTAAGGGGGGATATACTAGCTGGTGTCCGCTCTGCCGCATTAGGACATTCTCTTATGTTCAACCCGACGCCCTACAATCCAAATCTAGCCCCCTCAAACCCAAAACTTGACCTATAGCACCTATGAACTCACAGCTAAAGCGAAAGAGGGGCGACGCCCCTTCACTTCCCCTTGATAAGGGGAAGAGGACTAGCTTCAACTGCTAGTCCTCTTTTTTTTGCTTCAATTATATCAATTTTTATATCCGAAAAAATAATTTGAAAATATAGCCAAAAACACTTGACAAATATATTTTGTTGTGCCTATAATATAATCGTAGCTATATTAGATAGTGTTTAGACAATATCTAATGTAGTTAGCACCTTAAAAGCACCTTAAAAAATACCACTTACCCGATACGAAAAGCGATACGGGATTGGCTCGTGAGCCAATGTTTTTGGACATTTATAATGTATCGGGGCAAACCTAGAGAGTGAATAGGGTAACACTCAACCCCTGCTGACAACGCTTGACACTAAAGGCAGGGGGGCAAGGTTACAGAGTGAATAGCAAACTACCCGAAAGCGTTTAGGCTAGTGGTCATAGCGTTTCAGAGCCTAGTTAGGGGGGGCTATCCCTTGAGAGGTGATAATGAGCAAACTCAAAGACAGCCCCCAATACATCAAAAACCTGCTTCTGCCTAGCCCCAAAAGCCCTAGAGGGCGTAGGGTATGGTCAATAGACCTAGAAACCACTTGGCTTCCTTTCTTTATGGCGACTAACACTATGGGCGATACCGCTATCCCTGCTGACGCTTTAGGCTCACCAATACGCCTAGCCTATGACAAAGATGGAAGCGTCAGGTTCTCCAAAAGTGGGCGACCTGTGTCCAGAGTAGCCAAGCCCATATCTGAAAGTGTAACCCTCATTAGGCAGAACTTCGTTGCTAACCTTGAGCAATATGCCGAGCAAGTCGCCACCGATAGGCAAGAGGATTATGCCAAACAGATAGAGCAAGCTACTATTGCGGGCAAGCCCATTATAGCCCACGACAAGGTTGAGCTTGACAAGGCTATTCAGCTTCAGCTAGAGGAAGCTATCAGAGAAGCCCAAGAGGAAGCCAGAAAAGAAGCCCAAGTGGAAGCCCCCGAAAAAACCGCAGAAAGCGAAAAGGAACTGGTAACAGCCCAGTAAATAGGGAACTAGCCCCCCCTATCTAGGCTCTGAAACAAAACGAGAGGGGGGCTACACAATGGCAAAAACCCAAACTTTGCCGAAGTGGGCAACCCTTGACCGCAGAAATGTTTTAGTTCAAATGTTTCTGAATAGTGGGGGCTTTTGTGTCTATGGACATAAAAAGTGCTTAATTCCAGAGCATCACTACTCCCTACACTCCGAGTTGCTCATCAAAGACTGGAAGCACCTAGACATAGAGCAAAGACTTGCCGAGTGGGAAGCTGAACGCAAGGCGTTACACTCATTAGGTCAAAGGACTTACCCCATTAGAGGGCAGTTTTCTGCTGTATCAAGGGACATTTACGCTGAAAACCAGCCCCTTTACTACCTAGAGGGGCAAGCGGTAAGCGGTATCACTCTCAAGCCTTTTGTTAGAGTGCGTATAGCTTCAAGCTACATTAGATTATATGTAGATTTAGGCGAAGCGTTAAGGCAAGTTAGCAAGTCAAAAAGGCGAAAGGCTATCCGATACGGCAAGCCGTTACCACCAACGATAAGAGTGGCTATTATGCGTATGATTATGGAAGCGGTCAAGGATTATCAAGCCCACTAGAGCATAAAAAACGAAGTGAAAGGACACTCCGTTACTGGGGTGTCTTTTTGCTATTATACCGATAATTTACACAGAGGACACTTCCGTTAAGGGGGTGTCCTTTGCTATTTTACCGCTAATTTATTAAACGAAAGGCACTTCCGTTTAAGGGGGTGTCTTTTGCCTTTTAGCCCCCCCTAATCTTTTGTTTCTGAGCCACTCCAGTTTGGAGTGTCTTTTTGTTTCAGAGAGCGGAGTTAAAACCTAGAGGGGCGTCGCCCCTCTTAAGCCCCCACAGTTTGGGGGCTTTTTACTTTGGAGAGGACTTATGAGGATAGGCTACGACGAAGGAAAGCTAGAGGGAGACTGGGCTGTCTTTGTCAAAATAGCCGGCTACTTCGTGAATAAAGTGCCATCCGAGGACAGAGAAGACTTCCGTCAGAATCTGCTGGTAGAGATGGCCAAGGTAAAGGCAAAGTATGCGATAAAGGGGAAGCCCCTGACCGAAGCATCATTGATGATGGTAGCCGAATATGAACGGAGGGACTACTATATTAAACGAAGGTATCGGCACTTTGGATTTAACTGCACCCGCTGCTCAATTGAGCAGCGCCGGGAATGTCAAGCGACAAAACTGCCTTCCGATTGTCCTAAAAAGAAAGCTCATCGCATCGTGAGCCTGAATACGATACTGAAAGACAAGCACGGAGACGGACATAAACCCACTGAACTTATTGACCTAATAGCCGACACAAAAACAATAGACCTTGCTGCCAAGCTAGACGCTCGGAGCATTCTCAAAAGCCTGCCCAAAAGGGTGGTTCAAATTGGCTATAAGATATATGCAGGCATACCACTGGAAACGGAAGAGAAAAAGTATCTTAAACGTTGGCAAAAAACATATCCCTCAGTCTTCTACTGGAGCCAGAGACGAAATCATCTGCGTGAGCACATACTAGAGCTCCTTCGCAAGAACACCCAGGGAATGACCAGGTCCGACCTCTCCACGTATCTCCAAGTTCCGGTCGGGGAACTCAAACCGCACCTTAATCAACTCATAGAGAGGCAGCAGGTCATCGCGGTGAGGAGAGAGAACACCTACGGCAAGTCCCGGAGTTCACTTTTGCTTATAGCTGGTGCTGAAATACCGGAAAAGAAGGCGGTTAAAGATGAGAGCATACTAGAACTCCTGCGTGAGAACACCCAGGGAGTTAGCAGGCGCGACCTCTCCACGCGTCTCCAAGTTCCTATCGAGGAGCTCAAAGCGCACCTTAATCAACTCATAGAGAGGCAGCAGGTCATCGCGGTAAGGAGAGAGAACACCCGCGGCCGGCCCCCGAGTCCGCTTTTGTTTATAGCCGGCACTGAAATACCGGAAGAGCAGAAGGTTAAAACACCACGGGATGAGCGCATCAGGCAAGCCCACTTTATAGAAGGGTGGAGCATCAAGCGAATAAACAGGGAGCTACACCATGACAAGAGAACCATCCGCAGGGCAATTCAAAAGGCAGAGCAGCCGGCACTACTGGCGGTATATGACTAAGGGGTCGGGGGTTCGAATCCTCAGACACCTTTTTTTGTTTATTAACCTCACCCCGGTTGTCCCCCTCTCCTTCAAAGGAGAGGGCAAGGTAGGAAACCATTAACCTACCCCAAAGACCGCCTATTTTTTGACTACAGGGGCTGCCAGGAGCACTTCCCACAGTCCCTCTCTTGTTAGCCCACCCCCTTGCCTATCTATGAGGTTTCCTCTTTTTCAAGAGCGCTGCCCTCTTTTATCTCTTGCCTACCACCATCCCACTTCACGGCTACAGCTCCATACTTGCCAAGCCTCACTACTGTGCCTTTCCTACCATAAGAATCACATACCCGGTCCCCGACCTTTAGTTGTTTCTCTTTTAAAGCCATAATTCACTCCCTTTTATTGTGCCGCCTTGCACGAGTAGCCCTCATCTTGGCCTGATACTCGGGGTCTTGCCACCGCTTCTTCCTAATCGCCCCCAGCTTGGCCCGATACTCAGGGTCTTGCCATACCTTTTTCATACCCGCGCTCACCTTGGCCTGATACTCGGGGTCTTGCCACCGCTTCTTCATATCCGCGCTCACCTTGGCCCGATACTCGGCGTCTGGTCCCCGCTGTGTTTCAATTAGAAGGTCCACATACTGTTTGACGACTGCGCAGTATCCTTTAACCCGACCGTCTGTAGCTACGGCTTCAACTTGCTGTCCGCAAGCAGGGCAGACGATCTGGACTCGCTCCAGCTTCACCACTCCTTCGCCAATCGGTCCCGGCACGACCAGGACCCCCTTCAGCTTCTTTACAATAGCAACTACATCTGGGGCATCCATCTTATTCCACTCTATCTCTTTTTATCCCACTCCCGCTGCTGTAGCTTATACTCCCGGAAAAGCCATAACCCTGATACAAGAAAGGCTAGGGTATCTGAAATCGGTAGTGATAACCAAACACCGATTATTCCCAAAAGTCGGGGCAGAAGCAAAAGTAACGGAACAAGGAAGATGAATTGGCGGACCAGTGAAAGGATTAAGGCATCCTTCCCCTTGGACAAACCTTGAAAAGTGGTGATAAACAATATCGACGGGCCAGCAATAACCAGCGCTGATAGCCCAATACGGAGAGCCGGTACAGCGATAGCCATCAGCTCCGGGTCATCACTAAAGATGCCAATAAGCTGAGGGGCGAAGATTAGCAGCATCACCAAGGCTGGGACCGAGTACAACGCTAGACCAACTGAAGCTATTTTAACCGCCCGCCACAACCGTTTCCAGAGTCGAGCCCCAAAATTAAAACCAACGATAGGTAAAAGCCCTTGAGAAGCACCTTGCATTGGAAAGTAGACCAAGCCGGCAATACGAAAACAAAGACCAACGGCAGCGATAGCCAGAGACCCAAATGCCGAAAGAACGTTGTTGAATAGAGCAAAGATTACACTTTCCGTAATCATCATTATCATTGAGGGAAAGCCAACACGGTAAATATCACGTAGTATCGACAGACTAGGCCTAAGATACGCTAGTTTTACTCGATAGGCAGACTTGCGGGCGACAATATAATAAAAACACAGCCCAGCAGAGAGCAGTTGAGAAATCACTGTAGCTAATGCGGCTCCACGAACACCCATTTCCGGAAAAGGACCAATGCCAAAAATGAGAAACGGGTCAAGGATAATATTAGTCACCGTGCCAGCAATCATAAATATCATTGGCCTGAGCGCATCCCCTGAGCCACGCAACAGATTGTTGGCCACTACCATAAAGAACATGAAAGGCATGCCAAAGCTAAGAACTGTCAGGTACTGCGTAGCAAAGTCCATAATATCCGGGGTCGCCCCGCTCATAATCAGAATAGGTTCTGAAAAGAAAACAGCCGCCAGCAAGAAGATAACACCAAAGAACCCGGCGAGCCAAAAAATCTGCCCAGCGGCATGGTTGGCAGCCTCAATGTTTCTCTCGCCAAAACGCCGAGAGACAAGGGCATTGGTGCCGACGCCAGTACCGACAATAACGGCAAATACTAGTATGAAGTAAGGCCAGACAATGGTCAGTGCGGCGATGGCCTGATACCCCAGCCGCGCCACCCAGAAGATATCAACAATACCATAAAGAGTATCAGCTATCATTGATGCCATACCGGGTAGGCTTAAACTGAGGAGTAGTCTTCCCAATGGTGCGTAGCCCAAACGTTCGGTAGTCTCTTTCAGTTCTGCTCTCCTCTTGCTCAATTAAGTCTACCAGCCAATGAACCAGCCTCAGCTTCCTTTTTACCTTGCGTAGAGCAGTCATTTACCCCTCCTTACCTGCTAGTTGGTTTTAGCAGGAAGGATAGTATAAGTCCTATAATACTGACACCTGCACAGGTTAAGAAAGCTAGCTGGTAACTACTGGTTATATCAAATATGTAACCAGCTACGATAGGGCTGGGGGTAGCAAGAGTCGTGCTAATAAACTCAACACTCCCCAGGATTACACTGAGTGACCCTAATCCAAGTAGCCTAGCTATCAATGGTGCCTCCAAGACTACTAGACCAGCAGTGCCGAAGCCAAAGATAACTGCAAATAAGTTGAGTGCCCACAACTCTTTGGCTACCAGAAGCCAAAGGAGGCTAACTACTATTAAAGTAAAGCCAATGAGAAGAGCTGGCTTATGCCCAATCCTATCGACAAGGCTACCTATTAGAATCCTGCCAGCAATACCCGCCCCGGCCATAATAACTAGAATGTTGGCGGCGCTCATTGCTGGAATTCCCAGGTCAACGGCGTGGATGACAATGTGCACCCAGATAGTCGCTGTATCGAACCAAAGGCAGCCAAATACAGCAGAAAGCATCCAGAATTGCCTGGTGTGAATCGCCTCACGAAGAGATAAGTTTCTAGCTTGCGAATCTAAGCTCTCTGCCTTTACTTCATTCTCACCATCTGGCAACTGCCCTATTTGAACCGGATCACGCTTTACAAACTGTATTGGCAATATAATGACTATGATAGCTATGAGACCTATAATAGTGCAGGAGGTACGCCAGCCATAAGTAGTAATAAGCCAAGTAGCTAGTGGTGGCACAATTATCATACCCAAACTCCCACCCGAAAGAACTATGCCCGTCATTATTCCTCTTCTCTTCACAAACCACCTCGATACCGTAGAAATCATAGGAACAAAAAGACTACTCATCCCAACGCCTATTATCACCCCAAAGACCAGATATAGTTGCCAGATAGTATTAATACGAGACATTAAGAAAAAACCTAGACCTAAGAATAAGCTGCTGGCAATTACAACTGGTCTTGGCCCGAATTTATCGGTTAATTTTCCTCCGGCGATGCCCAAAAGGGTCGCTACGAACATCAGTAGACTGGCAGCCCCCGAGAGCGTTGCCCGTGTCCAGCCAAACTCGGTCAACATTGGCTTAAAAAAAACACCAAAGATAACCCATAGCCCTCCAGTCATTGCCATTATGACGAAGGTAGCCACAGCTACAATATAGCCATAGAAAAACTTGGGCTTCCTATTTTTCATCACACATTACCGATTTCACCCCTTCTATTTGCTTAAAAGCAGTAACCACCTCCTTATTCCTCCCCACTACTGTTTCAATTAGAACGAAAGCCTTTGCTGCCACTAAATTCACCCCTTTTTGCCCTCTCCTTTGAAGGAGAAGGGGAGATAGTAGCAAACCATTGACTGCCCCGAAAAGCCGCCTATTTGGGGACTACAGAACTTCTTACTTTGACTTCTTTTTTCACTCTCACCTCGTAGCGCCCACCACCCCTCAACCCGGCAGGTCTCTCACTAGAGGTTGCACTCAATGCCCAGTTCCTTGGCCACCTCATGTAGTGAATCTACCACCTTTGGGTGCAGGGGAATTCCATGACCGCGCTGTCTCTCCGTTTCTTGTTCAACTTCGCCGGCTAGGTATATTCTATCTATGCCTGGTGCTTTCAGTAACTCATGATGTGCTTTGATCATGGCATCCATTCTCTCCTTAAACTCATCGGCAGGCATGAATCCATCGATGTGCAGAGCACCGAAGAAGTGGTTCGCTTTACCCACGATGCCTGGTCCGCTCTCCCTTTCTGGAACGCTCAATCCGCCGGAAAGGGTACTGCAAAGTATATCAACCAATACTGTCAGTCCAAAGCCCTTATACGAACCCAGCTGGGGTATCCCTCCGAGTGGTAGAATACCACCGGTTGCCTTAGCTACCTCAGTTACAGGATTCCCGTCCATGTCTACCGCCCAGCCCTCTGGTATAGGAGTGTTATTTCTTGCTGCTAGCTCCAGCTTACCTCCAGCAACAACACCTGTAGCCATGTCAAGAACGAACGGAGCCTCCTCTTTTGCCGGAACGGCTACACTGATAACATTAAGGCCAACTCCCTCACCCCGGCTCCCTGGGGCAACTACACCTTTGCCACCCTGAGTGAGTGATATTCCAATCATATTACGGGAGAGAGCCATCATTGCATAATAGGCTCCGGCACCAAAATGGGTGCTATTGCGAACGCTAACAAAGCCGCCACCTGTCGTCTCAGCTCGGTGAATAGCCTCCGTCATCGCCCGGTAGCCCACGACGAAGCCCAGCCCTTCATCACCATCCATAATGGCAGTAGATGGAGCATGACTGAAAACCTTAACCTGCGGCTTCACATTGATAAGTCCCTCCTTTATCTGCTTGATGTAGAATGGTGCCAGATGGGCAACACCGTGGGAGTCCACACCCCTCAGGTCTGCCGCTACCAGTATACGGGCTGTCATTCGTGCATCCTCTTCCGGGACGCCTACCTTTTGGAGCGCCTTGCTTGTAAAATTAGTTAATCTTCCAGCATCAACAGTACCATTTTTTGTAATCATTAAATTCCTCCTTTTTCTCTAAGTTTAGCAAGTTTTGGTGCTGCAACATTAAAATTCAACGGCTTGAGGGAATTGATAATCTTTTGCCCACTCGCCAGTCTCCTGGGTCATAAAGCGGCATTACTGACAGAGTTGCTTTGGACCGCCTCCCTGCGGTCTCTATTTCAAAGTCGACGCCTAGCATGGTAAATTGAGGTAGTACATAACCAAGGGCTGTACCCGCTTTAGAGGTTGGAGAGTAGGACCCACTGGTTACCTTTCCTATTTGATCCTCACCACTGAATATAGGATCACCCTTACTCGCCGCCTCTCCCCCTCTCAGCTTAAACCACACTAGCCTACGTTTAACGCCTTGTCTCGCAATATCCAGCAGCGCTTGTTTTCCGTTGAATTCTTCTTTGTCAAACTTGACGGTCCAGCCTATGCCAGCCTCAAGCGGATTAGTACTCTTGTCGTGGTCATTCCCAACTAATAGGTACCCCGCCTCCTGACGTAAGCTTTCGAGAGCGGCTTGTCCACAGGGCACGATGCTAAACTCGGCTCCAGCCTGCATGATGGCGACCCACATGGCACGAGCATTCTGGGGGTGGAAGTGGAGTTCGTAGCCAAACTCACCCGTGTAGCCCATGCGATCGACCAAACAATCAACGCCAGCGACCTTCGCTTCTTTGAAGCGGTAGTAGTGTATGGTATCAAGGTCAGCGTCGGTGACCTTACTCAGAATTGCCTTGGATTTTGGCCCCTGCAACGCCAGAGTGGTGTGTTCGGACGTTATATTCTTCACAGCAACGTCAAAGCCCTTAGCGTTCTGTGCAATCCACTCATAGTCAGCCTCGACTCCACTGATGAACATAAACCTAGTCTCACCAAGCCGCCAGGCCGTACCGTCATCAACCATATTGCCCTTGGAGTCGCACATCGCTGTGTACCTAATCGCTCCGACAATTTGCCTGCGGAAATCGTTTGTGAATAACATCTGTACAAAATTCAAGGCGTCAGGTCCTTCTATGATAAACTCACCCATATAGTCCAAATCACAAAGACTTGCCCGTTGCCTAGTTCCCAGATGTTCTTCCATATGGCCAGGTGCATACTCCCATGGTAAGTAATAACCAAACATCTCCCGCATCTGTGCCCCATATTCAAGGTTAATCTCATGGAACGTTGTCTTCTTCATTTCTCCCTCCTTTCAAACTTAGCTAGCATATCAAAGAGTCTTTGGTTTGTGGGTCATACAATTCCACCTCAAAATTGTCCCCATAGATTATCTGTCCGCTTAAGAAAGGAACAATGCCGAAGTAGATGACTATGCCATTTAAGTTCTTATCTTTCACCTTGCTTCTGACGAAGCAGAGCATATCCTCCACAGTCCAGTTGCTCTCCCGGACAAATGTTACCTTCGCAAAGGTTACCCAGCACTTCTCGCGAAGATTACAGGCATTATTGAGACTGTAGATAGGCTATCAGTTTCTAATTTAAGGCGACAGCTCCCTTCTCCTTATCTCTGCTGAGACCCGGCTGCTCGGACCATCTCCTCTTGCTACGGCAACACTGACGTTGCCCCCAACCGCTTCCGCTATCTCAGCAACATTTCTGTGTGTAAATCCTGGGCAAAGCAGGACTGAATGAATTCCCTCTTC
>JABUBM010000244.1_pt1 | contig 13000 bp, 5 predicted proteins | sample 7240321 | NCBI WGS metagenome assembly JABUBM01 (sample SAMN07256344, study PRJNA390944) | subsurface metagenome | isolation source: Methane hydrate marine sediment | place: Pacific Ocean: Eastern North Pacific, ODP site 1244 | collected 2002
GTATTCCTGCAGTACCATTGGCGCTGAGAAGCTTAACTTCCGTGTTCGGGATGGGAACGGGTGTTTCCTCCTCGCTATAACCACCGGGAAAATTATTATTTCTTGCTCTTGGATAACTGCACATTATAGGTTACTCAAATGTCAAACCCTCGGCTTATTAGTACCAGTAAGCTAAACACGTTACCGTGCTTACACATCTGGCCTATCAACCTGGTAGTCTCCCAGGAGCCTTACCTCACTTACGTGAGTGAGAGATCTAATCTTGGGGTGGGCTTCCCACTTAGATGCTTTCAGCGGTTATCCCATCCAGACATAGCTACCCAGCGATGCCACTGACGTGACAACTGGTACACCAGAGGTCTGTCCATCCCGGTCCTCTCGTACTAGGGACAGCTCCCCTCAAATCTCTTGCGTCTACGGCGGATAAGGACCAACCTGTCTTACGACGGTTTAAACCCAGCTCGCGTGCCGCTTTAATAGGCGAACAGACTAACCCTTGGGAGGGGCTACCCCCCCAGGATGCGACGAGCCGACATCGAGGTGCCAAACCTCCTCGTCGATAGGAACTCTCGGAGGAGATAAGCCTGTTATCCCCGGGGTACCTTTTAGCCGTTAAGCCACGGCCCTCTCACACGGGACCGCAGGATCACTAAGCCCTGCTTTCGCATCTGCTCGAAATGTCTCTCTCGCAGTTAAGCTCCCTTATGCCTTTATACTCTACCCGCGATTTCTATACGCGTTGAGGGAACCTTTGGACGCCTCCGTTACTTTTTAGGAGGCAACCGCCCCAGTCAAACTGCCCATCAAACACTGTTCCTCATCCGGATAACGGATGCAGGTTAGAATCTTAACGTGACCAAGGTGGTATTCCACTGATGGCTCCAGGAAGACTAGCGTCCTCCCTTCTCAGCCTCCCACCTATTCTATATAGACCACATCAGGACCCAATGCCAGACTACAGTAAAGGTCCCGGGGTCTTTCCGTCCTGCCGCAGATAATCGGTATCTTCACCGATAGTACAATTTCACCGAGTCCCTCGTTGAGACAGTGCCCAAGTGGTTGCGTCATTGATGCGCGTCGGAACTTACCCGACAAGGAACTTCGCTACCTTAGGACTCTTATAGTTAGAGCCGATGTTAACTGGGGCTTCGGTTCGAGCCTTGCAGCCTTCCCCTTAACCTTCCAGCACTGATCAGACTTCAGTCCCTATACATCCTCTTTCGAGTTAGCAGAGACCTGTGTTTTTAGTAAACAGTCCCTTGGGCCTCTTTATTGAAACCTCTTCGTGCTTCTCAAGCTGCAAGCAGCTTGATACAACACTAATGAGGCACTCCTTCTCCCGAAGTTACGGAGCCAATTTGCCGAGTTCCTTAACGAGGGTTTACTCGAGCGCCTTAGCATTCTCAGCCAGCCTACCTGTGTCAGTTTGCGGTACGGTCACCTAAATATATCACTTAGAGGCTTTTCTTGATAGCAAGGAACCACTCCTTCCCCCAAAAACGGAGTCCCCATCACAGCTTTGGATTAACAATCGCTCGGATTTGCCTGAGCAATCTCCTCAACTGCTTGGACACAGACTATCAACCCCATGCGAGCTTACCTCTCTATGTCCCCTCTTCGCTTAACACTATTCAGGTGGTGCCGGAATTTTCTACCCGGCTTTCCATCGTCTACGCTATTCGCCTCGACTTAGGACCGACTTACCCTGGGCGGATTAGCCTTCCCCAGGAAACCTTAGGCTTTCGGCGCAAGGTTTACTCTTCCTTGTCTCGTTACTCATGCCGGCATCATCTCTTCTACTTCGTCCAGGTACCTTACGGTTCCCCTTCAACCTAACGTAGAATGCTCCCCTACCAAGCAAAGTCATACTTTGTAGTAAACTACAAAAACTCTGCCCCCGCAGTTTCGGTAATAGACTTGAGCCTCGTTAAATTTTCGGCGCAAGATCGCTAACCCAGTGAGCTGTTACGCACTCTTTAAAGGATGGCTGCCTCTGAGCCAACCTCCTGGCTATCTATGTAATCTTACATCCTTTCCCACTTAGTCTATATTTAGAGACCTTAACTGGCGGTCTGGGCTGTTTCCCTCTCGACTATGAGGCTTATCCCCCACAGTCTGACTCCTGTGCTAAAGATGAGCGGTATTCGGAGTTTGATTGAGTAAAGGAACCCAAAGGGTCCCTTTATCATCCAGTGCTCTACCCCCGCTCTCCATACACAAGGCTAGCCCTAAAGCTATTTCGGGGAGAACCAGCTATCTCCAGGTTTGATTAGCCTTTCACTCCAACCCACAGCTCATCGCCTGACTTTTCAACGTCAGTGCGTTCGGGCCTCCGTACACGTTTAAATGTACTTCACCCTGGCCATGGGTAGATCACCTGGTTTCGGGTCTACTTAGAGCAACTCTACGCCCTTTTAAGACTCGCTTTCGCTACGGCTCCGGAACTTAAATTCCTTAACCTTGCTACTCTAAGTAACTCACCGGCCCATTATGCAAAAGGTACGTGGTCACACTCGTAGTGCTCCCACTGCTTGTAGGAATAAGATTTCAAGTTCTATTTCACTCCCCTCCCGGGGTTCTTTTCACCTTTCCCTCACGGTACTTGTTCACTATCGGTCACTAGGTAGTATTTAGCCTTAGGAGGTGATCCTCCTAGATTCCCACCGGATTTCACGTGTCCGATGGTACTCAGGTATACTAAAGAAAGAACTTTTCCTCTTTCGAGTACGGGACTATTACCCTCTCTGGCTAACCTTTCCAGTGTTATTCTTCTAGAAGAAGAATTCTTTCCGCCTCACTGTAGATATTGGCATTTAGCAACCTACAACCCCAGATGGGCAACGCCTACAGACTTAGACACCCATCCAGTTTAGGCTCTTCCCTTTTCGCTCGCCGCTACTGGGGGAATCGAGGTTTCTCTCTTTTCCTCAGAATACTAAGATGTTTCAGTTCTTCTGGTTCGCCCTTACATCCTATGTATTCAGATGTAAGTAGTGCGGCATTACCCGCACTGGATTGCTCCATTCGGAAATCCCCGGATCAAAGCCTGTTTGACGGCTCCCCGAGGCTTATCGCAGCCTACCACGTCCTTCTTCGCCTCCTAGTGCCAAGGTATCCATCTTATTCCCTTAATAGTTTGACAATTTGGAGTAACCTAAATTTCTGTGCAGTTATCAAAGAGCAATTGGTAAATCGTATTTCGAAAATCGTATCTTGATGCTCGATACTAGATACTCGCTTTAATTCATCCCTCGTTCTTTGTCTTTCTTCTTTTACGAGTATCGAACATCTAGAATCGAGTATTTAGAACTTAGACTATTTTTTATTCCCTTGATTGCGATTTACAATAAGCAATAGCCCCAGCTATTTGCTGGTGGAGATGAGCAGATTCGAACTGCCGGCCTCCGCCTTGCAAGGGCGGCGCTCTCCCAGCTGAGCTACATCCCCATGGTGGGCCCACCTGGACTTGAACCAGGGACCTTACCCTTATCAGGGGTACGCTCTACCACCTGAGCTATGAGCCCAGCAACTTAAAAAACATTTTTGTTAATGGCAGAGCAGACAGCTTAGTTGAATCTCTTGGTATCTCTTGAAAGGAGGTGATCCAGCCACACCTTCCGGTACGGCTGCCTTGTTACGACTTCATCCCCCTTGCCAAACACACCTTAAATAATCTCCCTCCTGCAAGCAGGTTGGTTGAATATCTTCGGGTGCATCCAACTCGGGTGGTGTGACGGGCGGTGTGTACAAGGGCTGAGAACGTATTCACCGTGGCGTAGCTGATCCACGATTACTAGCAATTCCAACTTCATGTAGGCGAATTGCAGCCTACAATCCGAACTGAGGCTACTTTTGAGGATTGGCTCAGGATCGCTCCTTTGCTTCCCTTTATAATAGCCATTGTAGCACGTGTGTAGCCCAGGACATAAGGGGCGTGATGATTTGACGTCATCCCCACCTTCCTCCGCTTTTAGGCGGCGGTCTCCTTAGAGTGCCCGGCCGAACCGCTGGCAACTAAGGACAAGGGTTGCGCTCGTTAAAGGACTTAACCCGACACCTCACGGCACGAGCTGACGACAACCATGCACCACCTGTGCTAGCTTCCAAGCCGAAGCCTGGATGGCTCACCTTTCGGATCACTACTACTAGCATGTCAAGTCCTGGTAAGGTTCTTCGCTTTGCGTCGAATTAAACCACGTGCTCCACTGCTTGTTCAGCCCCCCGTCAATTCTTTTGAGTTTCAGTCTTGCGACCGTACTCCCCAGGCGGGGTACTTAACGCGTTAGCTTCGGCACAGAGGGTAATGCTCCCCCCACACCTAGTACCCATCGTTTAGGGCTAGGACTACCGGGGTCTCTAATCCCGATCGCTCCCCTAGCTTTGGTGCCTCAGTGTCAGAAACAAGCCAGGAAACCGCCTTCGCTACTGGCGTTCCTCTGGATATCTACGCATTTCACCGCTACTCCCAGAGTTCCATTTCCCCCTCTTGTCCTCTAGCCATACAGTATCAAAGGCAGTTTCTACCTTGAAAATAGAGATTTCACCCTTGACTTGTATAGCCACCTACGCACTCTTTACGCCCAGTAAATCCGAACAACGCTTGCTCCCTACGTATTACCGCGGCTGCTGGCACGTAGTTGGCCGGAGCTTCCTCTGGAGGTACCGTCAATCAATCCGAAAATTGACCATCGTCCCCCCTGACAGGATTTTACGACCCGAAGGCCTCCGTCATCCACGTGGCATCGCTCCGTCAGGCTTTCGCCCATTGCGGAAGATTCCCTACTGCTGCCTCCCGTAGGAGTCTGGGCCGTGTCTCAGTCCCAATGTGGCCGTACGCCCTCTCAGGCCGGCTACCCATCATAGCCTTGGTGAGCCTTTACCTCACCAACTAGCTAATAGGACGCGAACTCATCCTTGAACGAAGAATCCGAAGATTCAACTTTGGTTATGAAACCTATGTTTCATAACGTTATTCGGTATTAGCATTCCTTTCGGAATGGTATCCCGATTTCAAGGGCAGATTATTCACGCGTTACTCACCCGTTCGCCGCTAAGACCAGGAATAGCAAAAACTCATAATCTCCACAAAGTGAAAATCAATCATTTCTACTACAAATCTAGTCTTCGCTCGACTTGCATGTATAAAGCATGCCACCAGCGTTTATTCTGAGCCAAGATCAAACTCTCCGAATAGTTTCATTTTTTTCTTAAGGGGCTATCTGCTCTACCATGTTTTCAAAGAACATCTATATTATATCATATAAGTTTTATTTGTCAAGGAGTAATCCCAGTAATTCCCTGAGAATGTAATCCATATCTATTATAAACAAAAAAAAACTTCTGTCAAGGAAACTTAGACAACACCCGAAGGGAGCGCAGTTTAAGCCTTTGAAAAACGTGAATCGTATCTGGTATCTCGTATCTCGAAAAAAACTTTGGATAGGTTATACTAGATACAAGATACGAACAACGAGATACGAGAATGTCCTGAGGCATTTCTTGCTCTAAACTACCATTTTTGGTATAATGCTATCAAGAAATACGGAAGGACAATTTCCCTGTGTGCCTGCGGCAGCTCCGCTCCGGCATGCTTGGATGCCGGTCACAAGCTTCGGTTCGTCGCTGTATAGTAGCTTCTTATTCTTTCTGCTCAGCTTCTCGTTTCAGGAAAAATATAAAAGACTTTGAAGGGGGAAACATCCCCCCTCAACGGCCTTCGGCCTGCTCCCCCCAAGTTCAAGAAAAGGCAGAGCATCGTCGCGTTGCTCCTCAGACAGTATATTTTTCTTTTTCCTCAACTCGAAGCTTTGTTAGGGATGCCCCTAATAAGGCTTCTTTAGAAAATGTCCTTCGGTAGACCATATAATTTCCTAGTTCATCAAGCGAAATATTCATGCAAAAGCATTAGATAAAATGTCAAGGAGATCACTTATGAGTAAGAGTATTAATGTGGGTATGATAGGATATAAGTTTATGGGTAAGGCTCACAGTCATGCTTATCGAGATGTGGCTATGTTCTTTGAAACTGAAACGATACCGGTGATGAAAGTCATCTGTGGAAGAACGGAGCAGGCTCTTGCTGAAGCAGCAAAAAGGTTTGGCTGGGAAAGCTATGAAACCTCCTGGAAAAAAATTATTCAAAGAGATGATATCGACCTCATAGACATAAATACCCCTAATAACACACACCGAGATATCGCCGTAGCAGCGGCGAAAGCTGGTAAGGCTATTATTTGCGAAAAACCACTGGCAAAAAACCTGAGCGAGGCTGAGGAAATGCTAAACGAGGTAGAAAAAGCCGGAGTAAAACATATGATTTGCTTTAACTGTAGGAAAGTCCCGGCTTTAGCTCTGGCAAAAGAACTTATTCAGAATAACGAGCTAGGAAGAATATATCACTTTCGAGCTCAATACTTGCAAGATTGGATCACTAATCCTGAGTTTCCTTTAGTATGGCGACTAAAAAAGGAATTGTCCGGGACCGGGGCTAACGGAGATTTGAATTCTCATGTCATAGATTTAGCACGATTTCTGGTAGGAGAAATCTCCCAGGTAATAGGAATGCAGGAGACATTTATTACCCAGAGACCAGAGCTTAAAATAGGCAAAGAACTAACGACTGGTTTAACTGCTCAATCCAAAAAAGAGATGGGAAAGGTGACTGTAGATGATGCTACTTTGTTTTTGGCTAGATTCACCAACGGAGCTCTGGGATCATTTGAGGCGACTCGATTTGCCAATGGTCGTCGCAATGGTCTAAGGTTAGAGATAAACGGAAGTAGGGGAAGTCTAATGTTTGAACAGGAAAATATGAACGAACTCTGGCTTTATTCTTGCCAGGACCCTAAAGGAACACAAGGATTCAAAAGAATCCAGGTAAACGAAGCCGAACACCCCTACGCTAATGCTTGGTGGCCTCCCGGACACATCATCGGCTACGAACACACCTTTGTGCATGTAGTATATGATTTTTTAAAGGCTATTGATGAAAATAAGATGCCCTCACCTAATTTTAGAGATGGAGTTGAGTGCCAGAAGGTCTTGGAAGCAGTGGAAAAGTCAGCCAAAGAGGAAAGATGGGTGAAGATATAATGTAATGTAAAGAATGGAAAAACTGCGTCAGATACAGATTGAAGAGATAATAGAAGGAGGGAGCAGAAAAACAAATGGAAGAAAGAATTGATGTTGTCTGCATGGGTATTCTGGTAGCAGATATTCTCACCAGCCCTATTGACAGAATACCTAAACCAGGTCAACTGGCATCGGCTGATGAAATTTTCCTTTCTGGCGGTGGCCATGCGCATAATACACCTATATCTTTAGCCAGACTGGGAACGAGAGTTGGCATTATGGGAAAGGTAGGAAATGACCCTTTTGGCGATTTTCTTATAGAAGACTTGAAAAAAGAAGGAGTAGATACTTCAAAAATCGCCATATCCAATAAATATGGAACCTCCAAAACAATGGTTATCCTCACGTCTGGTAAAGATAGAAGATTTATCTATGCGGCAGGTGCCAATGCTGACTTTGGTATAGAAGATATTGATTATGAGTATCTCAAGCAGGCAAAAGTTCTTTATGTAGGAGGATATGGTGTTCTTCCCAAATTAGATGAGGATTCTCTGGTAAAAGTTTTAAAATTCGCCAAACAGAATGATATTATTACCCTGTTAGATGTGGTAATTCCTCATACAGAATCTAACTGGATAAACAAGTGTAAAAAAGCACTTAAGTTCACTGATTTCTTTCTCCCCAATAATGACGAGGCAAAAATAATCACCGGCCAGACTGAGCCTGAAGAACAGGCAAAACAACTCCTTAAATATAATCCTGAGATAACGGTAATTATTACTATGGGAGGAAACGGCTCACTGGTAAGAACCAAAGATAAGATTATCCGAGCCTCGAGTTACAAGATTGAGGTTGTAGACGGATCGGGAGGGGGAGATGCATTTTCTGCCGGCCTTATCTTTGGTTTGATGAATAACTGGAGTTTAACTGATGCACTAAAACTTGCCAGTGCCATGGGAGCATCTGCAGTAAGAAAGATAGGTACTACCCCTGGTGTATTTACCAGAGAAGAGGCGACAAGCTTCATCCAGAATAACCAAATAAAGATAACTACCCTCTAGGGCTCAGGCTTTTTTTTCGAGATAGTAGATACGAGATACGATTCACCGGTTTTTATGGATTTATTAATACCTTCATCCCCTTTTTACTTTCAGCAAGAGCTAATCCTTCTTCTAATCTTTCCAGAGGCAAGCGATGAGTAACCAGCTCCTTTATCCTTACCTTTTCTTGAGAGATAAGACTGAGGGCAAGCTCATTATGATAGGGAGCTGACCCATGTGTCCCCACCACATAGAACTCTCCGTAATGGATTAGATTAGAGTTGAGTTTTATAAAGGGATTGTCTAAGGGTAGTCCCCCAAAAAAGTTAATTATACCACGCGGAGCAACCATAGAAAGAGATTCTTCCTGAGCTTTTCCGCTAGGGCAGGAAACGATTATCCTATCTGCTCCTCTCCCCTCTGTCTCCTCTTTTATCCTCTGGATAGCATTCTCTGAAGAGGGATTAATCACTATATCTGGGAAAGCAAATTTTTTAGCAAAATCTATTCTCTCTCTAGATAATTCTACTAGTATAGTCCTGGAGGCTCCCTTTGCCTTAGCTAACTGTAGATGAATGCATCCCAAGGGACCGGCTCCTACTACCACTACCGTATTTCCCAAGTCGATCTGGGAAAGCTGTTGTCCATTTATAGCACAGGCGAGAGGCTCAGCCAGAGCTGCTTCTTCAAAAGAAAGTTCAGAAGGAATAGTATTTACACATCCGTTGCGGACTGCATCCTCAGGAACTACCATAAACTCAGCAAATCCTCCATCATAATGATAGCCTATGGCAGTAAGATTAATACACATACTCTGCATCCCTCGCCGACAATAGTGACATCTCCCGCAAGGAATAGCTGGCGCAATTGCCACTTTCTCTCCCAGCTTATGACCTTCAACTCTTTTACCTATTTCAACAATTTCTCCTGAAAGTTCATGACCGGTAATTCTGGGAAATCTCATATGTTTATGACCGTGGTGATAGACTCTTATATCTGTACCACATATACTACAAGCCTTGACTTTTATAAGTATTTCCTGGGGAGAAGGAGTGGGGCGAGAAATGTCTTCCATCTCCAGGTTTTCAATTCCCTTTAAAACAGCCGCTTTCATTGTCCAGCTCCTTTAAATTCTTCTTTATTAAAATGGCTAAGTTCTTTTCCAATGCTCCCTGTTCCAAACTGAATAGCTCTCTTCATAAGTAAGTTCTTTCTTCGAGAATAGTGAATTCTTACGCTTCTGTCAACCGTAGCGAAAAAAATTTTGACAAAGTACTGCTCTCTATTATATTTAAGATATCTACTGTACAGTTTTGCTGTAAGGAAGCAGAATGAAAAAAAAATTAGCAAAGCGGATAGCTCTTATACTTCTTTTCTTTGCCATTGCCTGCCTGGAACTGGGAGCTCACCCTTTTAAGATAGGAGAAAAGCTAACTTACACGGTAAAGCTCTTTCTTTTTTCTGTAGGAGAACAAATACTAGAGGTAAAAGAGATAACTCAGATAAATGGACAACTCACCTATCACCTTTGCTCAAGAGTAAAAACCTCGGGTTGGGCTGACTTACTCCTTTCTTATAATCATAGATTGGAGAGTTTTGTTGATGTTGACACACTCTATCCTTGCCAAATAAGGAGTTATGCCCAGGAGGAAGATTCTCCTCCTAAAGACATAATTGTTCAGATAGATCAAAAGAAAGGTGTAGCTTCTATGGAAAATCGAGCTATGAAGAAAAAGTGGGAGAAAAAACTCTCAACTACCACTCTAGACATAACATCCTTAATCTACTGGCTGCGGAATCAGGAACTCAAGGTAGGGCAAATATTTTCCTTTCTTCTACTGGAAGATACCAACCTGCGGCCTATAAAGATTGAGGTAGTTAAGAAAGAAAAGGTGGGAAATCATCTAGCTTTTTTATGCTCAGAAGTAGGCTCAGATAAAATAAAAATATGGTTTTCAGCCGATAAAAATCGTTTACCTCTCAGAATCGAGACAGACATCACGATTGGAATACTAACCTCCAAACTGGTCAAGATAGAGGACAGTCAGTAGAGCTTACCCTTCAAGCCAAAATAAAGCTTTTCCGCAGAAGGTTTATAATCTTTCCAGAGGTAGTAATTATTATTTAACAAGAACTCAATAAAGAACTCTAAATTTTCACCTATCATCCTGGAGATTTCAAATCTATGCTTCCAGCCATCAGGTATCTCATCCTCTGTGTTTTCCTCATAATATCTTTTGTTTATAAACTGAGCTCCCATATTAATCTTCCAGCCACCTGTACTCCATATTAACCAGATATCAACCATATCTTGAGGATGATGAGGAATTACTTTGCCAGGGTCATCAAGATTTTCTGCTTTTTGGTAGGTATAGGAAATCCCCTGTTCAAGAGTCTCACCCACATGAAGCAGTAAATCTAGCTTTCCTCCCCAGGAGTTCATATTGCGGATTTCTGGCTTGGCCAGGGAACTCGCACTATCCCAATTCCAGATGATATCCTCTCCTCTGTTGTAGAATCCTCCTAAAGATAAATCTGCAACAGAAGAAAGCTCATATTTCAACTGAGCTTCATAGTTCCAAAGCTTTACCATTTTATCCAGCTCTTCGTTTATCTCTATGTAATCTCGAGAAAGATATAAATCATCAAATTCAGGAAGGTAGAACTCTCTTTCGGCCTCTACCTGAAGCCGCAGTCTAGGGCTAAACTGCTCAGTTAGCTTCAGATGGGGAAGAACTTCACTAGTTACACCCTCTACTTTCTTAATACCTACTTCCAGGCCTAAACTTAAGCCCCTTATACTTTTAAAAACTATGGCCTCATCTTTTATCCAAAGGTGAAACTGGCTCTTGTCTGCATAAGAGCTATTCTCAGCTCTAACTCCTACATTAAGAGGAACCTGTGGAATTTCCAATTCTAATTGAGCTCCAGGATTAAAATCCTGATAACTCACACCTTCATCTTCCACTTCTGTACTCTGAGCCCAACCAGTAATCTTGAGAATATTGCTTCCCTGAAGCTTAGAGGTCAGCTCTCCTGCCAGGCCAATTTTATCTTTTTTTCTCTCTTTTTCCCCCGGAAGGTCCATTTTCTTCTGGTATCCATTGATACTAAAAAGTGCGTTCTTATTCTCGGCAAAATCCCAGATAAACCTGGTATTTAACCAATCTTCGTCCTTGGCCAGAGCAGAACCATCTTTTTCATAGGTGACCGACTGAGGAGCAGAATACCTCCCCAGGGAAAGAAAATGTATCATCTTATCTTTTTTTCTCCCATAATCTAAGCGATAGCTAAAGTTATCGTAGGCAGCAACGGAAGCGGAGATATAAAGATAGGGAAGAGGGGATTCCTCCTTTGAAAGAGGACGATAAGCTCTCTCTCTGGGAGGAAACTGAATAAATGCCTCTGTTAGAGACTTTTCTCCCCGTATGGGCATAAGAGGAAGAGCTTTAACGCTAGTTGTTATATATCTGGCTGGAATGTAGCTGACAGAAGGTCGAGATAGACGAGGCTCCAGGAGAACAATAGGAGAAATCTCTTTTCTTTCCTCTATAAACCCCTCCGCAAATCCCTGCGCAGAAGGAAGTCTCTCTTTTACTATCTCTTCCACCCTTCTTTCTAACCCAGGGAAAGAGAGGGAATGGGAATAAGTCTTCTTACCCAAAGTAACTTGAAGAAAATAGTCAATCATACTCTTTTCTCCCCGAATGGGCATAAAAGAAAGAGTTCTGGTTCTCATCACTTCTAGATAAGACCTATCTGTTCCTTTAACTACGACAATAGGCAGTTCGGTAGGAAGAGGTTTTTCCTTTGCCGGCTCTTCTGCACCTACCAAGTTTGATAAAGATAAAAAAAACAAAGCTACTAATACAAAAACCATCCTTTTAACCATTTTCCTCTCCTTATCACCCTTTTATTCTTCTAGCTCCTTTAATCTCTTTTTTGCCTCATTTATCCACTTTTCCGCAAGGGATTCTTCCGCAAGAACCTTCTCATATTCCTTTCTCGCTTCTTCTCTTTGACCTTTAGCAAAATAAGATAACCCTATCTGTAAGCGAGCCTTGATTCTCCACTCCTTATATTGAGGATAGACAAGAGGCACTCTCAGGTACTCCACTAATGCCTTATCATAATCTTTTTCGTTAAACCAGCAATTTCCTATACCGAACTGGGCTTCCACAGCTAGAGCGTCCTTTTCACTATTTTGCACCACCCAGGAGTAGTGCTCGCGTGCCTGAAAAAACTTATCCCTAATGAAGAGAGAGTTAGCCAGTTTTAAGTGGGCCTCGGCAACTAGGCTACTAGCGCGGAAACTGCTAATGAATTCCTGCAGAGCTTTTCCTGCCTCTTCCCAGTTCTGGAGATTTTCCCAGCAAAGAGCAGTCTGATAAAGTGAGTATTCCAGAATATCTTTCTCCTTGGCCAGGGTAAGGGCTTTGTCATAGGATTCAATTGCCTCCTTGAATTTCCTCTGTTTAAAGAGAGATTCTCCCCATCTATAATATACCTCCCCCCTTAAAGGATCATCGCTACGGGAAAACTGTATAAATTTAGAATAGGCTGCTCCCGCTTGAAGAAAATTATCCAATTTATAAAAAGACCAGCCCTGCCAGTAATAGGCATCAAGTAAATAGGAACTGCGGGGAAAGTTGCTAATCAGATTTTCTAATTCAAGCGCAGCCTGAGTATAATCCTCTTTTTTTATAAAGTAACTGGCTATTTTCCATTGAGCAAAATCAGCTCTTTCAAAACCAGCAAAGTCCCTGACTATTGTTCGGAAAACGGAAAAAGACTCATCGTCATCTCCCAGTTGTTCATAGCATTCCCCCATTCTAAGTAGAGCCGCCGGAATAAGGTTACTCCCTGGATACTTCTCTGCCAAAGTTTGA
>JABUBM010000245.1_pt1 | contig 12991 bp, 22 predicted proteins | sample 7240321 | NCBI WGS metagenome assembly JABUBM01 (sample SAMN07256344, study PRJNA390944) | subsurface metagenome | isolation source: Methane hydrate marine sediment | place: Pacific Ocean: Eastern North Pacific, ODP site 1244 | collected 2002
TTTTCGGTAATTTTGCTTTTATCGATTCCTGATTGCTTTACGATTATCTTTTTTATTCTGTCCATAGATTCCATTTTATTCTTTCACTCCCTTTTATTGTTTAATAACTCGTTCAGAATAGCCTTAAAAACGATTACTGATAGCTTAGATAGCATTTTTTTGACCTTTAACGTATGATATTAACCCCCTTCCATTTACTAAAAATCCTGAAAATAGCCCAAAGATATAAGAAATAAGGCTTTTTCGTTGATTTCGTTAAAATCAGACCTTCAAATTTCGCTTTTAAGCCCCCTGTTTTTTTCGATAGGTATAATCATAAGCGTAAAAACCGCTATTCCCGTTTATGGACGACGTGCATATATCTCTAAAATAGCCTCTGAATAGACCTCAGGAGCCTCTTTATGAGATCCTTCCACCTTCCGGGATTCTTTATTATCGGGATAGACTTCTTGAAGTTCACTACCACATTTAGGACATCTACCTTCGTATTTGTGTTTTACAGCCCAGCCACAAAATACCCCTTTACATTTAGGACATAAATATTCTGGCATAGTTATTTACCACCTTCCTTTAAATTCTTTTTTAATTGTCCGCCTGGGACATAGCCCTCTTTAACCAGTATCTTCTCTGGTATTCTCTTATCCTCTCCGGATATTTTTTATAATATGCTTTTAGCCAATTCTTATTGTAGTCCGGATTCCTGACCCGCCAATCTCTGAGATACCTGTTTTTCGCTTTTCTCATTTTTCCGTAGGCCTCAGGATCTTTTATTTTTAGCCTCTGAAAATAAGTTCTCCGGTATTTATTGATTTCCTTATTCACAGTATCATTCACAGTTTCATTCACAGTTTCATTCACAGTTAGCACCGAATACTTACCGAAGCCCGCCCTGGTGATCTTCCCCTCTCTGCACAGGTTAGATAGAATCTTCCTTATATTTGCACTGCTTTTTTTAAGTTCAAAGGCTATTTTTTTAGGACCTAAAGGCTTCTCGCTTTTAGATAAAAGATTAATAATTTCTTCCCTGGTATTCATAGCTTTTATTTATCACCCCTTCCCTAAATTTTTAATGCTCATTCCTCTTTTTTTCGGTCAAGCCTTCTTCAATCCCCACTTATAAGAAGGCAAAATTTTTTTTAGAGTTTTTAAATTTAACCTCATTTATCCCCTTCGGCTTATCTTTTATTGCCTTCCCCGGATAGAAATTTATCTAAATTCTCTTCACTCACATACCAATTTTTACCGATCTTATGACCTTTAATTTTGCCTTTTCTGAAATATTCGCATATAGTCAACGATGTTAGGTGAAGTATAGAAGTGAGTTCCTTTACTGAATACAGCTTCTTTTTATCTACTTTTATAACCACAATTTTAAACCCCCTGTTATTTTTCTTTAATATTACCACATTAAAGCATTATATTGCAATACTATTTTATAGAAAAAAATTGAATACCATAATTACTTTACATAATATAATTTATCGGACTATGTAATCCTATAACCCTTCATTTATAACGTTTACAGCGATTTATAAAACTTGCTATATTGCTATTTTCCTATTTTTTAACCCAAAACCCCACATATAGCGTATACCCGGAGCCCTACTTTCTCTCTCTCTTTCTCTCTCTCACTATCTATAACCCCTTTATTTATAGCAGTTACAGCTAAAAAATGGGTAACTTCATACCAACCCCTCTAATTGACCCCTCTTTAAATCAAAAATAGAAGGCCTTTTTTTCTCTCTTTCCCTCGATTTCCTCGAATTACCCTTTCACCGACCTTTTTCAATAACTGAAAGGTTGACTTTCGTTAACCTGGCCAGCCTGGTATAAACTTGAAGGATCTCATTCTCCGGATAAAAAAAGAGGGTATTCCTACCCCCTGAATTTTCCATTATATTCCACTATAATTTTTCTTCTTTATCGCTTGAAAAGATATATTTATAAGGCTTTGACACTACCAGGCAATTTTATAATTTACGAAAGATTTTAACCGCTTCGCAGACCTCATTTATATCGATTCTTTGCTTTTATCTGATTTATTCATTTTACCTCCTTTATTATCTCCTTACTTTCCTCAAGGTCCCTATCAGAGACTAAAATACTTATCTCCGTTGCCCCTAATACACCCATGATATAAGGGCGGACTGAACGGGTAATATCAGATTGCAGGATACACTCAATATTATAACTTGCCAATAGGCTCTTAATGGTAACAGCCTCCTCATCACAGAAAACCCGACAGAGTTCAACAATCTTTATATCTTCGTTTTTTTTCAATTTTCCTCCACCTTTTTACTCTCTAAAAACTTTTTTAGATCCTCCTCATCGATCCGATAACTTCCATAATTATTGTCTTCCCCTTTCTTAAATTATTAAAGGGCTTCTGTAAATTCGCTATACTCTCCGTTAAATTCCATTTTTATTTTAGTGGGTGCATTGTATCTGTTTTTATCTATCTTTAAATAAATAGTCCTGGGTTCGTTAGCTTCAAAATCCTCTATTGTCTGGTTTTTCTTCTCTTTCTCCCCCTCTAAAAACATCACCACATCAGCAAGGTAAACTATATCTACACTCCCCTTAATAGTCTGTAAACCGCTATGCAAATATCCTGCCTTATTTTTCTGGCTTACTAAAAGTATGGTCGCCCCGGTTCGCTCACTTATCCCCTTAAAACCTGTTATCAGTTTACTCTCCCTATCTACCTGGTCTCTGTAAGTCGGGACATCAAAAACCTGTAAATGATCTATAACTACCAGGAGCTTTTTATCTTTATGCTCTGCCTTGATAAAGTTAATCTCCTGCTCTACTGTTTCAAAGCTTATATCCGCCTCGCCTCGTTCCCGGGTTCTGATATAAAAAATATCTCCTACCGTCTTTAATGTATCTTTGCCTGCTAACAATCCACTTTTATTTATAAATGATAATAGTTCCTTTTCTATCTGTTCCCCGGTTAAATACCGCCTGCCCTTAAGCAGTATATCGCTATATCTTACCTTCGCCACCCGGTTTAAAATCTTGGTAAATATTGCCCGCCGGGGCATTTCAAGGCTGTAAAATATAGCCGGTGTCCCTAAATCGCTGACCTCAAAAGCAAGCTGTAAGGCAAAAGAAGTTTTGCCCTGCCCGGCTAATCCACCTAATACTATTAAGCCGTCAAGCCCTAAAGTCGCCTTGTTTAATCTGTCAAAATCTGTTTCAATACCTAAAAACTTTGTTTCACCATCGCCTAATGTCTGGTAATACTCCTCTAAATACTCGCCGGCAGGTCGGGGCTTGCCTTCTATCTCAATATCCTGCTCCGGTAAAGTGTCAAAATCCTTTTCAGTCATCTTGTTTTTTCTCCTTTCCTTGTGTCTCTACCTCTAATTTATTGGCAAATACCCGGTAATTAAAGCCCTGTTTTTCGCAATACTTTACCCCTGCCTCTAATTCGTTAGAGGCTTTTATATCCTTTTCTATATCCGTGCCTCTGATCCTTACCTTATATTTCATTGCCTAACCCCCTTTATAAAATACTCCGTTATATCTTTTATCCCGTCGGGCAGTCTCTTGGTCTTTACCTTCTGCCCCTGTAATAAAAATATCCTGGCTAATGCCTGTGTTGCCAGCTTACCGCTCTCGTCATTATCTAAACAAAGCACTACCTCAAAACCCTTAAAAAGCTCTGCCTTCTCCGGTTTAAAGTTATTTACCCCTAAAATAGCTACTGCCTTATATCCCTCTTGTGCCAGGAGCATAGCGTCAAAAACCCCTTCGCAAATATAAATCTTGCTACCCGGGGCAATCTCTTTTAATATATCGGCATTAAAGAGAGGGACAGGTCTTTTAATCTGCAAATAGCGGGGTTGCTGATCGTCTGCCCGCCTGCCCTGCAAGTAAATGATCCGCCCATTATTGTAAAAGGGTATAACTATTTTATGCTCATAGAAGATTAAATTACCCTTTTCGCTCACCAGCCCAGCCTGCTTTAATTGCCCCAGGTTAAATTTCTCCCGCATAAATTTATTAGTTGCCGGGTAATCCTTTATACTAAAAAGCCGGTAATGGCTTATGGTCTCCTTCTTTAGCCCCCTGGTAGCTCCGGTCAGATAAGCGAGACTTTTCTGATCCAGCTCCCCGCAGTAGTCCTGTAAGGTTTTATAAATACCCTTTGTTATTGCCCCGGTCTGCTCCGGTATAGGTTTATTAACTTCTCGGCTAATATCTTTTTTTCGTTTTAGCGGTCTGGGGCTATCTGTAAAGCCCGCCATCTGGGCAAGTTCTTTAATAGCCTGTTTAAGCCCTACCTTTTTAACTCCTATATAAAGGTCAATAATACTCCCACTCACACCGCAGGCAAAACACTTAAAGCGGTTAGTTTTAAGGTCAAAACCTAAACTGGGGTTCCTGTCCTGGTGCTTATGCATCGCCCCATTAAAACATCTGGCTTGCCTGCCCCTAACCTGTAAGCCTAATTGCCGGGCAAGATCATCTATTCTTATCGCTTGTTTTAGCTGATCCAGGTCTATCATTTTTTATCTTTATTCTCCCCTTAAAAGTAAGTAAGTTATGGGGGGCAGGGGGGCTTAAAATAGCTACCCCCTGCCCCTCTCTTCAGAGTTATATATATTTATAACTCTTTATGAGAAATTTATCGCTTAAGACTATTGCTATAAAAGCCTTACAGAAAGCCCTTGTCGTATAATGTGTATACCTTGTCGTATAATGTGTATACCTTGTCGTATAATGTGTATACCTTACTTTGCCTGAATATCCTTTTTAGATAGAAGCTCCTTGTGCTTAATAAATTTATCAGAATAGACCCAATTAAACTGGTCTTTTATCTCGTTATACCCCCATTCTTTAAGGTGTCCTTTAACTAATAGTTCGGTAAAAGCCCTTTTTATATTTTCAAGTATCCTTCTTTTCCCCTGTCCAGCCCGTATACGCTTGCCCTTGTCGTCATATACCCCGTAGATCTGCTTCCCCAGGTTAAGATATTTTTTAGAGGTCAGCTTCCGAAAACCTATCTTAAAGGTCGGTCTATTGCTACCACTAAAGCAGAATAACTTATAGGCTAAATCGCTCAAACCCAAACTAAAGGCTACAAAGTTGTCATCTACCAAGACATTACCCAGCCCCTTGCCCTCTAATCCTTCAATAATGCTGGCAGAGGGGGTTATTTCTACGCTTTTAACAAATCTGTCTCTGATAAAACTTATATAATCAGTCCCGGTTCGATAATCATTATTAAAGCTGTCTTCGTCTTCCCCTTTTTTAAAACGCATATTAAACTTAATATAAAAAAGCTTGTCGCTGTAAATAGATAGTGTCCTGGTCTCTTTGTTTATTTTAGTTACCGGATATTGATAACCTGCTAAACAGAGGAGATAAACCTTTAGCTCCTGCGGGCTTGTTTTCATTATCCTGGCAATTTCCGTCAGGTTTTTTATGGTATAAATTCCCTTTTCGTCTTTATTTTTCTGCCATAATTTAATTAAAAGGTTGCCCATTATAGCGGTATTTTTGGACATAACTTTTTTGAAAGGGTTAATATTGCCCTGGTAAGCGGGTAAGGTAAACAAGGTTTGCTCCCGATCCCTGCCCACTACGCTGGCTGACGTCTTGAATAGGCTCCTTGATTGGCGGTGCATAGGTGGCAATGAGCTTTTTTTGGGTATAATATAAGCGGTAGAATTTTCTGTTATCTTCTTTGTTTTTCTTCTCATTCAAATTTCTCTCCTAATGTATTGGCAAGTTCTTTATTATAAAGTTCTACTATCTCGTTATCAGGCTTAATCTTCCAAATATCAATTTTCTTAACGTTAATTGGAAGCCTCTTGTCTATATAAGTTTTTGTCTTATCTTCTTTATGATATTCAGAAAAAGGTAAGCCCTCTCCTTTTAATGCTTCTAAAAGTGTAGAGTTAAAAAGCTCTATATCCTCTTTGCAGTTGGCTACAAACTGGCTTATCTTATGAGTTAAATCCATTCCATAGAATTTAGAGAGTTTTTCAAATAGATCCTCAAAGGTAAGCAAGCTTTCGTATGCCTCTACAAAATTATCCCGTATTTTCAAAAAAACATCTTTTGAATTACGGGTGCCTTTTTTAAGGTCTAAACATATCTTCCCGTCTTTCTCGGTCTCCTTAACCTCTGATAATCTATTGAAAAATTGTCTTGCTATCTTAAGGTGTATGGCAGACTTACTAAAAAACTTTTTATCTGTAATTAAAAGTTCCCTATCAAAATAATCTTCTCCCTTGCCTTTAACAATACCTAAATCTGGCTCGTAGAAATCTACATATTGCTTATACCAGGTAATAAATTTATACCTCAAATTGCTATTATAGAGGCTGTCTCCGGTAAGGGTCAGCTCCTTTCCCTTGCCCTGGGTCGAAAGTTCCCCTTTATCTATCAATTCCTGCAAAACTCCTTCTGCCTTCTCTTTGGTCTTAATCCATTTAGTTAAAAACTCCGGCTGGCAGACAGCAAGCGGTTTATGCTCTTTTTCCAGTAGCCCCTCTTTAATCCATTTAAGGCAGGCGGTCTTTACGATCTCCTCTACTGTCTCCTTTTTCTTCCGGGCGTGTTCTACCAGGGTCGAAACTAATAGATCCCAGGAGGTAGGCTTCCCTGCCTCTGCAAGTTTTGTGTCCTCGTCTTCGGTATGCTCTTTATAGGGTAGTTTGTTCTCCTTCACATACCGCCTGGCTACTTCCCATAATGGTATGCAGGCATAAGTAGCAAACGACATATATTCTTTACTGTGGGGGTTGTAGAAGTTTTTACTTACCCGCTCGGCTATGGTCTCAAAGTCTTTAGCCTGGTAAAGTTCGGCAAGTTCCTGCTCTTCTTCTAAATAGTTGCGTTCAGTCGCTATATCCTGATCAATCTTAAGTAATTTCTTCTGATACTCCTTACCTATAAGCTCAAAGGTAAGCTCGTGTATTGCCTGGGTAAATTCATAACCCCCTTTTAACTTCTCCTGCCTCTGCCGACTAACGATCTCTACCGCTTCCTTTGCACTTACCCGCTTAATCTTTGCCAGCTCGTCTAATGCTTGCCTTATCTCCCTATAAAAAGGATAAATCTCAAAATCCCTTAAGAGTATGCCTAAAGTTAAAAATTGAATTCTTGCCTTTAAATAAATGCCCTGGGCGTCCATCTCCGCATAACCGATGAGTCGCCAGCTATTATTATAGCGGTTAAATTCGTCTACCTCGTTGTTGTTTTTTGGTGTCCAGCCTTCGCTCAAAGCAGTTAAATCCGCCTCGCTTAAAAATCCATTGCCTTCTTTCTCCTTGCTTACGTTGTTAGCCATTATAAGTAAAACCCGCTCCTTCGGAGTAAAGTTTCCTCTTTGTAATAACTTGCTAAAGTTTCTCATCTTATTAAACTCCCTTCAAAAGCGTAATTTAATATCCCCGCTTCTTAAATAATAATTGCTCTATCGCCTCTAATTTATCGTTAAGTTGTGCTACCTCTAAAGCCTTAATTAAATGTCCGGTCAATACCCCTAAACAGTTGGCCACCTTTACGTCAAGCTCTCCAGCCCTGACCCGGTTAATGGTATCTACCAGCAATAAAACTACGTCTTTGGGTTTCTCTAAAGTCATCGGGGGCAGAGGCTCGGCTACGGTCAAGGCTCTCCGGTTAGCCCCGCCCCGGGTCTGGGCAAGCTTCTTCTGCTCTTTTCTGATAGCGGGGTTGTGTAGATAGCAAAATTCGCTTCCTTTCATAGCATAAGCCCCGCATTGTTTCCCGTTGTCTTTGGTATATTTACACTTTTTATCTACCATTTAATTGCCTTCCTTTCTCCCTGCCCGCCTTTAGGTTGCCTACCTCTTTATAAAGTGGCTGATAATAGCGGTCAGGGTCTTGCCCTGTTTCCGCAATTTCAATATCTCTTTAAGCCTCCGGGTGGCTTCTATTCTGGGGTAATATTTGGCAAGCCGGTCTCCCCTCTGCTCATAAGGTAAAAGCCCCAGCTCACTATAATATTTAATGGTCGAATACCTGACCCCGGCAAGTTCGGCAAGTTCGGCAAGCTTTAAAAACTCCCTCTGTTTAATCTGCTCTAAATTCCTTTTTGTCGGCATAGTCTAATCCCCCTGTTTCTACTTCCTGTAATTAGGATTATCGGAAGTAGAAAGATATTTATTAAACACTACCTTAAAAGTCTGCTTGATCTCTCTTTTGTCCTACTCATCTAAAGTTAACTCCCCTAAAAGCCTTATAAAAGCGGGGCAAGTCTGCCTCTCTTTTAATGGAGTCATTATAAACTTGTAGCATTTCCAGGCTCTTGTGCCTGGTATACTGGGCTACCTCTAACAGGTCGCCTTTATAGGTCTTGATCAGTTTAGTAGTGAAATAATGCCTAAAGCCGTGGGTGGTCTTATTGATCCCTAATTCCGCCAGGGTAGCCCTTACAATCCCCCTTATCGATCTGGTAGTAAGCCGGCGGTTATATGAATTATTGCTCTGGCTGGTAAATAAAGCCCCGTCGGCTATCTTATTAGTTTTTAGGTATTCTTGTAAGGTCTTACAGGTCTCCGGGTGTAAGTTAATCAGTTCTTTGTCGTCTTGCCCTTTGCCCAGTATAAAGGCGGTCTTACTCACAAAATCAAGGTCAGAAACCTCCAGTCTGATCAGCTCTATCTGCCTTAAGCCCTGTAAGGTCAATAAAACTAATATAGCCTTTAGCCTGGTAGTCCGGGGGGTATTGGGCAGTGGTCTGATCTTCTCCATTAAAGTGTTAATCTCCTCATCGGTCAGCCCATCTTTTTTGTGCTTTTTGCTCTGTCTAAAAGTCTTTATATTCTGGGCGATATCAGCGGGTATGGCTCCCTGCCGGTTAAGCTCCTTTAAAAAGACCCTGGCAGAGGTAAGATATTTATTCTTGGTGCTAACAGCTAAATCTGTTCGCTCGGCTAACTCTCTCTTAAAGTCTAAAAAGCTGTTGCGGTTAAAACCCCTGCCCCCTATAAAATCTGTAAATAAACCTATGCGGGCTTTATAGTCGGTTCGGGTGGTCTCTCTGACATCTAAAAGGTCAAAGACTTTTTCCGCTTTAGCCCGGGCATTGTCAAGGATCAGCTCCTTATCTCCTGTCGGTATAATATCTTTTCTCATCTTATCCCCCTTTATTTAATCTCCTTTTTTATATCCGATATAACCCGCCATTTTCAGTTTTTTCGTTGTCCACCATATTTTAATATCGGCTATAAGAGCTTCTACCATCATTTTAATTAATGTAGTCTTTGGTATCCCCCCTATTTTCCAATTAATAATTAAATCTTGTCTATACCTCTTTTGAGCGTTAATTAACGCCCTTCTACGCTTATCTACTCGGTCGTAAACTGCCATATTGCCCCCCTATCATTTTAAACTTACTACTTATATTATAATGGTAGAGGTAAGAGATGTCAACTTTTCTTGTTATCCCTTTTTAGAACGCCGTTCTTTTTTTTTGATAATAGTTTCTGATAATTGATAGATTCACCTAATCCTAAAATTCCTATTACCCGTCCCCGGAGATCATATATTTTTATTTTAGGATAAAACACTTCTTTAATGGTCTCCTTTTTTCTGTCTTTTTCTCTGTTTTTCTTCAATCTCTTAATACCCCTTTTTCTAATCTATCTCACAAAGTCAGAGCCTATGCCCTCGCCGTTAGTTAATAGTATCAGCTTGACAGTATTAACTTTTAAATAGCCCCTGCCTCCTCTGAAAAAACGTTTATTTAAGAGAGCAGGGTCGGCAACCCGGTAAACTCCCGTCAGAAAGTCCGGATCACCGGGGTTCGGTTCCTTAATTTTCTTGTGTATTTTGCACAAAAGAATAGCCCGGTACCAGCTCCTGATATTGTATGATTGCACATATTCTATGGTTTTATAAAATTTTAGATATCAGATAAACTATTCCGAGTATCACTACAGATATAATCGCCCAGGCCTGTATTGGATCACTAAATTTTATCTTCATAGTTAATTTTATCTCCTTTTTGTAGATTCATATTTTCTTATATCTTCTTTTAATTCTTTGCCTGATTGATAAGATATTAAGGCTATTACCGAGAAAATCAATACTGGAATCAAATACCACCACCACATAATTTTAATTACCCCCCTTCTTATTTAATGATTCGTTCAGAATACCCAAAAAAACGATTTTAAACCCCTTCTAAGCGTCAATAAATTTTTTCACCCTGCCCCCGGGAGAGTGCCTTCCGGCCCAGGGAGCAGGGGACCGGCAATCCGCAGAACGCATAGAAAGTCGGATCACCATAATTATTTCTTTCTTTTATTTTTTAAGATCTAAAAATTATTTTATCTAATTTTCATTATTCCCATTTACTTTTAGTCTTTTTAAAATTAGAAGAACACCAAGATAAACCGCCAATAAATATTGCCCACATAACAATTGTAGTAATTATTGCTCCTGCACTCATTTTTCTTTCACCTCCGATTTAGTACTATTGACAGAGACATCTTTAGTCTTTTTGGATTGGAGTACAAAACTTAAAATTAAGGTTACTATCAACACAATCCATATAAAATTACTGGCCCATCTGGGGTATCCGCCATAGGACGCTTTTATATCTGGTATAAAACCTCCGTAAAGAACAACAAAAGTAAGGCCGATTGGCGCTACTAATTTTACCATCCAATCAAACCAAACACCGATTTTAAAATCAGAAGTTTTATTTACATATTCCCTTAATTTACTAACTGGGAATACCCAACCTACTACTAAGCAGGCTAAGATACCGGTTATCAATAGTCCGTAAAAAGCGACTGCCCTATCTAAAATATCTGGCCCCCAATAAAGTCCTCCGTTGGTAGTAAACAAAATACCTATTAGAAAACTGACTATACAAACACCAAGAGTAGTTTTTGTCCTGTCCCAACCGAATTTATCCATAAGTGGGGAAATTACTCCTCCATAAGCTAAAAAGTAGGCTGAAGAAAGGCCCACTACAAATAAGCATAGGAAGAAGATAATACCAAATAGGCTATTAGCGCCAGGTAGCATAGAAATGGCTACCGGCCAGGTTACAAAGGCCAATCCCACACTGGAAGTACTGACTTCTCCCACAGGAATAGATAAGGATTGCATAATAAATCCTACAATGCTAAATACAGCAAAACCAGCAAAGAAACTAGTAGCGCAATTACCAAAGCCAGCTATAAAAGCATTATTATTAACATCACCTTTCTTTTTTATAAAACTACCATAGGCATACATACCCGCCATTCCTAAAGAAAGAGTAAAGGCAATTTGGCTAAAAGCAGCAAACCATAGGTCTAAATGACCTAATTGACTGAAGTCAGGAGAAAGATAATAGTTAAATCCTTTAGTTGCTCCAGGTAGAGTTAATCCTCTTAATACCAGGATTATTAATGAAACCCAAGCAATAATCATTGTATATTGAGAGACTGGTCCAATAACTTTTGTTCCTTTGTGTATTATTAAGTAAATAGCTATCCATACAATAAGTAGACATAGTACGAGTGTTCCTATAGGAGCACCCAGCTTATCTGGTCCTGAGGAAAGTTGTAGTACTTTTTCAAAAAAGAACGAACTGGCTCCTTTAGCACCTGCTTCTCCTCTACCCCAGGCCATAATAGTAGAAGCACCTACATAACGTAATGCCCAGGCCATAACTACAGCATAATAAGTATTAATTAAGAAGGCACAGAAGACCGCCCACCAACCGAGCCATTCCCATTTTTTCCCAATTCCGGAAAAGACACCAGGAGCACTGCTTGCAAAATATTTTCCCATACCAAACTCGACTATTAACCAGGGGAGACCTATCAAAATCAAACCTACCATCCAGGCTATTAAGAAAGCTGCTCCGCCATATTTATAAGTAAGATAAGGAAATCTCCACAGATTACCTAAACCGATAGCAGATCCCAATGCCGCAAAGATAAAATAACTTCGCTTACTCCATGTTTCGCGTTCCATTTTTTTCCTCCTATTATTTAAATATTATTATTTCAATCGTTCATTATTCTAAAATATGTTTTATTCTACTATTTACCTCCTTTTTTTAATCTAAATAATATTTTTCTCTGAAATCACCCCCTTTGATTTATTTTAACTGGGCAGATTCGCTATAAAAATCGTAGTTTCCCCTGCCTCTTTTTATGTCCTGGCCACATTCCGGACACCGGTATTTATCCAGATCCAAACCCTTCTTTCCCACGATAGCCTGGCCAACCCAACCGCAATTTTTATTTTTACAAACTACTTTAATATCCACTTCCAAAATGCCCCCCAAAATTATTTAATAACCTCTATAACTTTCGTTATTATGAAATACTGTTTTATGATCATAGACGATAAATTTTTTATGCTTTCCTTTTTCTCCGGAATCTTCTTTTTCCTTAATAATTTTCTCAATAGATTTCAAAGCAAGCAGATATTTAGATCGTTCGCTTTCTGTTAGACCTTCTTTTTTTAATTCCCATAGATAAAAGTTTTTAGTCTGTTTTAAAGCCTTTAATTTTATAGTATTTATCCCTTTCATAAGATTACCACCTAAATTTAGTATATGAACGATATAAGATAAAATCAGCTACTACTTGGTAAATTCTAATTATAAATTTCTTAATAGCCATCGGATTACCGCCTTATTATTTTAATATCTTTTAAATTCTCCATCTAATTTTCCATCATCTTCTTGTATCCGGTAATAGGCACTGGTTTCCTGCACTAAAATTTTTACAAGCCATTCTGCCCGCTCAAAAGTTGAGTTTCCTACTACTACCGTCAAGGTAGGTTCTTTAAGGTTATTAAATCCTTCTCTTAATACGATATATCTTTTCATTTTTTAAAAACCTCTGCTTTCGATTAGTCGTTAGCGAATAGTGAATAGTTAGTACTAACTAACTAACTAATTAACCAATTGACCAATTAGTTAATCGTTAATGAATTAGGTTTATATTTTTATTTATCTAAATATCTAATCACATCTCCAACAGTTTTTATTTTTTCC